>ENA-ORQX01001304-ORQX01001304.1-human-gut-metagenome-genome-assembly--contig:-NODE-1304-length-15983-cov-5.546710_pt1 | contig 15983 bp, 14 predicted proteins | sample MGYA00242170_ERZ509124 | MGnify/ENA primary metagenome ERZ509124 (study PRJEB26280, sample SAMEA2338647) | human gut metagenome | biome: human gut; feature: human-associated habitat; material: faeces... | reverse complement strand
CCGTCAGCCAGACGGTCATCATTACCCGCATGGAGGGCCGCACCCCCGTGCCGGAAAAGGAAAAGCTCGCCAGCCTGGCCAGCCACGGCGCTACCATGGTGATTTTTCTCTCCATCGGCTTAATTGATAAAGTGCAGGAAGCACTGCTGCAGGGGGCATACACCGCAAGCACCCCCGCCGCCGTGGTGTACAAGGCCACCTGGCCGGAGCAGAAAACCGTGCGCTGCACCGTTGGCACCCTGGCCCAAAGCACCAAGCAGGCGGGCATTACCAAAACGGCCTTGATCGTGGTGGGGGATTTCCTTGGCCGCTGCTATGCCCGCAGCAAACTGTACGACCCCGCCTTTACCACCGAATACCGCGAGGGAACCAAACCGTGAACTGTGCGTATCTTGCCTTTACGGCCAAGGGGCTGGCGCTGGCGCAGCAGCTGGCCCAAACCTGCCCCGGCTCCGTCAGCCGCTGCGGGCTGGGCGGGGTGACGCTGGCCGGGTGGACGGCCCAGCAGTTTGCCGTGGCGGATGCCCTGGTGTTTGTGGGGGCGGCGGGCATTGCGGTGCGGGCCATTGCGCCCCACTGCCAAAGCAAGGCCACCGACCCCGCCGTTGTGGTGCTGGATGAATGCGGCCGCTTTGCGGTGCCGCTGCTCTCCGGCCATCTGGGCGGCGCAAATGACCTGGCCTGCCGGCTGGCTGCCGCCTGTGGTGCGGTTCCGGTGATCACCACGGCGACCGATGCCAACGGCCTGTTTGCCGTGGATGAGTGGGCCAAAAAACAAAACTGCGCTGTGTGGGAAACCCCGCGCATTAAATTCGTCAGCGGGGCACTGCTGGCCGGCAAAACGGTGCGGTATGCTTCCCCCTGGGCCATTGCGGGCACCCCGCCCGCCGGTGTGGCGGAAGCCGAAGAACCGTCTGGCGCTGATTTTGCCCTGACAATGACCCCGCAGGGGAACGCTTTGCATCTGATCCCCCGCATTGGCGTGCTGGGCGTTGGCTGCAAGCGCGGTACCACCGCCGCCCAGCTGGAAGCCGCGTTTGCAGCGTTCTGCGCCGATACAAATTTGGCCCCGGTCGGAATTACCGCCGCCGCCAGCATTGATCTAAAACAGAACGAACCCGGCCTGCTGGAGTTCTGCCGCAGCCACGGCTGGCCGGTCAGCTTTTATTCCGCCGCCCAGCTGCGCGCTGTGCCCGGAACTTTCAGCGCCTCCCGCTTTGTGCAGGGAGTGACGGGTGTGGATAACGTCTGCGAGCGCGCCGCCGTGCTGGCTTCCGGCGGCACGCTGCTGCTGCCCAAATATGCGCATACCGGCGTGACCTTTGCTGCTGCCGTGCGCCCCTTTGCCCCGGATTGGAGATGGAAAACCGATGAAGCGTAACCTTGTATCCGTTGTGGGCCTTGGCCCTGGCGATGCCCAGTTTTTGACCGCGCAGGCCCGCCATGCGTTGCAAGAGGCTGATGTGCTGTGCGGTTACACCGTTTACATCGACCTTGTGCGCCCCCTGTACCCGGAAAAAGAAACCTATGCCACCGGTATGACCAGAGAAATTGACCGCTGCCGCTGGGCGCTGCAAACGGCCCAGACCGGCAAAACGGTGGCGCTTGTCTGCTCCGGCGACGCCGGGGTGTACGGCATGGCCAGCCCGCTGCTGGAGCTGGCCGAAGAGTACCCGGACGTCAACGTGGAGGTCGTCCCCGGCCTGACCGCCGCCCTTAGCGGCGGCGCGGTGCTGGGTGCGCCGCTGGCCCACGATTTCTGCGTCATCTCGCTGTCGGACCGTCTCACGCCGTGGGAGGTCATCGAAAAGCGGCTGGCCTGCGCCGCTCAGGGCGATTTCGCGCTGGCGCTGTACAATCCCTCCTCCAAGGGCCGCCCGGACTATCTGCGCCGGGCCGTGGACGTCCTGCTGGCGAACGGCAAAGCCCCGGACACCCTCTGCGGCTATGTGCGGAACATTGGCCGGGAAGGACAGGAAAAGCACATCCTGCCTCTCAGCCAGCTCCGGGACACCGAGGTGGATATGTTCACCACCGTCTTTGTGGGCAGCGCCGCCACCCGCGCGCTGAGCGGGCGGATGGTCACGCCGCGGGGGTACCGCCGATGAACGTCGTCGTTTTCAGCGGCACCACCGAGGGGCGGGAGCTTTCCCGCCAGCTGGCGGCGCTGGGCATCGAAGTCACCGTCAGCGTGGCCACCCCGCTGGGACAGGAAGAGCAGGGGAGCACCCCCGGCGTCACCGTCCGGTGCGGGCGGCTCCTGCCCGATGAGATGGCCGCGCTCTTGGGGGATGCCGCCCTCTGCATCGACGCCACCCACCCCTACGCGGTGGAGGCGACCAAAAACATCAAAGCAGCGGCAGAGAAGGCCGGGGTAGGATACCTCCGCCTGCTGCGCCCGGCCAGTCCGCTGCCGGAAAACTGTCTCGTCTTTGAGAGCGCAAAGCAGGCAGCCGAGGCGCTGGCCGCAAAAGAGGGCAACCTTCTATTGGCCACCGGGGCCAAGGAGCTGGCGCAGTTTGCGGCCATCCCGCCCGAGCGGCTCTACCCCCGTGTCCTGCCCACGCTGGAAAGCATCGCGGCCTGCGAGGCAGCGAATATCCCCCACCGCAACATCATCGCCATGCAGGGCCCCTTCAGCTTTGCCCTCAATCAGGCCATGATGGAACAGTTCCATATCCGCTGGCTCGTCACAAAGGACGGCGGCGCAGCCGGAGGCTTCGACGAAAAAGCCGCCGCTGCCTCTGCTGCCGGGGCGCAGCTGGTGGTCATCCGCCGCCCGCCCGAGCAGGGCGAGACGGCTTCCGAGGTGCTGAAACGCTGCAAGGAGATGATAAGATGAACGTGACACTCATCGGCATGGGCTCCGGCCAGCCGGAGAACCTGACCCTTCAGGGCCTGGCCGCACTGCGGCAGGCCGACCTCATTCTGGGCGCACGGCGTCTGCTGGCAGTTCTGCCTGCCGGCTGCACCGAGAACCGCGCCGCCGCCTACCGCCCCGACGAGGTGGCAGAGCTGCTGCAAACTTCCGGCGCAGAGAACGCCGTGCTGGTCTACAGCGGCGACACCGGCTTTTACTCCGGCGCGTCCTCCATGATGGAAAAGCTGGAGGCCCTCGGCGTCCGCGCCCGGGTGCTGCCCGGCCTTTCCAGCATCCAGCTACTGGCGGCGGCGCTGGGCCGTCCGTGGCAGGGGTGGAACCTTGTTTCGGCCCATGGCCGCACTTGTGACCCGGTGGCCGAGTGTATGCAGGGCAGACCCACCTTCTTCCTCACCGGCGGCAGCGAAGACCCCGCCACCCTCTGCGCCCAGCTGGCGGCAGAGGGCTTCGGGGACGTGCAGGGCGTCGTGGGCCAGTGCCTCGGCACGCCGGAAGAAAAGCTCTTCCGCGGCAGCGTCAAAGAGCTGGCCGCAGGCCGCTTCAACAGCCTGAGTGTCCTTCTCGTGGAGGCGGCGGAGGTGCTGCCCCGCCGCGCTCCGGGCCTGCCGGACGAAGCCTTCGAGCGGGGCGACGTCCCCATGACCAAGCAGGAAGTCCGGGCCGCTGTGCTGGCGAAGCTGGCCGTCCGCCCGGAAGACATCCTGTGGGACGTGGGGGCCGGGACGGGCAGCGTCAGCGTGGAGCTGGCATTGGCCGCGCCCCGAGGCCGGGTCTACGCAGTGGAGTGCAGGCCGGAGGGCTGTGCGCTCATCAAAGCCAACCGCGAAAAATTCAGGACCCGGAACCTCGTCCTCGTGGAGGGGCTTGCCCCCGCCGCCCTTTCGGACCTGCCCGCGCCGGACGCTGTCTTCATCGGCGGCAGCAAGGGCAGCCTTGCCGCCATCGTGGACGTCGCGCTGGATAAGAACCCCGACGCCCGCATCTGTGTGTCGGCCATCGCCCTTGAGACGCTTTCGGCGGCGGTGGCCGCGCTGACGGCCAGAGGCCGGACCGTGCAGGTGAGCCAGATCGCCGTCAGCCGGGCCAAGGCCGTGGGCGGGCTGCACCTCATGATGGCCCAGAACCCCATCTACCTCATCACAGGAGAATGACATGATACAGTTTCTGCTGGCGGCGCCCCGCTCGGGCAGCGGCAAGACCACCATGACCTGCGCCCTGCTCATGGCGCTGAAGCGGCGGGGCTGTGCGCCCTGCGCCTTCAAGAACGGGCCGGACTACATCGACCCCATGTTCCACCGGGCCGTGCTGGGGGTGGAGAGCCGCAACCTCGACCTCTTTTTTTCTGCGCCCGAGACGGTGCGCACCCTCTACGCGAAGGGTGCCGCCGGACACGGTGCGGCGGTGTGCGAGGGGGCTATGGGCTTTTACGACGGCCTCGGGGGCGTCAGCGACAGGGCCAGTGCGTGGCATCTGGCCGACACGCTGGGTCTGCCGGTGCTGCTGGTGGTGGAGCCAAAGGGTCAGAGCCTGACGCTGGCTGCAGAGTTGAACGGGCTCGTAAACTTCCGCACTCCCAGTCACATCGCAGGCATCCTGCTGAACAACTGCACGGCACGGATGCACGCTCTGCTGGCCCCGATGCTGGAAAAAGAGACGGGTCTGCCGGTGCTGGGCTTTCTGCCGAAACTCCCGGAGGCCGTCATCGGTTCCCGCCATCTGGGCCTCTACACGGCGGCGGAAGTGGAAAATTTACAGCAGAAGCTGGCCCTTCTGGCCGACGCGGTGGAGGAGCACATCGACTGGCCCCGCCTGCTGGCCCTCTGCGAAAAGGAGCCGCCCGCCCTGCCGGTGCAGCCGGAGACGCCTCCGGCCCGCGTCCGCATCGCCGTGGCGCAGGACGAGGCGTTCTGCTTTACCTACGCCGAGACGCTGGAAGCCTTCCGGGACGCCGGGGCAGAGGTGGTCTTTTTCAGCCCCCTCCGCGACACGGCCCTTCCGGAAAACATCGTCGGGCTGTATCTGCCCGGCGGTTACCCGGAACTTCACGCAAGAGAATTGAGTGAAAATACCTCGATTCTGTGCGAGATAAAGCGAAAAATCGAGTCCGGCCTGCCCACGGCGGCCGAGTGCGGGGGCTTCCTCTATCTGGGGCAGAGCCTCACGGACGCCGAGGGGCAGAGCTGGCCGATGGCGGGCGTTCTGCCGGGCGAAGCAAAAGATGCCGGACGTCTTGTCCGCTTCGGCTACGCCGCGCTGAGCGCAGACTCGGACAGTCTGCTCTTCCGGGCCGGGGAGAGCTTTCCCGTCCACGAATTCCACCACTGGGATTCCACCGCCAACGGCACGGCCCTTGCGGCAAAAAAGCCGGTGGGCAGCGCGGCGTGGCGGTGCGGATTTGTAAACGAGCATTTCTATGCGGGCTTCCCGCATTTGTACTGGGCGGGTACGCCCCTGCCGCAGCGCTTTGCCGCCGCAGCTGAAAATTACAGGAGAGACCATGACTGAGACAGAACTCGCCGCCCTCTGTGCGGCCATCACGCCGCCGGACAAAGCCGCCCGGGCGGCGGCGCACGCCCACTGGGCCAGCCTTGCAAAGCCGCTGGGCGGGCTGGGCGGATTGGAAACGACCATCGAGGACGCCGCCGCCCTCACCGGCAGCGCAAAGCTGGATATTTCCCGCCGGGCGGTGCTGGTGCTCTGCGCCGATAACGGTGTGGTGGCCCAGGGCGTCAGCCAGACCGACAGTAGCGTGACCCGCGCCGTGGCCGAGAATCTCGCCGCCCGGCGCACCAGCGTCTGCCGGATGGCACAGACCGCCCGGTGCGAGGTGGTGCCGGTGGATATGGGCATCGCGGGCGAACCGCTCCCGGGCGTCCTCGACTGCCGCATCGCCCCCGGCACAGCAGACTTCACCCTCGGCCCGGCCATGAGCCGAGAGCAGGCCGTGGAAGCCATCGGCAGGGGCATCCGGCTGGTGCAGGAGCAGAAGAAAGCGGGCGTCGGCCTGCTGGCCACCGGTGAGATGGGCATCGGCAACACCACGACGTCCAGCGCCGTAGCCGCTGTGCTGCTGGGCCAGCCCGTCGAAGTGATGACGGGCCGGGGCGCGGGCCTTTCGGACGAGGGACTTGCCCGGAAGATCGACGCCATCCATCGCGGCATCGCAAAAAATCAGCCCGACTCTGCCGATGTACTGGACGTGCTGGCGAAGCTGGGCGGCTTCGATATTGCCGGGCTCTGCGGCGTCTTCCTCGGCGGTGCGCTGGAAGGTGTGCCGGTGCTGGCCGACGGTTTCATCAGCTGTGTGGCGGCGCTCTGCGCTGTCCGGCTCTGCCCGGCAGCGGCCAAGGCTGTTTTTGCAAGCCATTGCTCCACCGAGCCGGCCGCAAAACTGGTGCTGGACGCTCTGAACAAAAAAGCCCTCATCACGGCAGGCCTGCATCTGGGCGAAGGCACCGGCGCGGTGGCTGCCATCCCGCTGTGGGATATGGCGCTGGCCGTCTACGATGGCTGTTATTCCTTTGAAGAGGGCGGCATCGAAGCCTACACGCCGCAGGGGGGTGCGGGATGCTGACGCTGGTGCTCGGCGGCGCGGCCAGCGGCAAAAGCGCCTACGCCGAGAGCCTTGTGCTCAAGACCGGCCTGCCCCGCTATTACCTCGCCACCATGCAGGTCTGGGATGCCGAGTGCGCCGCCCGGGTGGAAAAGCACCGGAAAATGCGGGCGCAAAAGCAGTTCGAAACGCTGGAATGCCCGCTCCATCTCGACCGTCTGGCTCTGCCCGGCCGGGGGACCGTCCTGCTGGAAGACCTCGGCAACCTCGTCGCCAACGAGCTTTACAGCCCCGGCGGGGCAGGAAAGCACACCGCCGAGGCCGTTTTGGCTGGGCTGGAACGCCTCGCCGCCGGGTGCGATGACCTTATCGTCGTATCGAACGAGGTGTTCAGCGGCGGTGCCGACTACGCAGGCGACACCGACCAGTATCTGCTGGCGCTGGCGCAGGTGAACAACGCTTTCGCCGCCCGGGCAGACAACGTCTGCCGGGTGGTCTGCGGCCTGCCGGTGTACTACAAAGGGGGAGAAAAGCTGTGACTGTTTTGCAGACCATCGCGGTGGCCTTTGCGATGTTTTCGGCCCTGCCGGTGCCGCAGTTCGAGTGGAACGAAAAAAATATGCGGTACGCCATGTGCGCCTTCCCCCTCATCGGGCTGGTGTGTGGCGGGCTGTGGTGTCTCTGCGGCGTCCTGCCCCTGCCGGGGCTGGCCCGGGCGGCGGCGTTCTGCCTCGTGCCGGTGGCCGTCACCGGCGGCATCCATCTCGACGGCTATGCCGACACCTCGGACGCCCTCTCGAGCTACGGCGACCGGGAAAAAAAGCTTGAAATTCTGAAAGACTCCCACTGTGGGGCCTTCGCTGTCATCCGGCTGTGCTGCTACTTTGTGGCCTACTTCGGCCTCTGCGGCAGTGTGCGGTTCACGCCCCGGGCGGGCCTGTGCTGGACGCTGGCGCTGGTGCTGGAACGGGCGCTGTCGGGCTTTGCCGTGGCGGCGTTCCCGCTGGCGAAGGACACCGGCCTCGCCCATACTTTTGCCACAGCGGCCGACAAGCAGACCGTCCGCCGCTTCCTCTGCGGCCTGTCGGCTCTGCTCATCCTGGCGCTGACGGCGCTGGGCGGCGGCGGGCTGGCGGCGGCGGCGCTTCTGGCGCTGTGGCGCTATGATTTCGTAGCAAAAAAGCAGTTTGGCGGCATCACCGGCGACCTGGCCGGGTGGTTTTTGCAGCGGGCCGAGCTGTGGATGCTGGCGGCGCTGGCCGTCAGCCAGTGGGGAGGAGTGCTGTAAATGATGTTTATTACAGGGCCGCTCTACAGCGGCAAGCGCACCTTTGCGCGGAACTTCCGGGGCAGCGTCATCGCCGATGTGCAGGACGCCGCCGCTGAGACTCAGACCCCGGAGCAGCTCGAAACGCTGGCCCGGGAGCTGGCGGAATATGATATTGTCATCGCCACCGAGGTCGGCGGCGGTGTTGTCCCGATGGATGCTGAGGAGCGCGCCGGGCGGGAGGCCGCCGGACGGCTGGCCTGCCTGCTGGCAGAGCGCGCCGACTGCGTGGTGCAGATGTTCTGCGGCATCCCGACGGTATTGAAAGGAGAATTACCCCAATGTTGATCTATCTGCTGCGTCACGGCCTGACCGAATACAACGCCCAGAAGCGCTATCAGGGCCAGCGCGACATCCCGCTCTCGGCGGAGGGCCTGAGCCAGCTGCACCGGGCCGACATCGACCCGAAGGTGGTCTATATCACCCCGCTGCAGCGGACGGCCCAGACGGCCCGGGTGCTCTTCCCGGAGGCAGAACTCGTGGTCGTGAAAGACCTGCAGGAGATGTGCTTCGGCAGCTTCGAGGGCAAAAACTACGTCGAGATGGAGCACGACGCCGATTATCAGGCGTGGGTGCAGGCCAACTGCGAGAGCAAATGCCCCGACGGTGAGCGGAAGGACGACTTCTCGAACCGCATCTGCAATGCCTTTTCTGCTCTGGTGGACAAGGCGCTGGCCGACGGCGAAGAGCTGCTGGTCATCCTGGCTCACGGCGGCACCCAGATGGCGGCGATGGAGCGGTACGCCCTGCCCAGGCGCGATTATTATGCGTGGTGCGGCCCCAACGCGGGCGGCTATGTGCTGGACGCCGCCGACTGGGCCGAGAAGCGCCAGCTCCGCCTCGTGAAGACCGTGCAGTATACGAAAGACGCGGAGGCCGGCGTATGATGACCGTCTGGGCTGTGCTGGGGGGCTTCGTGCTGGACGCCATTTTCGGCGACCCGGCATGGCTGCCCCACCCGGTGGTGTACATGGGCAAAGCCATCTCCCGGCTGGAAAAATTCCTCCGCGTCCGCCTGCCCAAAACGCCTCAGGGCGAGCTGCTGGGCGGTGCGGTGACGGCGTTCTGCCTGCCGGTGGGGACGCTGCTGTTCACGGGCCTTGTCTGCTGGGGCGCGGCGATGCTTCACCCCCTGCTGGGGCTGGCCGTCCAGATGTTCTGGTGCGGGCAGGCGCTGGCCGCAAAGGGGCTGGTGCAGGAGAGCACGAATGTCTATGTCGAGCTGAAAAAAGGCAGCCTGCCCGCTGCCCGGAAGGCCGTGAGCCGCATCGTGGGCCGCGACACGGAAGCCTTGACTGCCGAGGGCGTGACCAAAGCGGCGGTGGAGACGGTGGCCGAGAACGCCAGCGACGGCGTCATTGCGCCTTTGCTTTATATGCTGCTGGGCGGTGCGCCGCTGGCCCTGACCTACAAGGCCATCAACACGATGGACAGCATGGTGGGCTACAAGAACGAGAAATATCTCTACTTTGGCCGCGCCGCCGCAAAACTGGACGATGTGGCAAACTATATCCCGAGCCGTCTGGCGGCGCTGCTCTGGATCATGGCGGCGGCGTTCACCCGCAATGACGCCAAGGGCGCGTGGCGCATCTGGCGGCGGGACCGCCGCAATCACGCCAGCCCCAACAGCGCTCAGACCGAGAGCGCCTGCGCGGGTGCGCTGGGCGTTCAGCTGGCCGGGCCGGCCTACTATTTCGGCGAGTATTACCCGAAGCCCACCATCGGCGACCCGCTGCGGCCCATCGAGCCGGAGGACATCCTGCGGGCAGATCGGATGATGTATGTAGCCAGCGGGTTTGCGCTGGCGTTTGGATGTGCGATACGGGGGTTTTTGGGATGAAACAACTGGTCCACGGCGGTGACTGGATGGGCTACCGCGAACGCTTTGGCCGGGACGCGCTGGATTTTTCGGCGAACGTCAGCCCGCTGGGTCTGCCCGAAGGGGTGGCGCAGGCCATCCGGGACGCTCTGCCGCAGGCCGACCGCTACCCCGACCCCCTCTGCCGCACCCTGCGGGCGGCGTTGAGCCGGGCCGAGGGTGTGCCGCAGGAGCATATTCTCTGCGGCAACGGCGCGGCGGACCTCATCTTCCGGCTGGTCTGGGCCGCAAAGCCCCATAAGGCGCTGGTGACAGCCCCGACTTTTGCCGAGTACGCCTCTGCATTGGATACGGTGGGGTGCGAAGTGAAGCGCTTCTTCCTCGATGAAGCGAATGATTTCGCTCCGACGGACGCCCTCGTGGACGCCGTGGACGAGAGCATCGACATGGTGTTCCTCTGCCAGCCCAACAACCCGACGGGGCAGCTGGCCTCACCCGAACTGGTGAAAAAGCTGCTGCGCCGGTGCGGGGAGTGCCGCACGATTTTGGCCGTAGATGAGTGCTTTCTGGACTTCCTGCCCGACGCCGACGGGTGGACCGCGAAGCCTCTGCTGGAAAGTGGGAACCTCGTCATCCTGAAAGCCTTCACCAAGCTCTACGGCATGGCCGGCGTCCGGCTGGGTTACTGCCTCTGCAGCGACGAAGCGCTTCTGGAAAAAATGCAGACAGCGGGCCAGCCGTGGGCCGTGTCCAGTCTGGCGCAGACGGCAGGCGTCGCGGCCCTGAAAGAAACCGCTTATGTGGACGAGGTGCGTGCCCTTATCGCCCGGCAGCGGCCCGTTCTGACGGCGGGCCTGCGGGCGCTGGGCCTGCGGGTCATCGATGGAAAGGCGAACTATCTGCTCTCCCGCGCGCCCGCCGACCTGAACGAGAGGCTTCGCCCGCTGGGAACACAGGTGCGCAGCTGCGCGAATTATCCGGGCCTCGGGCCGGAGTGGTACCGCACGGCGGTGCGCACGGCCCCCGAGAACGCCCGGCTGCTGGAACTTATGAAAGAGGTGCTGGGATGAGCAGGGCAAAATGCATCATGGTGCAGGGTACGATGAGCGGTGCAGGCAAAAGCCTGCTCTGCGCGGCGCTCTGCCGCATTTTTGCGCAGGACGGCCTGCGCGCCGTGCCGTTCAAGAGCCAGAACATGGCCCTGAACAGCTTCGTCACCAAAGACGGCCTCGAGATGGGCCGGGCGCAGGTGGTGCAGGCGCAGGCCGCCGGTGTCGAGCCGGACGTGCGGATGAACCCCATCCTCCTGAAGCCCAGCAGTGACGTGGGCAGTCAGGTCATCGTCAACGGCGAGGTGCGGGGCCAGATGAAAGCGTCGGAGTATTTCCGCACGAAACGGCAGCTGGTGCCGGACATCCTGAAGGCGTATGACAGCCTCGCCGAGGAGGCTGACGTCATCGTCATCGAGGGCGCGGGCAGCCCGGCAGAGATCAACCTCAAGAGCGAGGACATCGTGAACATGGGCCTCGCCGAGATGGTGGACGCGCCGGTGCTTCTGGTGGGCGACATCGACCGGGGCGGCGTGTTCGCCCAGCTATACGGCACGGTGGAGCTGCTGGAAGAAAAAGAACGCCGGCGCATCAAGGGACTCGTCATCAATAAATTCCGTGGAGACGTGGAGATCCTGCGCCCCGGCCTTTCGATGCTGGAAGAAAAGACCCATCTGCCCGTGGTGGGCGTCGTACCGTACCTGAAGGTGGACATCGAGGATGAGGACTCCCTGAGCCAGCGCCTCGAGATGCGGGACGGCAAAAAGCCGCTGGATGCGGCGATCATCCGTCTGCCGCATCTGTCCAATTTTACGGACTTCATGCCGCTGGAACAGCACCCGCTGCTGGGCGTGCGGTATGTTTCGAACGCTCATGAGCTGGGCGCACCCGACCTCATCCTGCTGCCGGGGACGAAAAACACGGTGGATGACCTGCTCTGGCTGCGGCAGTGCGGGCTGGAAACGGCCCTGCTCAAGCTGGCCGCGAAAGGCACGCCGGTGCTGGGCGTCTGCGGCGGCTACCAGATGCTGGGCCAGACCCTCGACGACCCCACCGGCAGCGAAAGCGGTCGGCCGCAGACTCTGCGGGGGCTGGGTCTGCTGCCCACCCGGACCGTGTTCAGCGAGCAGAAGCGCCGCGCACAGGTCAAAGCGACCGCCGCCGCCCCCTTTGCGGGTGCAGAGCTGGAAGGCTACGAGATCCACACCGGCGTGACCGAGGCGGAGGGCGAACCTTTCGCCCACTACCCCGACGGGGGCCGGGAGGGCTGTGTGCAGGGCAATGTGTTCGGCACCTACCTCCATGGTCTGTTCGACACCGGCACGCTGACCGAGGCGCTGGCGGGCTGGCTCTGCCGCCGGAAGGGCATCGACCCCTCCGACGCGGCCCTCATCCCGATGGAAGAGTACCGCCGCCAGCAGTTCGACATCCTGGCCGACGGCGTGCGCGGGGCGCTGGATATGGACGCGGTGTATGCCGCGATGGGAATGGAGAAGCGCTGAATGGAACAGGGACTTTTGCATCTGTACTGGGGCGACGGAAAGGGAAAGACCACTGCCGCAATGGGTCTTGCGCTCCGTGCGCTGGGGTCCGGGAAGCGGGTGGTCATCGTCCAGTTTTTGAAGGGCGGGAACAGCGGCGAGATACCGCTTCTGGCCCAGCTTGGCGCGGAGATCTACCGGGGCAAGGCCGGGCAGAAATTCGTCTTTCAGATGACGCCGGAGGAAAAGGCCGCGACCCGGGAACTGCAAAACCAGAACCTCGCCGCCGCCATAGCACAGCCTGCCGACCTGCTGATACTGGACGAAGCCGGGAGCGCAGAAGAGCTGGATATGGTGGACGTCGATCTATTAAAAAAGGCCGTTCTGGAACGGCCTGCCGGATGTGAGTGCGTCCTGACGGCCCACACGCCGCCCCAGTGGATGCTGGACGCCGCCGACTACTCCACCGAGATGAAATGCCGCCGCCACCCCTACCAGAAGGGGATAAAAGCACGAAAGGGGATAGAATATTGACGCCGCAGCATCATTTACCTGCTGACATTGAGCGGACGAGCTTCCACATCATCACCGAAGAGCTGGAAATGATGGGCATGACCCCGCCGCCCGAGCACGAAGCCGTGGTCAAGCGGGTCATCCACACCACCGCCGACTTCGACTATGCGCGGAATCTCCGCTTCACTCCCCGCGCGGTGGAGCGGGCCGTCAAGGCCCTCCACGCCGGGGCCGTCATCGTGACCGATACGAATATGGCGCTGGCCGGCATCACCAAACCCGGTCTGGCGAAGCTGGGCGGCACGGCCTGCTGTTATATGGCTGACCCCGAGGTGGCCGCCGCCGCAAAAGAGGCTGGCACCACCCGGGCCGTCGCGGCGATGAAAAAGGCAGCGCAGGAGCATCCCGGGGCCATCCTCGCCGTCGGCAACGCGCCCACGGCTCTGCTGACGATTGCAGAACAAATCGAAAGCGGCCTGCGGCCCGCACTGGTCATCGGTGTGCCGGTGGGCTTTGTGAACGTGGTGGAGAGCAAGGAGCGGCTCTTCGCCGTCTGCGAAAAGCATGATGTACCGGCCATCGTGGCGATGGGCCGCAAGGGCGGCAGCAATGTGGCCGCCGCCATCTGCAACGCCCTCATCTACTCCGCCGCCGAGATGCTCGACCCTACGGCCAGAGGATGGAAATAAGAATTATGACTGTAAAGGCTTCCCTTCGTGGGAAGCTTTTCTTTTACACCGTCGCCAGCACGGCGAGGATGCTCTGCCAGCGTTTGTTCTCGACCACAGGCGCACGGCGGACGGGCCGGGACTGTACAGGCTGAGGCCGCTGAGCCGTCTGGGGCAGGGGAGTGAAAAGCACGGCCTGCCATGCGGCGGCAAGCTGCATGGCCTCCGGGCAGCTCTGCAGGGTGCGGCGCTCGGCCCCGGCGAGGTAGTCGCCCAGCCAGCAGAGGATGGCCGCGATGTTCAGCTGCTCTGCGGCGCGGGTGCTCCAATAGCTCCAATGGGCGGGACGGCCCACGAACCGCTCCACCGTAATGAACGCACCCTCCCGGGCGGCAGAGGGAGAGACCGTCCCACAACCACCGGCAGTATGGGCCAGAACATCCAGAATGCGCGCCATCCGGCCGCTGTCGAGGGCGTCGTCCCGGACAAAAGCGGAGAAATCCGTCTGGGCCAGCAGACCGTCGGCGGTGGCGGGGAAGCGCCCCGTCAGCTCGCCCGAGGCGTTGTGGCAGCTCTGCCACCCTTTGCGGACGAGCTGGAAGTTCAGCTTCTGACGTCCCATCGTGGAATAGAACACCCGGGCCTTGCCGCTGACCGGCTCCTGCCGCAGCTCGAGATAAGCGTCTGCGCCTCCGAGGTCTTGGACCTTGACGCTGAGCACAAGGCGGTACTCAGGCTTCTGGCTGGACATGGCAAGATGCATCTCTTCAAAATAACGTGCGGCATCCATAGCGGTTCTCCTTCCTGTGGGCGCGGGGTGATGTGTAGGCGTGCGGCCCTTCGTTGGTTGTAGTATATCATAAATTACGCCAGAATACAACTATAAGTTTGCAAATAAACCAAAAAACTTTTTGATTCTTCTGCAATGCAAAACAAGATGGTTGTGAGCGACAACAAAAATACGGGGCCGCTGGCAGCAGATACAACTGCACAGCGGCCCCGTACATTATTATGATTCAGTCGCCCAGCTCCCGTATCTCGTTCTGGATGAGTCGGCCTGCGGCCCGGGCCAGCTGGTCCATGCCTCGGATGCGGGCCATGTTCTTGCCGTAGATGCGGGAGGCGTCGGCGGCGCTGGCGTCTTCGCCCATAAAGACGGCGGAGACTCGCAGACCCTTCCGCTGCAGCGCCCGCACCTCGGCGGCGGCGTCCTCCACGCCCGCGCTGCCGCCGTAGTCGCGGCCCAGCGGGTCATCGGGAGAGGGCGGGATGCGGCGGCTGTCGTTGGGGGAGGCGTCCGTCAGAAGGATGAGCAGGTGACGCGCGGCGGGGCCGGGGTCGAAGCCGATGAGGTCGCCTGCGGCCCGCAGAGCCAGACCGTCCCGGTTCCAGCCCGAGGCGAAATATTGGCAGATGCCCTGTAAGCTCTTCTCCTTGAAGCCCTTGAGCACCCGCAGGACGGTGTAGCCCCGCAGGCTGGAAAAGCAGCTCACCCGCACCGGGATGCCGCAGGCCGCGAGGCTCTGGGCGAGGATAGACCCCTGCGCCGCGATGACCTCCTGACAGTGGAGGCGGGAAGCCGAAGCATCCAGCAGCAGGTCAACGGTGAAGGACGGGTGGTTCTCTTCCTCCGCACAGCGGAACACCCGGTCGTCGTCCATGACGGTGCGCCAGACCCGCTCCGGGTCGAGATTGCCGCTGCGGGCGACCCGGGCGTTGGGCTGCTGGTGGACGAGGATGCAGTTGCGTATCTGTTCGGTCAGCCGCAGCACGACGCTGCGGTGAAGCTCGAGATTTTTCGAATAATACGCCCGGTTCCGCTCAGCCTGAAGCTGGGCCTGTTCGGCCAGGTGCTTTGCCTCGGGGGTAGGGGCCTGCTCCGGGCTGGGGACGCCGGAGGCAAACCAGAGGTGACAGCCCAGATGCTCCCCGGTGCAAAGCTCCTGCTCGGCCTTCCGCAGCCGTTCGGGCGGGTAGAGCGACCGGCCAAAGCAGCTTTCGATGTAGGCGCGGTCTTCCTCGGCGCGCTGGCGCAGGGTGATGTGGGCCAGCCGCTTGTCGGCGTGGATGCCGCTGCCGGAGGCGTCCACCGAGCCGGAATGCTCCACCGTCACCCGGTCGGTCTTTATCATCTGGGTGGGCATGGTGCGGGTCATGAGGGACGCCAGCAGGCCGTCCAGATGGAGATGAAGCCCGGCCTTCTGATGCACCGTGCCGTTGAACAGCTCGAATTTGGCGTAGACGGCCAGCAGTGCGGCTTTCAGCTCGTCCGGCTTCGGGGGCGTCTCGGGACTGAGGGCGGCATCGAGATCCTTTTCGTAGGGGGTCATGACCGGCGGCGTGCGCCCCTGCACAGCCCGCCAGCGCGCGGCCTGCATGGAGTAGACCAGCTGGTTCTTCGCCATCCACTCCTGCCGTGAGAGCTTGTACTGGATGCCGAAAAAGTAGTCCGCATGGGCGCGGCGGAGGGCCGAAAGCACCGGGCGGCGGGGCAGTTCCAGCGCGTAGACCGCGCTCTCGAGGTAGAGCCAGGTCAGATCGTCCAGCATGGCCTGCCGGATGTCGCCCTCCCATGCGTCAAAGAGGCTGCGCACCAGCTCGTCGCCGTAGTATTTGTGGACCAGCCCCACGACGCAGTTCATGTAAAAATCAATGGTGCCGTCGGTGTTCCGGGCGAGGAACAGCGGCTCCC
>ENA-ORQX01001283-ORQX01001283.1-human-gut-metagenome-genome-assembly--contig:-NODE-1283-length-16154-cov-6.871855_pt1 | contig 16154 bp, 15 predicted proteins | sample MGYA00242170_ERZ509124 | MGnify/ENA primary metagenome ERZ509124 (study PRJEB26280, sample SAMEA2338647) | human gut metagenome | biome: human gut; feature: human-associated habitat; material: faeces... | reverse complement strand
ATACTTCGTTTTCTTGGAATGATAGATGTTGTATTTGTAGGAAATCATTTTTTTAAATTACATTTACAACACAAATATAATAATAACTTTTTGGCATATATCAGAATCAATTATTAAAAAATACATATATGAATAAAAGAATCATTGATCCCCTGCTTAAAAGCAGGGGATTTACGGAAGATCGTAAAAAAAGTTGATATTCGTTTAGGTAGAGGTCTGGCGAATCAGATTAAGATAAACAAAACCATCCCAGTGTCTCATAAACCAAAAGAAGAACGTCGAATGATGTTTGTTTGTGGTGATGATATTGCTTCTCTTATAAAGCGGTTTGAAAATGAATCAAAGTAATATAAAGTCGGACATGTGTCTTGTCCGATTTTTTTTATATATTTGTGGCATGGCAAGAGGTTATTATTGGATACCACAAACAGATGAAACGTTAAATGGCAGAAGCTATTACGTGGCTAAGATAGTAGGAGATATCACGTTTGATACTAAACGAAAAAGAATCGTATTTCAAGCTGATAGGTATTTCCCTGTAGGATCTGTTTTCCATTTTACGCACAATTGCTTCAATTATATCATAACTTGCCGACTTCGTAAGCCGGGGCTTTGGTTTGAAGCCAGGAGAGAGGATTCGGGCCCTATTTGCCCTGAAGATATTGAGCGCTTTGAATCGGGAAGGTTTATACACCGAGATGGGTACATGCATTACACATAAGCTGAACTTGACGATTTTTCGTCAGATTATAATTTTTTTTCATATTATTTTTAAGCCATCAGACTGAGAAGTTAGGTGGCTTTATTTTTTATGATATGCTTTATTTTTAGCTACCTTTGTCACATAACAAAAATGTTTTATTATGGCATCAACGTGTATTATTAAAAGAGATAATAAAAAGAAAGTTGTTTCTGTCTCTACCAGATCAGGGGATAGGTCTATGTTATTTGATAAAATAGCATCTATTCCTCTTATGGAGAACAGGGAACGGGCTACTACTGTTTTTAAAACCGTATTTTCTAATAAGTTCTTAAAGGATTTTGGCGACTGGAGAAAGAGAGTGCCTATCAACAAACCGGCTTATAATAAGGTTAAATCCAACATTGATCTTATTCCGGAAGCTTATAGAGAAAGGGTACTGGATAAGGCTTCTAAGATGAGTAATCCTGTTCTTGTATCAAAATCAGATGCAACTTATGGGATTCAAGAATCAGGCTTCGGATTCTATAGCCAAGATCTGGGTGATAATATTATGTTGGTGGATGCTATGATCCCATCAAGTATTTCCGTACCGGAAGAACCAGGAATAGACGCCGGGCAGTATTTACAAGATGCTATATCTTCGGACTTCACTCCCGTATCTGTGGTACAGGATAAGGGTGTTAATTATATGGTTATAAAAGACGGTCTTAAGATATTTAGCCCAGAAGAGCTACCAGAAACAGATTCTAATCCTGTGGGTGTAACGTATCAGACTGGAGAGCCTCGTTTGTTTTTCATGAACGATCGTAGTCAATTATTTGAAGATTACGGAGAAGCTCTTCGCTCTGGCGGGAATGATATTAGAATAGGATTCTTATCCGGCACCGTTCAAGAATCTGCCGTGGATGGCGTGGCAGACATTACTTACAAGGCTGGAAAGTATGTTCTTAATAATCCCAAATCTTTTATACCGGTCATGACCGCTTCTGCTTCTACTTCTTTATCAACAAAAGGTGGTATAATTAACTACCTTATAAAGAAAGGTCTTTTGTCCGGATCTAAGATATTCGATCCTGAAACAAGAAGCTATTATCTTACAGGAGAAGGTTATACAGGACAAATTAGACTTTTCAATTCAGCCTTATCATACACCGAGCTCCGTAATCATTTTGGTTCCGATGTTTCCATGAACGACCAAGGTATGATAACCATAAGCTCGTTGGATAACAGTAAGGTAACTATGAGACTCGCCACCGGAGGAACGGAAAGGGTTAGTAGGGAACAGATAAAGAACGATCTTAAGTCAGGAAGATACAATGAATTGGACGCCAAGTACGATCATTTTGATGCGCTTGTAGTTTCATTCATATTAGAAGATAACGATCTTTATGCTGATACTAAAGCTAAGATCGTATCAGATTATAGCAGGCAGGAACGTGACCAACGAAATTCTATTGTCGAGATACTGAAAACGCTTGGCGTTAGTGTCATAGGTATGACCGACTATATAGAGAAGTACCAAACCAAATACGGGCACGAACCTTCTGCTAAGGCATTGGCGGATATTGCTAATAACGTAATAGCAGTTGGTGAAGATGCTACTTTATCTGATTTAGTAGAAGAAACAGCCCACTTCCTTGTAGAGGCATACAGAGATCAGAATGCTGTTGAGGCTGTTCTGCAAGATGTAGAAGGTACGGAAGAGTGGAACCAATATGCAGGTCAGTATTATAATACATACGGTAAGGTATATGAAGGAGCTGAGCTTGATAATGCTGTTAGGAGAGAAATTTTTGGAAAGATCCTCGCCAGGGAGATGCAGACCGGCACAGCACAGGCGCCGGTAGAGCCCACCTCCTTCCTGGGGCGCGTCCGGCAGCTTCTCTCTGGAATCGTAAGCTGGCTTAAATCAGCTTTATCAACCCAAAGACAAGATTTGAATAACGTTATTAAAAGCATTCGTGATCTTGCCATTACTGACATAGATAAAGGATTTGACACCTCTCTGTTAAAGGATAATGACTTTACATTATACTCCCTTTCTTCTATGAACAAGAACAAGTTTCTTGAGTCTAAGATCCGGGCATTGAGAAAAACCTTAAGAGACTTGCGTCAGATAAGCTCTGATAGGGCTGTAACTACGTCTATGACCCTTGCTCAGCTTAAGACTATAGAAGATAAGATAAATAAGGTAGAGACCGAAATAGACAAGAATGAGATGGCGGCTGCCATGAACAGCATGATCTCCACAGCCGAAGCTCAGGTTAGATACTTAAGTAATGTGGTGAACACCATCCTTCATGGTGATACCAAAGACGGTAAGCTTCATTTCAATACCAATGATCGAAAGAACGTAGATATTATCAACAATCAGGTTCTTCCGATCATGAACGATCTCCGAGGATATATCCGTAACAGAAGTACCGAATTTGATGAGCGTGAAAAGCAGGATTATACAAATAGGATCAATACCGTCATTGCCGACATCAATGGTATTCAGTCTGATATTAAGTCGGTGCAAGACCTTGATGAAAGTACGTTGCTTGATAAGTTAATGAACGAACTTCATGTGCCGGCAGATAAGGTAAAGAGAGTAAAAGATTTTTTTGACAAGGTTCAACACGATGTTTCTTGGATAAGTAGGTGGTTCGGTATATTAGAGCATTCTTCCAGTCCGTTTAATAACGCTCTTGGAGCTATGATTGCCAAAGACAATTACAATGCGATGGTGAATGCCCAGCCCGCCATATCCGACTTCCTGGCATATGCTAAAAAGCATGGTTTTAACAAATCTGAATTTGAAAAACTGCTTCAGAAAGTAGACGGCAAAACTTCTAATTACCTTCGTAGTGCTCTTGATATGGCTAAATACGATCGTAATAAGAAACTGGCACAGATGCGTGCGTTTGCGGCTGCCATGAACATAGAAATATCAGAAGAAGAAATCAATGATGTGGTTGACAATAATCGTAATTACGTATTTAAAAGAGAAGTAGTTGACAAGGACGGAAATACGGTTACTGAAAACGCTAAATTCAAACCATCGTCTGATAGAGTTAATACCGATATTTTTACCATCGAGCAGGAAAAGATTTATACAGAACAGATGGAAAAGTGGGATGCTGAAAATTCGGAACTGGAATTTAGCGAAAGTTATGCCACAAGAATGGAATCCATATACAAAAAGGCTGAAGAAGAATTAGGGCATCCGGTTTCTCAAACAACCAAAGAATACCTTAATGCTCTATCCAGGCAAAAACGGATATTGAGGCAGCCTTTTATTGATAGCGGTGGTAATTTTGATGAGGTTGCCTATTTTAAAAGCAGCAATTACGAAGAAGAAGGACTGCTTCGTAAACAACGTAAGGAAGCAGCTTCAGAATACATATATGTAGGAACCAGGAGAGTGGAAAAAACCGGCGACCAACTTAAGATGGCCAAAGAAATACAAGCTATAAATGAAGTTTGGAGAAAGGAATCAAATAATGCTACTAATACTGTATCAGAATCGTTTTTGCAAAAATTGAGAACGATTCAGAACGAGTCGGGAGGAGAAGCTGCGCTGAAGACACTTATGTTGGGAGGTCACCTGTCATTCAACGATCGGTTTTGGAATGAAGTAGAATCGGAACAGTCGGCGCGTACCGAATCAAATAACAAGGCTTCGTATCTTAAAATGGCGCATGATATCATTAGTTCTACGACAAGTGATAGAGATGCGACTGACGTGGACTCGATTGTAAAAGATATAGAAAAAAATAAGGCCATTATCAAGGAAATAATCGGAAACAATCGCGATGTGGCTGATATCGGAGAAATTAACGAAGCGACATTTACCTCATCCGAAAGAGATGCTTTTAGGGCCGCATCTGAAGCTATTGAAGCCAATTACGCTATTTTGATAGATTATGCTAAGATGGTGGGTCTTGAAGATATTGATAAGTACCTTACTAAAAGCAGTAAGGCTGAAAACGAAGTAAATCAGTCTTATTTAAATGCTCTTGCTGACTCCAAGGAAGTGGAATGGAAGTTCGTACAACGTCATACTACGGCGAAGAAAGCAAAAAGGATTCAGGCTTTAAGGGATAAGCTGTTTAAGGCTGCTGATAACCGATATCTGTTTACCGTATCTGAAACCAACTACCTGTCAGAAAAGCTTGGTATAAGCAAAGAATTAGACGGTAGAGATTTCAGGAATGCTGTTAATGCTAAGATGGCCAGCTTGTTTTTAAATAACACAAGAGAAGAGGGCATAGAAGAGACCAATGCTATTGTTAATGAATTTGCCAGGAGCCAGGTCTTTTCGTACTATAAACGCATGGCGCCTACCGGATATGCGGCCATGATCGACAAAATAGGTCGAGGTGAGATAGATGTGGCGCAGATGGTTAAGGACGTACAAAACGGTACATCCACCCAAGATTATGGCATGGACATATCGTACCTGTCTTTCGATCCTGCAAGGGCATGGGTGGCTGAATCTGAAGCCGAAAATAGCGGCCGTAATCCTGATTATGTAAAAGATCATGGGTATGGTCATCGCATGCCTAAGAAAAGCCTGTATCGTGATGAATCGTATTTCAATGACTTTGGTATCAAGTATGATGCTGACGGTAATGAAGTTGCTACTAAAAACGTAGAGCAGTGGAATATGATTCAAAAACTCAAGGAAATAAAAAGACAATCCCTTGATCTATACAAAGAGCAGAGCCCGAACCTGTATGCTATTCCACAGATATCAAAACAAGACATAGAACGTATGGAAGGATTGGGTATTAACTTCAAAAATACGGTTCGTAATTTTGTATCAGATCTGTGCCTGGACAGAGTAGACGATTCTCTATATGGTAAGACCAGGCAAGGGGAAGTATATGATCCGGAAGACAGACTTAGGTCTATACCTAAATACTACATATATGAGTTGGAGAACCAAGATGATGTATCTCACGATTTTGGCTACTCTTATTCGATGCTTATGATGCAGTCATCGTTATATAACGAAAAGCAGAAGTCTATAGAGCTTGCCCAAGGACTGGAGCAGATGTTACTGAATAAACAATTTGAAGGCGGTAAGAAGGCTGAAGCAACCCAAGCATATCAGATGTTCAGGGACTTCTTCAACGATCATTATTATGGCATTAGGATGAACACCAAAAAACTTACGGTGAACATCGGAGGATATACGGTAGACCTTACAAGAATTATGATGGCTGTTGAAAGATTTATGTCGGTTATGAACTTGGCACTGTCTCCGTTTGTGGCAGCTACCGGCGCCCTGACAGGTCATATCAACCTCATCATGGAATCTGCCGTAGGACAGTATATAAGCAAAGACTCCCTTAAATACGCATCGGCTGAGTTTTCACGTCTTGCGCCATCTTGTATAGCAGAAACCGGAGACATAGATAGGAAAAGCAAATTATATGTCATAGGTGAGAGAATGGGGATATTCAATATCCGAAATCGTATGTATGGTGCCGGATACAATAGAGCGGCCAGGACCTTAATGCGTTCGCCTATGTATGCTTTTATGGAAATCCTGAACTACCCTCTTGATCCGCAGGTTATGATTGCTACTATGGACAATGTTCGTTATTACAAAGGCCGGTTCTACACGTTCCAAGATTTCAAGATGGAAAAAGAACGTAATAAAGAACAGAGTACCATAAAAAGAGAATGGAATGCATTAAAAGATCGTACTTTATGGAGTATGGTAGACGTCGTGGATGGGAAGGTGGTTGTAAAGCCAGGATCGGGTGTTACTGTTGAGGAAGTTGAAACCCAGATGGCTATAACCAGAAATCAAGTTCGTAGCTTGTCGCAGATATGTAACGGATCTTTGAATGAAGAAAACCGAACTGCCGCATCGCGCAACTGGATAGCCAGGTTCATGACCGCCCACCGAGGATGGTTGGTGCTGGCGGCTCAACGTCTGTGGAAAAGACGTGGCTTCAATTTCCAGACAATGCAAGAAGAGGAAGGACTGTCAATTACGTTAAAGAATATGATAGCCAAAACATTTAGCTTAGCTTCCGAGTCTGGTATGAAAAACATCATAGATGCCTGGAACGAAAATAAAGACAATATGAATGAGGTAGAGAAAACCAATATAAAACGTCTCAGTGTCTATGCCAGCACGTTCCTTATCATGCAAGCCGTATCCATGCTTCTTGCCGGATGGCGTGATGATGATGAAAACGAAGAAAGTTGGCTTACTCAATTTGGATCCTATGTCGGATTCAGAACCATAAACGAAATAGCTTCACAGATGCCGTTTATTATGGAGCTTAACGTTGTAGATATCATTAACGACCCGTTTGTCATGGGGCGGAAGTTGAAGGATCTTACTGATCTTAGGAATTACTCACTTGATAAAGTAACATCCGGCACATACAAAGGAGAGTCTAAGTTATTTAGGCAACTCGCCAAACAGACGTTTATCAAACAATGGTATAATATCAAGACGCCGGAAGACGTAGCGCGCGCCTATAATTGGTGGCAGCAGAAAAACAACAAGTCAATGATGTTCTTCATCGGCGCTACTCCTGATTCGGAAGGAGACGATGACGTTAGTTACAAATAGACGAAGAATATCGGACTTGCATTGTTTTTGTATGATTCCAATATGTTATATTAGCATCGTCAAAGAGTAGATTGTACGTTTTTTGTTCTTACTTGAAAGATTATGTAGGTTTAATTTTTTCTGAAATTGTTTTCTTACCGGTTCTCAGTCAGAGATGATAGAGAACCGGTTTCTTTTATGTTGTCAATTATTGCTATCTTGCAAACAAAAATCATGAGACGAAGATTTCAAATAGGGATGGGGGTAAATCCCTCGCTTATAATCAATAAAGGCATATACATCCAACATGTAGATGGAGGATTATATACAAAAGAAAATTGGTCTAATAAAGGATATTCCAATGATCTATGCAATGGAATAGCTCTTGTAGATAAAGTGTGTTTTGTTATAGCCACCGAATATATTGGCACATTTCGTTGGGGTAAGGATGGAAGAATAGACAATATATTTGCACAAGATAGTTCTCATATGGGAACTATTAAAAAGGATTATTGGGGGCGTGAAAATCAGAATGCGTATCTTGAATATGATACCAGTAATACAGATTACGCTTTTAATAAAGCTAATAGCTATTTATTTAAAAATGGTCAAAATGGATATGTAGGTGGCGCCGGAGAGTTTTTTTTGATATCTTTGTATGCTAATGAAATAAACGAATGCCTTTTAATGGTAGGAGGTACGATAATGAGTAATAGAATGTGGACATCCACTCGAAATGAAAAATTTACCTATTCGTGGTATTATGATATAAACATCCAAGGAGATCATTTGGATACAGGTTCAAGGGGTAGTTCACATTATGTCCGTCATTTTACTGAATTAATTTTATGAAATTATGAGAAGAAGATTTGAAAATAATGCTAAACTATATGAGTATAAGATAGTTAGCAATTGTATAGGGGGGGAGGTAATCGTAGAAGGAAAGAAAGTAGGCACCATTCCACAGGGCGGGCAATTTATCTTTCTGTCTAAAAAAGAACGGCTGGATTCCATAAGAGTCCAAGGCGGTGTTCCAATGGAAGATAGTCAAGAGATCGATAGGCAGGTTGATACGACAGAGGAATTGCTTGAAAAGGATTCGGTGGTTCTTGCTATTGCTTTAACAACCTCTCCTTATTATGGATTTAGAGTAAGTGTGATAGCACCTGATGAGTTTACGCTAAGAACAACCTATAGGATTACTAGAACCATTTTAATAACAAGCTTTACTCCACCTGCTGATATATACGGTGTAAACTTTAGTGATCCTATTGTCCTTAATTATGATAGTTACCAATATAAGACGCCAGATCTTGTAATTGATGGACCTCATGATAGAATAGTTAGGGCAGATCCTAATTGTACTTTGACTATAACATGTGAAGATGCCGACTTTACACCTTTGCCATATCCAGAAACATGGTTAGGCCAAGGTTTAAATTCTATGTTCTTATCAGAAGTGAAACGTCTTACTCCTGGTGATCATCATGTATCATATACAGCTTATATTAAATTGGAATTGATAGATGATGGCGGAAGTAAAGTTCATACTGAACATCTGATATTAAAAAAAACACTTAATTTTACGATATGACAACAATCCCCAACCGTACGCCTATTGTATGGTTGGGGATTGTTGTAGTTACCATCTTTTCTTGTATAAGCAGAACATGAAATAAGTTTCTAAGCATTAACTTCATGACCTCCCCTATCCGTGAAAACTAAACCAATACCTTCTATGATATGTCCTACTACAGGAGCTTTGTCAAATTCCTCCTTCGTAGCCCAAGTAGCATTATCAGGCATCAGATCCTTGAATGCGTCCGAAACATCACCTTGACACCAGCAGTTATTTGATGTAACAATGCCTTTCCCTTCGATATTGATATACATTTTTCTTCCACCACATCCAAGGCTGTTCCATCCGCTCGGTACGTTTTCCACCACCTGGTTTTACAGCCTCAGCTTCTTCTCTCGTATCAAACATTAAGGTAGTGACAGCTCCTATGCCATAACAAACGTAAGATACTTTCACCCACCACCTAAAAATCCCAGAGCCATAATCATCATAGTACGGCTCAGAAAGAATCTCCTCTACATACCCATCCAAATAATTCATGATCGCTCCTCCTTGTTTTTAGATTCTGCTTCTTCGAGTATGCTGATCACCTTGTCAACAATATCCGAATCAGACATTTTCTCAATAAAAACATCCATTGCCTTAGTTATGTCATTGGCTTCTTTTTCTTCAAGAGCTATTTCTCCACCGGTAATAGCATCAGATAATGATGTAGATAAGTGTCTTATCTTATCAATGCTCATAAACGTAAATGGATTACCACCCCATCCACCACCCATTTCTTTCATGATCTGATATCCACCTGAAATAAGTCTGCCTGATGTCGTGGCCAAGGAGGATACGATTAGGGACAGTACCGCCACCTCCGTCCGCTCCTCGGACACGCCCTTCGACCACACGGCTGCCCTTATAGCGCCGGCCAGGTCGTCTATGTATGGCATGAGACAGTCTTCCATAACCTGTGTTATATCAGCAATAACCTCACTACGCTCTTTATTTATGTAGTAGATAGAAGCATTGTACCTCTTTATCTCTTTGTCCATGTCATTTAAAAGACGCTTGATATTGTGTTTATACATAGGACTGGTTTTAATTACCTCCTTTAGCTTAAGAATGTAATTATAAGCCTGGTCGTTTACGAACAACGTCATGGTCTCAACCGTTGAATGAAGCGTGTTAAGACTGTTAAGAATCTTATCGAAATTGTTTATCAAATAAGCTTTTCTGGCTTTTGCTGCGTAATTTATCATGATTATTCTACTTTTTTTATCTCACTTAAATCGCCTTCATACACCAAATAAGATCCTCTTCCAGGTCTTCCTTCTTTATTAACTTCCTGGATTGTAAATATAACTGTTCCAGTATTCATGATTTGAACGCTCTTGAAGAAACCAACAAGAGGCTCTTTCGAACGTTTGTAAATAACGCTCACTTTATCTCCCTTCTTCAATCCATAAACAGAATCGAAATACTCTTTTTTAATTCTTTCAATATTACTTCTATGTTTGTTCATTGCATCAAGCTCTGTGTCTAACAGTTGAATCATTTGTTCTTTTGTCATTTCTTTTCCTCCTTATTTAATGATATTAATCCTTTCCCATGCTTATCATACCACAGCATAGCTATACAATTCCATGCACATTGTGCAAGATGAAAAGCTCCTGTATCTGAGTCTATTCTTTCTCCTTTCATGTATTCCATTAGGTGTCTAAACATCGCCGATCTATACCGTTCAAACCCATTGTCAAGATTCTGCCAATTGTTAGGTCCGTACTTCTTGGCTCCGGCATGATAGACTCTTACAATATCCTCAATCTCTTCCATCGGAAGCAAATCCCATCGTAGTTTATCATCAATGATGTCATTTTTCACCGATTTGTTTTCTATGGGGTCTTTGGTAAGAATAATATCCATAATATCCGTTTCTATGACGAACGTCTCCCCATTACAACAAACCTCCGCATATTCATCATCTACCTCTATGTCTGATACTGCCTCCACTATAGCTCCTCTGGCTATTTCTAATTCGGAACTGATTACATCACTTTCCAACATGCGAAAAATAGATCCTTTTGGATAAAGGATGTTTTTAGTATTATTGTCCATCTTTTCCATTGTTTTATCGTTGTTTTACCTCATTTCGATAGTAATATAATCCATCTTCGTCTTACACTCTATCATTCCTGTTATTCTCAAAATATTGTCTTACGGCTTCAATCGCCTTATCGTCATCAAAAGCCTCTACAAACCCCTCATAGAATCTATTTCGCTCCATAGAGAACGTATTGCTTCCATCCGGAATGGTTCTGAACACAACTACCTTCTCTCCATCTACGTTCGTTCCTATGATGTTGTTATGGAGAATAATAGAATACCGCCCAGAGTTTTTGTTCTGGACGACACTATGTTCGAGATTGTAGAGTCTAAGTAGTTCTCTTATTTCTTTTACTCCCATATTATTTTACGTTTTTAGAAGTTACAGCCTCTTCTCCCCATTTCTTTACATATATAGATCTCATCATGTTCATTAAATTAGAGAAAGAAGAGATGGTTCCCATTTCTATACAAAATGCAAGATTAGATTGAAGCATTTCAAGTTCTTTTAACTGCTCTTGAGTTGCTCTGTTATCTAAAACATATTTATGTTTATTGAATACAATCCAGTTTAACTTATCAGCCATTTCTATATAATCAACATCTTCAAATTTTGATACAGACCTTGAAAGAGTATTGTATTTATCCCCTATCTCTATTCTATCCAAAATAAGTTTATCATTTAACCATCCAGTAACTTCTGCATACAGCATAGGATTTAATTCTATAGCGACTAATACCCATATGTAGGGATCACACATAACATTTCTGTTTGTTCCTCTTCCTGTAGTCTTATAGGCATTATACCACTTCATTACTTTTATCAAAGAGTTGTTTTCCACTATATCCATAAACTCTTTCAAGGTTTCACTTTTTATGTATTTCTGTTTTTTAAGAATATAAAATATCCTTTCTGCACTCTCCTTGTTCGAAAGAATATTTTCTATTCTCTTATCATTCCACCCCATCTCCACTCTTTTTCTTGTATATGCCTCTTGTAATCCAGTTAATGACATAAAGGAAGTTTTAATGTCCTGTCTGATTACCACTCCATACAATAACCTGTCTTTAGAAATCATAACTTTTAAATTATTTAATAAAATACGCTTGTATTAAAATTACACGACGTAAAAATATAGATTGTGTAACTTTAATACAAGCGTATTGTGTTAAATTTTACTTATAGTGTTTTTATAGACTCACATTATTCCTTCTAAATTTACTTTTATAGAACCATTTATGGTTTTAATGCTCCCATCTATGGTTGAAATCACATCATCTATATCATTTATAATGCCTTCCATGTCATCAACCACCTCCTCCATATCAGTTACAGCCTGATCTGATTCCCAATATCTTTCTGAGTCTTGTAACGATTCCGGTATATTATCTCTCGCCTCCGTCTCTTCATCTAAAATCATATCAATATCATCTTTGGCTGAATTTATGTTGTGCTTTAACTCCGATAACTTTGATTTGATGTATTCAAAATCTGTTTTATACTTATTTGCGTTTTTGATAACATCTGATATTTTTTTTCTTCTCTTGTTGTTCATGCTTTTATCCTATTATAATATTCGATAATCTTTTCTTTCCTATCTCCCGGTTTTACTGCCATATTCTCAGCCAAGAACCTAAAATACGACACCGGTATGTCCTTGAATCTAATTCCTTCATATTTTCCAAACCACATTATTATGCTGTCAAGATCGTCTTCTCTCCTACCATCTCCGTTCACAGATTTAAGTGAGGCTGCCCGGCGAAGGATCTCGTCTTTGGTAATAATATCACCCATCCTTATATTGGACAGAAGTTGATTGCCGGCAAACATACACCATCCCTTAGAAGGAAATTGCTCGATCGTCAGGTCTTCTATCCGACCGAAACGCCTCATGTTGTCGCAGCAGTCAATAATCAGCGCCTCTTTCTTGTCAGGATGGATGCGGACACATCGACCGAGCACTTGGTAATATACTGAATATGAGAAAGTTGGACGTCCAAACATCACACAATCAAGTTCAGGAAAGTCAAATCCGGTAGCAAGCGTTGAATAATTAAAAACCACCTTCAACTTACCTTCTTTGAAATCGGATATGATTTGTTCTCTTTTCTTTTTGGTTGTTAGCGATGTCACGACACCGGTTATAGCTCCCATCTTGGCATTCATGAACTCTGATATTCTATTACATGATTCGATAGAATCCATGCAAACCAAAATGGCTTTACGTTCGTTCATAAGCTGAAGAAGACGCTTATAGATAGAGTTGTTTAAGCCGTTTCGTACAATACTTTCTTTAATAGATTCGTTGGTGTATTCGGCTCCGGTACTGTTTAACATCAGAGCCGATTCATCAAAAGACCATCGTTCGTACTTAAGAGGGCACCAAAATCCCTGAGAAGTTAGCTCTTGTATTTGAGTCACATGAACTATCTTCTTAAAGAAATTATGCTCGTCTTTCGTCAGCATATTGAGCTTGCTGTAGTTTCCTTCCAGCATGGAGCTGTAGGTCCGGAGGCGGCAGGGCGTGGCGGTGAAGCCCAGCACCTTCGCCTCTGGAAACCTGCTCATAAACTCCATAAATTCAGAACCTTCTTCAGGAGAGTACCCTGAATGACAATTTCCAGAAACAAATGTATATCCTTTATATCTTAGTACTATACATCCAGATGGAACCTCTACGCAATAAACTTGTCCGGTGTATTTTTCATATCGTTTATACATAGAGTTAGTGCCTCTTAGTTTTTTGTCTTTTGTTATAAAAAGCCTATAAACATCCGAATATGTTTCTTTTCTGCCATCCTTTTCAATAGAAACATAGCATCCGTGGCCAGCTATTGTGGCTACAGAATTATAAAAATCCACCTGCGTTTTATCGGTCGATGAATAATAAAGCATCGTATTCCCTATAATACTTCCGTCCCATAAAGAACACTCTTCTATTACCGATCTTGCTTTTTCGTAAGACATTGGGAACGATATATGATTTCGAATATCCTTTGTTGTAAACTTTGGCATTCTCACCATAAACCTTCTTCTGTTTTTCGTATTTCCTTCTTTTTTTATTTTTCCTTTAACTTCCCATATCTCGACGTTTGCATTCTTACATAAATAATGAATCCTTTTTATTTTTCTTTCTTTTGAAAATGAGAAAGATATAATTGTGTCATTTTCGTTTTTGTTATGAATACTTCCATCTGCTTGTGTTGCTATAAACAACCTCTCCATGTCAGATAAGGAATCGCCTTCGCTATCTACACGTGATATCCCTGATACCGGAATGCATTTCCCAGATTTAAAAGAAGCTTCAGATATTTTCTGTTTATACCATTTACCGTATTTCTTATCATAAAACAAGAAATCATGATTCTTTGTCACTGGAAGATCTATTCCATGTTTAATATGAAGTAAACAAATGTCACCATCGTGCGGCTTTTTGATATATCTGATAGGCATCACAAAATCAATAAATCCTTTATCATATTGAGCTACTCTTACATTTTGTTCTAATTTATTAAATTGAACAAACCCTTTTTCGGTTAATATCTCCACATCTCCAGTAAAACATTCATCTATCAAGATCGTATCTACCCCTATATCCTTCAACCTCGCTACATCTTTCTTTATGCTCTTTAATGTTGCATAAGTCATAGCCGACAGCTCCTTTATACCACATGAAGCAGAATATATAGTAGGTTTAGAACCGAATGATACGGCCTTTGCATAATTCTGCTCCAGAATCTCTTTTGAGGGCTGTAATACTAATGTCGGTCTATTTATTTCATGTGCTATCTTGGATATCAGAAGGCTCTTTCCACATCCGCATGGGGCTACGATTATGCCAGGCTTCTTAGATCTTCCTGTAAGAAACTTAAGCCCGGCATCTACTGCTTCTTTTTGGTAAGGTCTAAGTTCAAAGCCCATCGCAATCTATTATATTATTTTTTGAAAGTTCTATTATCGCCTCTTTCAACATCTCCCTTGCTTTATTCTCATTATCTTCAAACAGGCATACACTGCATGTAGCACCTTTGGAGGGGTAGTTTCTGTAGGCTTCTGCTCTTTCTACAACGAACTCACAACAATATTCGTGACTCATGTCTTTTGCTATACTTATAAAATGATCTTCTCCATCCATCAACACGCAATATTCAGCATCGTTTTCGCATGCAATAACACCTTTGTTTTTTAAAATGGATAGCACTTTATTTTCCAAAAGTCCAATATAGATCCATATATCTTTCCCTGCATTTTTGAAAAAAATATCCATTCCTTCTTTGATTGTGACTTTCTTTTCCATAATCCCTTATTTTATATCAGTAATTAAAATATATTTTTTAACAATATATTCAAGACTCTCAGAAGAACGTATATATAGTTTTTCTTCGTACTCATATAGAGCGTACCCTTCTTTTATGATTATTTAACCAACAAAACTACCATACTTTAGCAAGTGGATGAATTGGTTTGATTAATTTTGAATCAAAATTACAGATAAAAAAAATGATTTCCTACAAATACAACATCTATCATTCAAAGAAAACGAAGTATCTTGACAAGATGCTTCGCGAATGCTGTTTTGTATGGAATCATGCTTTAGCTCTACAACGTAGATATTACAAACTGTTTGGAAAATATATATCAATTGGTAAAATGAAGAAACATTTTACCAAAAGAATTAAAAGAAATCTTCTTCATTCCCAAACAGTGCAAGAAATACTTGAACGTCTTGATGAATCTTATAATCGTTTCTTTAAGAAGTTGGCTAAACGACCTCCTAAGTTTAAGGGAGCTGATTGTTTTAACTCCTTTGTTTTTAAGCAAGGAGGGTTTACCCTAAATGGTAATTGTCTAACAATCAACAAAGGAAAGAAACGATTTAGATTCTCATACAGTAGACCTTATGAAGGTAATGTTAAACAAATTAGAATAGTTAGAGAAACATGTTCCTGTTTTAGTTTGATTATAGTTACAGATCATAATCTTATAAACTCCTATAGAAAGACACATGATGGTGCATCTATCGGATTGGATTTCGGACTGAAAACTTATTTAACTAAAAGCGATGGTAACAAAATTGGGTCTCCGCTATTCTTCAAACAATGTCAAAACAAGATTAGAAAACTAAACAAACGGCTTTCTAATGCAAAGAAAGGATCCAACAATAGAAGAAGGAGACTGTTTGAACTCCAACAAACGTATCGTAAAATAAACGATC
>ENA-ORQX01001270-ORQX01001270.1-human-gut-metagenome-genome-assembly--contig:-NODE-1270-length-16249-cov-4.655366_pt1 | contig 16249 bp, 9 predicted proteins | sample MGYA00242170_ERZ509124 | MGnify/ENA primary metagenome ERZ509124 (study PRJEB26280, sample SAMEA2338647) | human gut metagenome | biome: human gut; feature: human-associated habitat; material: faeces... | reverse complement strand
GACGCTCGAAGAGTGGGGCATCCCGGGCGTGAAGATCGACTTCATGGATCGCAGCGACCAGTGGATGGTCAACTATTACGAGCGCGTGACCAAGTGTGCGGCCGACCACCATATCTTCGTCGACTGGCACGGCTCCTATACACCCAAGGGTCTTTTCCGCACCTACCCGAACCTGCTGACCTACGAGGCGGTGCTCGGCATGGAGCAGGGCGGTCGCTGCAAACCCGACAACAGCAATTACCTGCCTTTCATCCGCAATGCCGTCGGCCCCATGGACTTCACGCCGGGCGGGATGTTCTGCTCTCAGCCCGAGGATAACCGTTCGACGGGTTCGAACCCGATGGCCTCGGGGACGCGCGCCTACCAACTGGCACTTTACGTCGTCTTCGAAAGCCCGTTGCAGATGATGGCCGACAACCCGGTCTATTATTACCGCGAACATCCCTGCACGGAGTTCATCGCCTCGGTGCCTACGACCTGGGACGAGCTGCGCGTGCTGCGTGCACGGTGCGGCGAACAGGTCGTCATGGCGCGCCGCAAGGGCGACCGGTGGTTCATCGGGGGCATTACCAACAACCAGCCCTATTCCACCGAGGTCGCGCTCGATTTCCTGCCTGCCGGGCGCAGTTATACGATGACCTCGTTCGAGGACGGTGTGAATGCCGACCTGCAGGCCATGGATTACAAGAAACGTGAGCGGAAAGTCGATGCTTCGACCGTCGTGAAGATCGACATGGTTCGCAATGGCGGCTGGGCGGCCGTAATCGAATAGGCGTGCCCGGGCCGGAGTCCATCCGCGATCGGTAGGCGGACAGTGCCCGGATTTGCTGTAAAAAACGAAAGGAAGTGCGAATAACGCATTTCCTTTCGTTTTTTCGTTCCTGTGTTTTTCCTGGCGAGCCCGGGAGGGTTTCAGGCCTGCGGGGCATATTCCCGCATCCCGTACAGCTGGTCGCGCAGGCGAGGGGTGAAACCCGCCTCGCGGATGGCACCGCGGATGCCCTCGGCGTCGAAACGGTTGTGCGCTCCGGCCGAGGAGACGACGTTTTCCTCGATCATGATCGACCCCATGTCGTTGGCGCCGCTGTGCAGGGCGGCTTGTGCCGTGGCCTTGCCCACGGTGAGCCACGAGGCCTGGATGTTGCGGATATTGCACAATACAAGGCGGCTCACGGCGATGATGCGCAGGTATTCCAACGGAGAGAACCGTGTCGTTACCCCCTGGCGTTCCAATTCGGTGTCCGTCGACCGGAAGATCCACGGGATGAATGCGATGAAACCGTACTTTCCTTCGGGGCAGCGGGCCTGCAGGTCGCGGATACGCAGCAGGTGGTCTACACGCTGGTGCGGGGTCTCGACATGGCCGTACATCATCGTTGCCGAGGTCGGAAGGCCGAGGCAGTGCGCCTCGTGCATCACGTCGAGCCACTTTTCGACCGACGGCTTGGCGGGCGATATGGCCCTGCGTACGACGGGGTCGAGGATCTCGGCGCCGGCACCCGGAAGCGAGTCGAGCCCGGCTGCCATCAGGCGGCGCAGGGTCTCCAGGGTCGTCAGGCCGCTGATGCGGGCGATGTGCGCCACCTCGGGCGCACCCAGCGCATGCAGCCGCAGCGTGGGGTAGAGCGCTTTCAGGTCGGAGAAAAGCCGCTCGTAGAAGTCAATGCGCAGTTGCGGATGCAGGCCGCCCTGCAACAGCAGCTGGTCGCCGCCCAGCTCCAGCGTACGGTCGATCTTCTCGCGGTATTCGGCCAGCGTGGTGACGAATGCCCGGTCTGTCTGGTGGGGCTTGCAGTGGAAATTGCAGAACCGGCAACCCGAGATGCAGACGTTGGTGATGTTGACATTGCGGTCGATCTGCCAGGTCACCACCTCCGGGTCGGGAACCATGGCGCGGCGTACCTCGTCGGCCACGAGCGCCAGCTCCTGCAACGGGGCCTGGTCGTAGAGCCGGTAGGCCTCCTCGCGTGAGAGCGGCTCCCTTCGCCGGCATTTGTCGTAGATGCGTTGCACGGCTATCGGTTTTTGCGGCGGGTGCTGCGGCGTACCTTGGGCCGTCCTCGCGTGACGCGGGGGCCATGGGGCGGCCGTTGTCTATCAGCAGCTCGAAATCGAGCTGGCGCTTCTGCAGGTCGGCACGTTTCACGCGGATGCGTACGGCGTCGCCCAGCGTCATGCGGCGGCCTGTCGAGCGGCCGACGATCTCGTAGTTGGCTTCGTCGAACTGGAAGAAATCACCTTCGATGTCGCGCAGGAACGACATGCCCTCGATGTGGGTTTCGTCCAGCTCGACATAGATGCTCCATTCGGTGAGCCCCGAAATGTGCCCGTCGAACTCCTCGCCGATGCGCTCCTTCATGAATTCGACCATCTTGTACTTGATCGAGGCGCGTTCGGCCTCGGAGGCGATCACCTCGCGTTCCGAAGCGCGGGCGCACAGATCTTCGAGCGTCGTCTTGTCTGCCGCCTTCTCGCCTGCGAGGTAACGCGCCAGCAGGCGGTGCACCATCATGTCAGGATAGCGGCGGATGGGCGACGTGAAATGCGTATAGTAGGGGAATGCGAGGCCGTAGTGGCCGATGTTGTCGGTCGTGTAAAAAGCTTTGGCCATCGAACGCACGGCCATCGTCGAGACGGCGTTCTCCTCGGTCGAACCTTTGATCTGGGCGAAGAGCTTGTTCAGCTCCTTGGCCACGGCACGCCCGCCCGTGGCCTTGAAGATGTGTCCGAAGCGCAGGATGAACTGCCGGAAACGGTCGAGCTTCTCTTCGCTCGGCTTGTCATGCACGCGGTAGACCATCGTGCGTTCCACGGTGCGCCCCTTGTCGGTCTTGCGCTTGCCGCAGAACTCGGCGACGCGGCGGTTTGCCAGCAGCATGAATTCCTCGATCATCTGGTTCGATTCTTTCTGCTCCTTGAAATAGACGCCGATGGGCTTCCCAGCCTCGTCGAGTTGGAATTTCACCTCCTCGCGGTCGAAGCTGATGGCCCCGTTTTTAAAACGTGCCTTGCGCAGCGCCTGGGCCAGCCGGTTGAGGGTCAGCACCTCTTCGGCGAAATCGCCCCGTCCCGTCTCGATGATCTCCTGCGCCTCGGCATAGGTGAACCGGCGGTCAGAGTGGATGACCGTGCGGCCGAACCATTCGTCGAGCAGTTCCAGCCCTTCGTTGATCGTGAATACCGCCGAGAAACAGAGGCTCGCCTCGTGCGGGCGTAGCGAGCAGAGCTCGTTCGACAACCGCTCGGGCAGCATCGGGACGGTGCGGTCTACCAGGTAGACCGACGTGCCGCGTTCTACGGCCTCGTCGTCGATCACCGAGTGCGGGCGCACGTAGTGCGTCACATCGGCGATATGTACACCGATCTCCCATATGCCTTCCCCGACCTTGCGTACCGAAAGCGCGTCGTCGAAGTCCTTGGCGTCGGCCGGGTCGACCGTGAAGGTCGTCACATTGCGGAAATCGCGGCGCTGGGCGATCTCCTTGGCCGTAATCCGGCCGTCGATATCCTCCGCCGCCTGCTCGACTTCGGGCTCGAAGCGGTAGGGCAGCTCGTATTCGGCCAGGATGGCGTGCATCTCGGTGTCGTTGTTGCCCGCCATGCCCAGCCGCTCGATCAGCTCGCCCACGGGGCTCTTGCTCCCTTCGGCCCAGTCGGCGATGCGCACGACGACCTTTTCGCCGTCCTTCACGTCGGGGTACAGCCGTTTGGAGAGGTAGATGTCCATCGGCATACGGCGCGAATCCGCCCGTACGAATATCTGGTGTGCCCCTACTTCGGCGATGCCGACATAGGGTTTGCGGCTGCGTTCGACGATGCGTGTGATCTCGCCCTCCATCTTCCCGTCGCGGCCGCGGTGCATGACGACCACCTCCACGCGGTCGCCGTTCAGGGCGTTGGCCGTGTTGCGCTGGTTGACGAAGATATCTTTCTCCTCACCTTCGACGCGCACGTAGATCGACCCCGTGGCCGTCATGTCCGCCACGCCTTCGAAGTGGGGCAGGTGCTTGTGCGTGAGGCGGTATTTCTCGCGTGCGCACTCCTCGACGATGCCTTCGTCGTGCAGCCGTCCCAGAATTTCGAATGTTTCGCGGCGCCCCTCTTTCGTGGCGCCTCCCGAGGCCGAAGCCAGGTGCTTGAGCGAGAATTTATTGTTGGGGAACTCCCGGAAAAGGCTCAGGATGACTGCCGCCCTGTCGGTGTTCTTCGCACCCTTTGCCGGGCGCTTTTTTTGTGTTTGCTTTTTCATTTCTTCAGAATTTGCAGGGCAAGGCGCTTCATGAAGCCGATGCCCACGTTGATAGCCCCTTCGTCGGGGTTGAATGTCGCCGTGTGGGGGCGTCCTGCCGCGGCGCCTACGCCCAGCCGGTAGAACAGCGACGGGTATTTGGTACAGTAAAAGCCGAAATCTTCGGCCGTGGTGCGCAGCGGGAGCATCTCGACCTGCAGTTTCTCCTCGCGGGCCAGTGCCGCGGCCTGTTTCACGAGGTGTTCGTCGTTGACCACGCAGGGGTAACCGTGGCTGATGTCGACGGCGATCCGCACCCCCAGGCGCTTGTCGATCTCGGCAGCGATGTTGCGAATGCGCTGGTGGATGATTTCGCGTTCACGCTCGTCGAACGTGCGCAGCGTCCCCTCCAGGTAGACCTCGTCGGGGACGATGTTCGTGGCACCTCCGGCCTCTATGCGTCCGATCGAGAGCACGCACTCCTCGTGGTTGAGCGCGATGAGCCGCGTCACGAACTCCGCGGCGGCCGCTACGGGGTCTTTCAACTGCGGGCGCATGGCGCCGTGCCCGCCCGTACCGTGCACCGAGAAGCGCAGTTCGTCGCTGGAGGCCATGTATTTCCCGGCGCGGAATCCCAGCGTCCCGACCTCCAGTTGCGGCTCGACGTGCTCGCCCACCACGGCACGCACCTCGTACCCGTCGAACGGGTTTTCGGCCAGCACCAGCGACGCACCGCCCGGGTTGCACTCCTCGCCCGGCTGGAACAGCCCGAAGAGCGTGCCGCGGAAGTCGGGTTCGGCGGCGAGCTGCTGCAATACCCCGAAGAGTACCGCCGCGTGCATGTCGTGGCCGCAGGCGTGCATGACGCCGGGGGTGCATGACCGCCAGCCGATGTCGTTCTGTTCGGTGATCGGCAGGGCGTCGATGTCGGCGCGCAGTACTACGGCGCGGCGTTTGGGATCGGCTTTCCCGCGTCCTTCGATCCAGGCCAGCACGCCCGTTCGGGCGATAGGACGGTGCTCGATGCCCAGCTCCGTGAGCCGGTCAGCGATGAAGGCTGCCGTGTCGTGTTCCTTGAACGACAGTTCGGGGTGTGCATGCAGGTGGCGGCGGAATTCAGTGGGATTCATTCGTGTCGTTTAAAATATCGCTTTTGCAATCTTGATGATGTTGTCGGCCTTGCCCATCGGGTAGTAGTGCAGGACGGGGACGCCCGCTTCGACCAGCTCCCGGCTCTGGGCGACGGCCCACTCGGTTCCGATTTCGCGGACGGCCTTCGGGTCGTCCTTGTGGCGCAGCACCTCGCGCCCGAGTTCCTCGGGGATATGGCAGCCGAAGGTCTGGGGCAGTAGTGTCAGGTGGCGCACCGTCGATAACGGCTTGATGCCCGGGATGATCGGGACGGTGATGCCGGCCTCACGGCACCGGCGCACGTAGTCGAAGAACCGCGCGTTGTCGTAGAAGAGCTGCGTGACGACGTATTCCGCCCCGGCGTCGACCTTCGCCTTGAGGCAGGCGATGTCGGCCTCGGGCGAGGCGGCTTCCTCGTGCATCTCCGGGTAACCCGCCACGCCGATCGAGAATTTCGAGTGGTGGCACTCCTCGACCTCGCCGTCGACGAACTGGCCGCGGTTCATGGCCGCGATCTGCCGCACGAGGTCGACGGCATGCGTATGTCCCTGCGGGTGGGGCATGAAGAACTTTTCGTTCTGCGACTTGTCGCCGCGCAGCGCCAGTACGTTGTGCAGGCCGAGGAAATCGAGGTCGATCAGCGCATCCTCGATGTCGTATTTCGACTGCCCGCCGCAGATCAGGTGCGGCACGACTTCCACGTCGTATTTCTTCTGGATGGCGGCCGAGATGCCTACCGTGCCGGGGCGGCGGCGCACGACGTGCCATTCGACGCTGCCGTCGGGGCGCACCGCCTGCTTGATGCCTTCGCGGTGGAACGTCACGTTGATGTAGGCCGGGTCGAAGCCGATCAGCCGGTCGATGCTTCCGAAGACGCCGCAGCAGCCGTCTCCTTTGAGCGGCGGCAGCAGTTCGAAGGCAAAGCGCGTACGGCGTTCCGAAATGGCTTTATTGATGATGTCTACGACATTCATGGGGTTTTAGATATTATGCGGTATGAGTTTTTTGACCAGTTCGACATCAAGCCCGAGGCGCCGGGCATAGTCGAGCAGTTGTTCGGTGTCGACCGTGCCGACCGAGAAGTAGTCCGCGTCGGCCAGCAGCAGTCCGCAGAGTGCCTCCCCGGGATCGACCATGTAATTTTCCGTGAGTTTCATGCCCGTGGTCAGCTCAGCCGCCAGCAGGTCGAAGACCTCGCGCTTGAGCGAGTGGTCGGGTGACGCCGGGTAGCCGAACGCCATCCTGCGGCCGCGGTATTCGCCGCGGATGACCTGCCGGGGAGTGGGCGCTTCGCCGGTTTCGTAGCCCCACATCTGCCGCCGCACGAACGAGTGCACGGCTTCGGCGAACGCCTCGGTCAGGCGGTCAGCCAGCAGCTTGGCCATGATGGCGTTGTAGTCGTCGCCCGCAGCGCGGAATTTTTCGCACAGCTCCTTCAGCCCGATGCCCGCCGTCACGGCGAAGCAGCCGATCCAATCGCCTTTGGGGGCGATGAAGTCCGCCAGCGAGAGGTTTTCCTGCCCGCGGGTCTGGTTGCGGAGCATCGCCAAGCGGTGTTCGCGGCCCTTGGGGTCTGTGATCCAGATGTCGTCGCCCTCGGAACGCGCCGGGAAGATGCCTACGGCGGCCTGCAGCGTGAGCAGTCGCTCGTCGCGGATACGTGCCAGCAGCGCCTGCGCGTCGGCGAATACCTTGCGGGCCTCCTCCCCCTTTTCGGGGTGGTCGAGGATCTCGGGGTAACGCCCTTTCAGCCCCCATGCCGGGAAAAAGAAGTTCCAGTCGATGTAGGGCTCGGCATCGGCCACGTCGAAATCGGGGAAGACCATCCGTCCGGGGTGCGCCGGTACGACGGGACGGTGCGGTGTGGCGCCCTTGCGGGCTTTGCGCGCCTCGGCGATCGGGATCAGGTTGCGCGTGCGCTCGGCGTGCTCGTATTCGCTCCGCATAGCCTGCTGTCCGGTGCGGACTTTGTCGGCGTAAAGCGCCCCGTCGGAGCCCAGCAGTTGTGCCAGTATCTGGCTGTTGCGGCTGGCGTTGGGCGAATGGACAACCACGCCCGCGTAGACCGGGGCGATCTTCACCGCCGTGTGCAGGTCGGAGGTCGTCGCCCCGCCGATAATGACCGGGATGCGCAGGGCGCGGCGTTCCAGCTCCTCGCAGACATGCGCCATCTCGTCGAGCGACGGGGTGATCAGCCCGCTCAGACAGATGCAGTCGGCGCCCCACGCCACCGCCTCGTCGACGATGCGCTGCGACTCGACCATCACCCCCAGATCCTTTATTTCGTATCCGTTGCAGGCCATCACGACCGCCACGATATTCTTTCCGATGTCGTGCACGTCGCCTTTCACGGTGGCGATCAGCACCTTGCCCGCGCGGTTCGACACCCCGGCCGCCCCCTGCTCAATGTAGGGCGTAAGCGCCGCCACGGCGCGCTTCATCACGCGGGCGGTTTTCACGACCTGCGGCAGGAACATCTTGCCTTCGCCGAAGAGCGTGCCGACATGCTCCATGGCGGGCATCAGCAGCGTGTCGATCACGGCCATCGGGCTGCCCAGGGTTTCGTAACCCTCCAGCGCATCCTGCTCGATGAAATCCGCCACGCCTTTGAGCATTGCGTGGCCGATGCGCTCGCCGAGCGTCCCCGCGCGCCATGCGTCGGGAGCCTGGGGCTGCGTCTGGGCAACCGTGCGCACTTGCTGGGCATATTCGGTGAGCCGTTCGGCAGCGTCCGGACGCCGGCAGAGGATCACGTCCTCGACCCGTTCGAGCAGTTCGGGCTCTATCTCGCTGTAAACCCGCACCATCTGCGGGTTGACGATGCCCATGTCCATCCCGGCACGGATGGCGTGGTAGAGGAACGCCGAGTGCATCGCCTCGCGCACGGCGTTGTTGCCGCGGAAGGCGAACGAGAGGTTCGACACGCCGCCCGAGACCTTGGCATGGGGCAGGTTGTGCTTGATCCAGCGCGTGGCGTCGATAAAGGCTTTGGCATAGCTGTCGTGCTCGGGGATTCCCGTCGCCACGGCCAGCACGTTGGGGTCGAAGATGATGTCCTCGGCAGGGAATCCCGCATCGGTGAGCAGTTTGTAGGCGCGTGAGGCCACCTCCGTCTTACGTTCGTAGGTGTCGGCCTGTCCCCGCTCGTCGAAGAGCATCACCACGGCGGCCGCACCGTAGCGGTGTATCTCCTGCGCGCGGCGCAGGAATTCGGCTTCGCCCTCCTTGAGCGATATGGAGTTCACGACGGCCTTGCCCTGTGTGACCTGCAACCCGGCCACGAGCACCTCCCATTTCGACGAGTCGATCATCGCCGGCACGCGGGCTATCTCGGGTTCCGACGCCATCAGGTTGAGGAACGTGCGCATGGCCTCCGCACCGTCGATCAGCCCGTCGTCCATGCAGACGTCGACGATCTGTGCCCCGGCGTCGACCTGGGCGCGGGCGACGGAGAGCGCCTCCTCGTAGTTGCCTTCGCGGATCAGCCGCGCGAATTTGGCCGAGCCTGCGACGTTGGTGCGTTCGCCGACGTTCACGAAATTGGCTTCGGGGACGATGCGCAGCGGTTCGAGGCCGCTCAGCGTCGTGACATGTTTGGGTGCCGGCACGGGGCGCGGGGCGTAGTTCCCTGCGATCTTCGCCAGCTCGAAGATATGTGCCGGCGTGGTGCCGCAGCATCCGCCGACGATGTTTACCAGCCCGCGGCGCATGTATTCGCCGACGTCGCGGGCGAACATCTCGGGTGTTTCGTCGTAGCCGCCCATGACATTGGGGAGCCCGGCGTTGGGGTGTGCCGAGATGCGGAATTCGGCCACCGCGGCCAGCCGTTCGAGGTAGGGCATCAGTTGTCGGGCGCCATAGGCGCAGTTGAAGCCGACGGAGAGGAGCCGCGCATGCGATACCGAGGCGTAGAAAGCCTCGACGGTCTGTCCCGAGAGGGTGCGGCCGCTGGCGTCGGCCAGCGTGCCCGAGATCATGACGGGGATTGCGCGTCCGAGCTGGGCGGCCAGCGTGTCGATGGCGTAGAGGGCGGCCTTGGCGTTGAGCGTGTCGAAAACGGTTTCGACCAACAGGACATCCGCGCCGCCGTCCACGAGGCCGCGCGCCTGTTCGGTGTAGGCTTCGGCCAGCTGCGTGAAGGTCACCTCGCGGGCTGCGGGGTTTCCGACGTCGGCCGACATCGAGGCCGTGCGGTTGGTCGGGCCCATCGAGCCCGCCACGAAACGGGGTTTGAGCGGGTTGCGGGCCGTGAATTCGTCGGCTGGGCTGCGTGCCACCCCGGCCGCCGCGCGCGAAATCTCATAGGCGTATGCCTCCAGCCCGTAGTCGGCCAGCGACACGGCGTTGGCGTTGAAAGAGTCGGTCTCGATGATGTCGGCACCCGCCTGCAGGTATTTTACGTGTATTTCGCGCACCGCCCCGGGGCGTGTCACCGCCAGCAGGTCGTTGCAGCCTTTGAGCAGTACGTTCCAGTCGCGGAACCGTTCGCCGCGGTAATCCTCCTCCGTGAATCCGTACTGCTGCACCATGGTGCCGAAGCCGCCGTCGAGCAGCAGGATGCGGGATTCGAGCACCTCGTATAACTTGTTTGCCATTTACTTTCCGATGATTTCTATTTCGAAGAGTTTGCTCCAGTTCTTGCCGGTCACGAAGATGCGCTTCCCGGCGGCATCGTATGCGATGCCGTTCAGTACGTCGGTCGTGGGCGTAACCTCCTCGTCGGGCAACAGTCCCGTGAGGTCTACGACCCCTTCGACCACGCCCGTCGCCGGGTCGATAATGACGATCTGGTCGGTCGTGTAGACGTTGGCCCACAACTTGCCGCCGATCCACTCCAGTTCGTTGAGGAAATTGATCGCTATGCCTTTGAGCGTCACCGTCGTGCGTTTCTCGCGTTTGAAGGTCGCAGGGTCGAGCGTGTAGATATTGGCCGTGCCGTCCGACATGTAGAGCTTCTGCCCGTCGGTGGTCAGTCCCCAGCCTTCGCCTGGATAGCGGAACTCCTTGATTTTCTTGCCTGTTTCCAGGTCGTAGACATAGGCTTTGTTCGATTGCCACGTGAGCTGGTACAACTTGCCGTCGAGCAGCGTGATCCCTTCGCCGAAATCCTCCTGCGGCAGCCGTGCGAACACCTCCGTGCGCCCGGTTTCGAGGTCGAGGGTCTGCACGACCGATTCGCCGTGCTCTCCGGTGCCTTCCCACAGCATGCCGTCGGCGAATTGCAGCCCCTGCGTGTAACTGGTCGTCGGGTGGGGGTGTACACTCCGTACGGCATATGTGTATTCTTTCGGCGCTGCCGGGGCTTCGGGGCGCTTGGCCCGCGCCTGGTTCCCGCCGCATGCTACCAGCAGTAGGCCGGATAACAGGACGCTTGCGAACTTTTCCATTTTCTCGTTTTACTTGGAGGCAAAGATACGAAAAACCCGGCATATGACGAATTTTTTATCGTTCATTGCACAATCGGTGCGGCGGCGGACGTCCGGGACAGCTCCGCAGCGCCTGGCCGTCCGGCAGGCAGTATACCGGCCGGGTCTGCCGCCTGCCTGTCCGTCCATCCGCCGCTTGGCCCTTTGTCGGCTTGTCGCCTGCCAACCTTCCGCCTGCCCGCTGTTTCCCGCCGAACGGGCTGGTATACATATAATTTGGAAAAATTGTTGCTTTCTCGGTGAAAATCGCTATCTTTGCAACCCGATTTCGGAACGGAAAAATAGGATAACAACAATATAGCAACCATTCATTATGAAGATCGTAAGAGAACAACGCGAAGAAAACAACTCGCTGCTCCGGGTGACGGTGGGCGAGGAGGATTACGGCCAGGCCGTCGAGAAGGAGCTGCGCGAGTACAAGCGCAAGGCCAATATCCCCGGTTTCCGTCCCGGCATGGTGCCCATGGGCCTTGTCAAGAAGATGTACGGCAAAGGCGTGCTGGCCGAACAGTCGTACCGCACGGCGTCGAATGCCGTGTTCGAATATCTCCAGAAGGAGAAGATCGACTATCTGGGCGACGTGATCCCTTCGGAGGAGCAGGGCGATTTCGATTTCGAAAACGGCAAGGAGTTCGATTTCGTGTTCGAGATCGGCGAAGCTCCCGAGATCAAACTCGATCTTTCGGACAAGGATAAGGTGACCTACCACAAGATCAAGGTCGACAAGAAGATGCACGACGACTACCGTGCCAACTACCTGCGCCGTTTCGGCCGCCTGGTCGACGCCGACGAGGTGACCTCGGACGAGGCGCTGTCCGTAACGCTCGACAACGGCGAGATGAACGTTGCCGACGCTTACGTCGGGTTGATCTCGATGTCGGAGGAGGAGCGCAAGCCGTTCATCGGCAAGAAGGTGGGCTTCAAGACCACGGTCAACGTCAACGAACTTTACAAGAACCCGTCGCAGCGTGCTGCCGTGCTGCAGGTCAAGGAGGACGAGTTGGAGGGCATCAACCCCGAATTCTCGCTGGAGATCACCAAGATCCGCAAGTTCGCCGAACCGGAGCTGAACGAGGAGTTCTTCAAGATGGCCTTCCCCGCAGGCGAGGTTACCGACGAGGCCGGGCTGGATAAGTTCATCGACGCACAAATCGGGCAGGAGCTCCGCCGCGAAAGCGATTACCTCTTCACGCTCCAGCTGCGTGACTACCTCGTGAAGAAGGCCGCGCTGAAGATGCCCGAGAAATTCCTCAAGCGCTGGCTCTTTACCATCAACGAAGGCAAGTTCTCGATGGAGGATATTGACAAGGATTTCGACCAGTTCCTCAAGATGTTCACGTGGAATTACCTCCAGAAGCATTTCATCAAGCAGGACAACCTCTCCGTAACAAAGGAGGAGGCGCTCGCCGAGGCCAAGTCGCTGGCCGCCGCGCAGTTCGCGCAGTACGGGATGCCGTCGGCGCCCGAGGATATGCTCGCCGGCTATGCCGAGAAGATCCTCGCCGACAAGGATCAGGGCCAGAAGATTTACGAGAAGCTCTACGAAGCGAAGGTCGTCGAAGATGTGAAATCGAAGATCAAGGTGACGGAAAAAGCCGTATCTGCGGAGGATTTCGCTAAATTGGCCCAGGCACTTTAGTATTTGCGGAAAAAATCTTATCTTTGGACTTTGCAGGCGTGATGTTTGCAAAGTCCTTTTGTTTGTTTCAGCGCCTTTTCCGGTGGCGGCCGAAAGAACCGGATATATGGAAATTCTCCCTGTGCAAAGGGAGGTTCAGCGGGATTTTAATTATGGAATGCGGTGCGCGGAAGCGCCGTAATATGAGTCCGACGAGTTCCATGAGCGAAAATCCCGACATGCTTTGTAAAACCTGAATTCGCCGGGCTCGCTTTTGATATGTCAGAATTTGAAAAATACGCACGGAACCATTGCGGCATCAGTTCGCTGAAACTGCATGACTTCCAGTCGGTCAGCGCATCGTATGTGTCGCCGACGATCATCGAGGAGCGCCAGTTGAACATCGCTACGATGGACGTCTTCTCGCGCCTGATGATGGATCGCATCATCTTCCTCGGCGCGCCGATCTACGACGACGCGGCCAATATCATCCAGGCACAGCTGCTCTTCCTCGAATCTGTCGATCCCGAAAAGGACATACAGATATATATTAATTCGCCCGGCGGGTCGGTTTCGGCCGGATTGGGTATTTACGACACCATGCAGCTCGTCAATTCCGACGTGGCGACCATCTGCACCGGGCTGGCGGCCTCGATGGGCGCCGTGCTCCTGACCGCTGGCGCCAAGGGCAAACGCTCGGCGCTGCCCCATTCGCGGGCGATGATCCACCAGCCGCTGGGAGGCGCGCAGGGACAGGCGTCGGACATCGAGATCACGGCGCGTGAGATCATGAAGACCAAGCGCGAGCTGTACGAAATACTCGCAGCGCATTCGGGCGTTTCGGTCAGGAAGATCGAGAAGGACGCCGACCGCGATTACTGGCTTTCGGCCCGCGAGGCGAAGGAGTACGGGCTGATCGACGAGGTTCTTTCAAAACGTGGGAAGTGATGGCGCAGAATAAGAACAACAATAACCATCGGGGCGGAACGGGCGGCGACAGCTGCTCGTTCTGCGGTGCCAAGCGCGGGGATGTGGAGATCATGTTCCAGGGCATGGACGGTGCCAATATCTGCAACAAATGTATCGAGAACGGCTATAAGATCATCGTCGAGAACGACGTGGCCTCGGAGCAGCGGCGTGCCGCCGCGGCGCCCCTCAAGATGGAGGAGCTGCTCAAGCCGGCGCAGATCAAGGAATTTCTCGACCAGTATGTCATCGGACAGGACGACGCCAAGCGCTACATGGCGGTGGCGGTCTACAACCACTACAAACGGCTGCTTTACGCCCCCAAGGACGACGACATCGAGCTCGACAAGTCGAACATCATCCTCGTGGGGCCCACCGGTACAGGCAAGACGCTCATGGCACGCACGATCGCCAGGTTGCTCAAGGTGCCCTTCACGATCGTCGATGCCACCGTGCTGACCGAGGCGGGCTATGTGGGCGAGGATGTCGAGAGCATCCTTTCGCGGCTGCTGCAGGTCGCCGACTACAACGTGGCGCAGGCCGAGCGGGGCATCGTTTTCATCGACGAGATCGACAAGATCGCGCGCAAGGGCGACAACCCCTCGATTACGCGCGACGTCTCGGGCGAGGGCGTGCAGCAGGCGCTGCTGAAGATACTCGAAGGGACGGTGGTGAACGTACCGCCCCAGGGCGGGCGCAAACACCCCGAGCAGAAGTTCATCCAGGTCGACACGCGCAATATCCTCTTCATCTGCGGGGGTGCGTTCGACGGCGTGGAGAAGAAGATTGCCCAGCGTCTGAACACCCGCGCCATGGGATACGGGCGCCTGAATGCCAACCGGATCGACCGCGGCAACCTGATGCAGTACATCACGCCGCAGGATCTCAAGTCCTTCGGGCTGATTCCCGAACTGGTGGGCCGTCTCCCGGTGCTGACCTACATGCAGCCGCTTTCGCGCGAGGCGCTGCGCTCGATCCTCACCGAGCCGAAGAATGCCATCGTCAAACAGTACAAGCGCCTGTTCGAGCTGGACGGCGTGAAGCTCTCGTTCGACGAGGCGGTGCTGGACTACATCGTCGACAAGGCCGTCGAATTCAAGCTCGGCGCCCGCGGCCTGCGCTCGATCTGCGAGGCGATCATGATGGATACGATGTTCGACATTCCCTCGACGGATGTGCGGAAATTTACCGTTACTTTGCCTTATGCAAAGAAAAAGATAGAAAAAGCAAATATTTTGGAGTTAAAACAGGTTGGATAATATCTTTTTTATTACTTTTGCAGCGAGAACCCTAAGACAAAACCATAAAACCACAGACTGATATGTCATCTACCAATTCCAAACTGACCCGTGTGGCCGACAATATCCGTATCCTTTCGGCCGCCATGGTCGAGAAAGCCAAATCGGGGCATCCCGGCGGCGCCATGGGCGGTGCCGACTTCGTGACGGTGCTCTATACCGAGTTCCTGCGTTACGACCCCGATAACATGGCTTACCCCTACCGTGACCGTTTCTTCCTCGATCCGGGGCATATGTCGCCGATGCTCTACTCGGTGCTGTCGCTGGCGGGATACTATACGACCGAAGACCTGCAATCGCTGCGCCAGTGGGGCAGCGTGACGCCCGGCCACCCCGAGGTGGACGTGATGCGCGGTGTGGAGAATACCTCGGGCCCGCTCGGGCAGGGACATGCCATGGCGCTGGGCGCCGCCATCGCGGAGCGGTTCATGGCGGCCCGCTTCGGCGAGTGGATGGCGCACAAGACCTATGCCTACATCTCCGACGGCGCCGTCGAAGAGGAGATCTCGCAGGGCGTGGGACGCATCGCAGGGCATCTGGGGTTGAGCAACTTCATCATGTACTACGATTCGAACAACATCCAGCTCTCGACCAAGGTCGATGAGGTGGACACCGAGAACGTGGCCATGAAATACGAAGCCTGGGGCTGGAACGTACTGTCGGTCGATGGGCACAATATCAATGAAATCCGCGAGGCGCTCGTGGCGGCCAATTCCGAAACGGAACGCCCGACGCTCATCATCGGCCATACGATCATGGGCAAGGGTGCCCGCACTACCGACGGCGGGAGTTTCGAGGACAAGGTATCGACCCACGGGCAGCCGCTTACGGCGGCAGGCGCCGATTTCGCCGCCACGGTGAAAAACCTCGGGGGCGATCCTGAAAACCCGTTCGCCGTGTTCGAAGAGAGCCGCGAGGCCTTTGCAGAGCGCCGCGAAGCGCTCCGTGCATGGGCTGCCCGCCAGGCCGGGGTCGAGAAGACGTGGCGCGGCGAGCACGGCGAGCTGGCCCGCAAGCTCGACATGTTCCTCTCGGGGCACCTGCCCGAGATCGACTACAAGTCCATCGAGGTAAAGGCAGGCGTTGCGACGCGTGCGGCGTCGGCCACGGTGTTGGGCGTCTTTGCCGAGAAGATCGAAAATATGATCGTGGCTTCGGCCGACCTCTCCAATTCGGACAAGACCGACGGTTTCCTCAAGAAGACCAAGGCTTTCACGAAGGGCGATTTCAGCGGCAAGTTCTTCCAGGCGGGCGTCTCGGAGCTGACGATGGCCTGCGTGGCGAACGGCATGGCGCTGCACGGGGGCGTGATCCCGGCCTGCGGCACCTTCTTTGTTTTTTCGGACTACATGAAACCCGCCGTGCGCCTTTCCGCGCTGATGCGCCTGCACGTGATCTATGTCTGGACACACGACTCGTTCCGCGTGGGCGAGGATGGCCCGACGCACCAGCCCGTCGAACATGAAGCCCAGATACGCCTGATGGAGCACCTGAAGAACCATCACGACGAGCGTTCGATGCTTGTGCTGCGTCCAGCCGACGGCGACGAGACGGTCATGGCCTGGAAGCTGGCCGTCGAGGA
>ENA-ORQX01001252-ORQX01001252.1-human-gut-metagenome-genome-assembly--contig:-NODE-1252-length-16383-cov-3.975563_pt1 | contig 16383 bp, 8 predicted proteins | sample MGYA00242170_ERZ509124 | MGnify/ENA primary metagenome ERZ509124 (study PRJEB26280, sample SAMEA2338647) | human gut metagenome | biome: human gut; feature: human-associated habitat; material: faeces... | reverse complement strand
CCGCCAGTCACTATTAAACTATCTGTTTAGTACAAATAATTTTATATGATTGAATATTGTGTTTAAACCTGAACGCAATGCGTTCAATCGTGTGCGATGCACACGAACGGGCAAACACGGTTCGACCCTACAGAATATCGGTTGTTTTGTTATATTTATAAAACTTTGTTTGCAATAAAATATCTGTCATTACTTGCGGTCGCAAGACTACCCCTACGGGATAGTTTACAAAAAATATTATCATACAACGCTTGACTAAAATCAAGTATTGTAATTTACATTTATATTATACCTTTTCACAAAATCAAAATCAACCTTGTTGTGTTACGGAAGTGTGAGTTTATTTTGAAAGTTTAGTGATAATTGACTAAAACAGGACAAAATGAAGAATTTTTCGACTAATTGTTAAAATTTTCACTAAATCTTCTTTTTAGGTCTTTATATTTTCAAAAATATATTGTATAATAAACTTAAATCGGCAGGTGGGGACGCTTGTCTGCTGAAATTTTTTAAAAAAGGAAGATTAAAATGCCATTAGTAAACGCTAAAGAAATGCTTACAAAAGCAAAGGCAGGCCACTATGCAGTAGGTCAGTTCAACATCAACAACCTTGAATGGACAAAATCAATTCTTTTAACAGCACAGGAACTCAACTCACCTGTTATCCTCGGTGTATCTGAGGGTGCCGGTAAATATATGTGCGGCTACAAAACAGTCGTTGGTATGGTAAACGGTATGCTCGAGGAACTCAACATCACAGTTCCTGTTGCTCTCCACCTTGACCACGGTTCATATGAAGGCGCTAAGAAGTGCATCGAAGCCGGTTTCAGCTCAATCATGTTTGACGGTTCACACTATCCGATCGAAGAAAACATTGAAAAAACAAAGGAACTCGTTGCAACTTGTAACAAGCTCGGTCTTTCACTTGAGGCTGAGGTTGGTGCAATCGGCGGCGAGGAAGACGGCGTAGTCGGCATGGGCGAATGTGCAGATCCTAAGGAATGCAAAATGGTTGCAGACCTCGGCGTAACAATGCTCGCAGCAGGTATCGGTAACATTCACGGTAAGTATCCTGCAAACTGGAAGGGTCTCAGCTTTGAAACTCTTGACGCTATCCAGCAGCTTACAGGCGAGATGCCGCTCGTTCTCCACGGCGGTACAGGTATCCCTGCCGACATGATCAAGAAGGCTATCTCACTCGGCGTTTCAAAGATCAATGTTAACACAGAGTGCCAGCTCGCATTTGCAGCAGCTACAAGAAAGTACATTGAAGAGGGCAAGGATCTCGAAGGCAAGGGCTTCGATCCAAGAAAGCTCCTCGCTCCCGGTGCAGAGGCTATTAAGGCTACTGTTAAGGAAAAGATGGAACTCTTCGGTTCGGTTAACAAGGCTTAATTGTAAGCACGCAAACTTAATCTTTACAAAAATTTCAGGGACAGCAAAACGCTGTCCCTGTTTTTATGTTCTGTTTGGTTAACTCAGTTGTATTATAAGACGGTTGTAAAGTCAATTGTTACATCAAAACGGATTGTAATTGTTACTTTAAAACATAAATCGGGTTGACAAATGCGATAATCGGTACTATAATAATTGTCAACCGATAAAATAATTTGGTTGACAATCTGCAAAACATAAGAAGCGGTTTTGCAAAGGAGAGGTAATTTTATGACAGAAGCAAAAACAAACAGTAAATCAAAAAGTAATGTATTAAGCCTTGTGTATATGGCGATGTTCGTCGCAATCATCACGGTGTGCGCACAGATTCAGATTCCGATGACAGTTCCGTTCACACTTCAGACTCTCGGCATCTTTATGGCTGCGGCTATGCTCGGTTGGAAAAGAGGACTCATCAGCGTTGCGGTTTATGTTCTCCTCGGTGCAATCGGTGTTCCCGTGTTTGCAGGATTCTCAGGCGGAATCGGCGTTCTCGGCGGTCCGACAGGCGGTTATATCATCGGTTTCCTCTTTACGGCACTTATCGTTGGACTTATGACTGATTTTCTCGGCAGAAAGCTTTGGGTGCTTGCGGTTTCAATGGTTGCAGGCCTTGCAGTATGCTACCTTTTCGGTACAATCTGGTTTATGATTGCAATGCACACAGACTTTGTTGCCGCACTTCTCACCTGCGTTGTTCCGTTCCTTCTTGCAGATGCTGCAAAGATTGTTGTTGCAACAGTTTTGGTGAATCGTCTTGACAAAATCGTTAAGCTTTAAGTTCAGACCGCACCACAGCCTTTGTGTGCAGTTTTTTGAAGGCAAGGGTTACAGCGATGAATTTGTCTGCGGAATGGCAAAAATAGTGTCGGTTCTTGAAAATAACAACGCAAACCTTACGCTTACGGGCGGTTGTGACGAAATTTGTTCATCGTGTCCGAACCGTGACAACGGCAGCTGCGATGTTACAGGCAAGGCGTCATGCTATGACAAAAGATGTCTTGATTTACTCGGAATGAAAATCGGCGATACTGCCGATTGGAAAGAGCTTTCGAGAATTGCAAGAGAAAATATAATTTTAAAAGACAGGCTTTCGCAGGTGTGCGGCGACTGCAAATGGTCGCATATATGCCGTGATAAAGCCGATAAAATGAAAAGTCTTCATTAATCCTCATAGATATATTATGATAAAAGACCTCACGAATTTCGTGAGGTCTTTTGTTAATACTCGCACTTTTACAAGCGGCGAAACGCTCAACGATAAAAAACACTCGCCCTTTAAATAAGCGGCGAAACACTCAACAGATGGATTAACAAATCCTCTGTCAAAGTTATTATAAATTATTGAAGTTAATAAATCAAGGAGTTTAATAAAATTGTATAAAAAGCACAAACTCGTGGGGGCGTTCATCGGACGCCCGCAAGCAATGGCAGAAATATTGTGATAGAAATAAATTATATGAATGAAACATAGTTACCAAAATGGTGTAGTGACGAACACGGTTCACCCATACATTGAAATTGCATGAACAATTACAATGCTACGCTCGGGCATAATATGTTTTGGCATTGTACAAACTGTCTTTACGAATTGACTGCCGAGGCACTCGGCTACAAAGTTACCTTAATATAGAAAATAACGCTCGGGCATTAAAGTATTTGACTTAAAAAACTATCTTCACGAATGAAAATATTGACTTTTGGAGGAAATTGGATTATTATTTAAACTGTATAACTTTAAGTATGCTTATTTTTAGGACAGATGATTTGTGAAGGAGTTGAAAAAAGTGCCGGATCTTTCGATAATTTTCGATATGGGTGTTGTTGCACTGCGTTTTCTTATGCCTGTTTATGCAATAATAATTGTGTACCAGTGCTTTGCCGCAATGCGCCGTCGCCGCCGTCCCGAAACTCCTTTGATTTCACTTTTGAACCCTGCAACGGGCGAGATGCTCCCCGTGCTTTTTTGGGAAAATTCAATCGGCAGAAGTAAAAGCAGTGATGTAACCGTTGATGACCCGACGGTTTCAAGAAATCATTGCGTACTCCTTCGCCGTAAAGACGGTTGGTATGTAAGCGATACCGACTCAAAGAGCGGCACAATGCTCAACGGCAAAAGAACAAGAGGCAGAGCAAAGGTGCTAATTGACGATACAATAACAATAGGCGGTACAAGCCTTATAGTAAAAAGAGGCGAGGAGTTCCACCAGCCGTTGCAGTCGAGCTGGTTTTTCTCAAAGGTCAGCGATAAGCCTGCAATGAAATCGTGGAAGCTTATGCTTCTTATTACATTTTTTCACTTTTTTATGTGCGTTCAGGCAATGTTCTGGAATGACGGCACAAATACAATGGCTCCGCTCGTGCTGTTCGGCGCTCTTGCGGCTGTTGAATGGGGATTCTTCTTTATCTCCTATTTTGTAATCCGCAGAGTAAATTTCGAGCTTGAATCGCTTGCCCTGTTTTTGACGGGCATAGGCGTAATGATGCTTATCAGACAGTCGGAACGCTCGGCTTATGTTCAGCTTGTTGCCGCCGCAATAGGTATGATTATCTTCTGCATAATCATCAAGCTGATTGAAGATCCCGATAAGGTAAATAAACTCAGACTTCCGGCAATGATTTGTGCGGTCGGTCTTTTGGGCGTAACAATTGTATTCGGTAAGATTACAAACGGCGCTGCCAACTGGATTTATATCGGCTCGTTTTCATTTCAGCCGTCAGAGCTTGCAAAGATTATTTTCATCTTTATCGGCGCAAGTTCGCTTGATGTGTTGATGACAAAGAAGAACCTGCTTGAGTACATTATCTTCTCGGCAGTCTGCGTCGGTCTTTTGGCTCTTATGGGTGACTTCGGTACTGCGCTCATCTTCTTTGTAACATTTTTGCTCACAGCGTTTATGCGCTCGGGCGATTTCAAGACGATTATTCTTGCTGTTGCCGCCGCAATTTTCGGCGTAACCTTTGTCCTCAAGTTTAAACCGTATGTTGCCGACCGTTTTTCGGGCTGGCGTCATGTGTGGGAACATACTCAGGACAACCTCGGTTATCAGCAGGCAAGAGTTCTCACATATATGGCAAGCGGCGGACTTTTCGGCGTGGGTATCGGCAACGGTTTTTTAAAGCAGGTTGCCGCATCCGAAAGTGACCTTGTTTTCGGACTTGTTTCGGAAGAAATGGGAGTTATCGTTGCGTTCACACTTGCCGTGGCAGTAGGTGCAATGTTTATTTATGCAAGGGCAATTACAACCCGAAGCAGAAGTACCTTTTATTCAATTTCAGCGTGCTGTGCGGCAGGACTTTTTGTCGTTCAGCTTTCTCTCAATGTTTTCGGTGCAACCGATGTCCTTCCGCTTACAGGTGTAACATTTCCGTTTGTGTCTGCCGGCGGTTCAAGTATTATGTCTTGTTGGGGACTTGTTGCATTCATCAAAGCCGCAGACGAGAGAACTTATTCGGTAAAAAGATAAGTTTAGTAAATTGAAAATGAAAAATTGAAAATGGAAAATTGTTGTCGAGAGGAAAAACAGCAAAATAAAAGGCTCTATCTCCCGACCGTATTCATAGTGCTTTGCAAGCAAAGCCGCATTTTCTTTAATTTTTCGATTGTTCACTTGATACACAGGGTGGTGTAAGGTTTGAAAAAAATACTTCGCAGAAGTACACTTATATATATAGTTGCGCTTGCGTTTATCGGCGGCCTCGGCTATCTTGCCTTTGAGCTTGTAACAGGGGCAGACGACTGGGTCGATCAGGCATATAATGCGCATATAGCAGGTGACGGCGGCCTTGCACAGGCAGGAGCGATTTATGACCGCAACGGCACGGCTCTTGCACAGACGGTTGACGGTAAAAGAGTTTATAACGAAAGCGAGAGCGTAAGAAAATCTCTGCTTCATGTTGTCGGTGATGACAGCCTTAACATTTCAACGGCTGTTCAAAGTATGTATCGTTCTCAGCTGATAGGCTATAACCTTGTTTTCGGACTTAATATGCCGGAATCATTGCGTGCTTCTCACGATATAAAGCTGACAGTCGATTCCGCAACCTGTGCGGCGGCTTATGATGTTCTTGCAGCTTATAACAAAAAAGGTGCCTGTGTAATATATAACTACAAAACAGGCGAGGTTATCTGTTCCATAAGCACCATGGCTTACGATCCGCAGGCTCCTCCCGAAATTACCGAGGACAACGAAAGCGAATACGAGGGCGTTTACCTTGATAATGTGCTTTCGTCAACCTTTACCCCGGGTTCAATCTTCAAAATCGTTACATCTGCGGCGGCAATCGAGAATATTCCCGACCTTTATGACCGCACTTGGGTTTGTAACGGAAGTGAGAACATAGGCGGAAGTGAAGTTACCTGTACGGAAACTCACGGAACGCTGACATATAAAGAGGCAATGGCACATTCCTGCAATATTGTTTTTGCAAAGCTTGCCGTTGAACTCGGAAGTGACACAATGACAAAAACTGCCGAGAAAATCGGCATTAACAGCTCCTTTGATGTTGACGGAATTAAAACCGCAAAGGGTTCATATGATGTCAGCGATGCCAATGAAAACCAGCTTGGCTGGTCGGGTGTAGGTCAATATAATGACAAGGTAAACCCGATGCAGATGGCAATTATCTGCGGTGCAATCGCAAACGGTGGTAAGGCTACAAACCCTACCCTTATCAAAGATGAGTCCATACTCTCCGCACTCGGCATAAACTACAAGAGCAGCGGACAGGAGCTTTTTTCATCCGATACGGCGGCAAAGCTTGATGATGTTATGAGATACACCGTTTCGGATTACTACGGCGACAACCTTTTCGGCGGACTTACAGTCTGTGCCAAAACAGGTACGGGTGAAGTCGGCGATGATAAGAACCCTAACGGCTGGATGGTCGGCTACTCAAAAGATGAGGACTGCCCTCTTGCCTTTGCCTGTGTTGTACAGGATTCGGGTTTCGGTTTTCAATATGCCGGTCCCGTGGTTGAGGCCGCAATGATTCAGGCTGCAAAAAGCCTTGGAGCGTCTGCGGTGCAGTAAATTAAAATTATATTATTGAAAATACAGTTTGACCGATTTTTTCGGTACATTGAAAGGAAGAACCCTGATGAATTTTTTAAAGGCTATGTTTGGCAACTACAGCAAGCGTGAAGTTAAGCGTGTGCAACCAATCTGTGACAAGGTGCTTGCACTCGAAGATAAATATGCGGCTATGAGCGAAAGTGAACTCAAGAACCAGACAACAATTCTTAAAGAAAGACTTGCCAACGGCGAAACAACAGACGATATTCTCCCCGAAGCATTTGCAACCTGTCGTGAGGCAGGCTGGAGAGTGCTTGGTATGAAGCACTTCCCCGTTCAGATTATCGGCGGTATCGTTCTTCACCAGGGCAGAATCGCCGAGATGAAAACCGGTGAAGGTAAAACCTTGGTTGCTACCCTCCCTGCATACCTCAACGCTCTTACAGGCGAAGGTGTTCACATTGTAACAGTCAACGATTACCTTGCCCGTCGTGACTCAGAGTGGATGGGCAAGCTTTACAGATACCTCGGTCTTTCGGTTGGTCTTATCTGCCACGATCTCGATAACGAGGGCAGAAAAAAGGCTTATGCCGCAGACATTACATACGGAACAAACAACGAACTCGGTTTTGACTACCTCCGTGACAACATGGTAGTTTACAAGGAAAACAAGGTTCAGCGCCCACACGCATTTGCAATTGTCGATGAGGTTGACTCAATCCTTATTGATGAGGCGAGAACTCCTCTTATTATTTCGGGTAAGGGCGACAAGTCAACAGACCTTTACGCAAAGGCTGACGCTTTTGCAAAAACTCTTAAAGTTCAGCGTTTTGCAGAACTTGACGCAAAAGAGGATATGGAGGAATATTACAAGGAAAACGACATTGATTATGTTGTTGATGAAAAGCAGAAAACAGCAACCCTCACACAGAGCGGTGTTAAGAAAGCCGAAGAATTTTTCGGTATTGAAAACCTTACCGATCCTGATAACCTTACAATTCAGCACCATGTAAATCAGGCTATCAAGGCTAACGGCGTTATGAAGCTTGATGTTGACTATGTTGTTAAGGACGGCGAAGTTATCATCGTTGACGAATTTACAGGTCGTCTTATGTACGGCCGTCGTTTTAACGAAGGCCTTCACCAGGCTATTGAGGCTAAAGAGGGCGTAAAGGTTCAGAGCGAAAGCAAGACTCTTGCTACAATCACATTCCAGAACTACTTCCGTCTTTACAAAAAGCTTTCGGGTATGACAGGTACTGCTCAGACAGAGTCGGAAGAATTCCAGGAAATCTACAAGCTTGATGTTGTTGAAATTCCTACAAACAAGCCTGTTTTAAGAAAAGACCTCCCCGATTCGGTTTATAAGACAGAAAACGGCAAGTTCCACGCTGTTATTGATGCAATTGTTGAGGCTCACGAAAAGGGACAGCCTGTCCTTGTCGGTACAATTTCAATTGAGAAGTCGGAGCTTCTTTCAAAAATGCTCAAAAAGAGAGGCATTAAGCACAATGTCCTCAATGCAAAACAGCATGAAAAAGAGGCTGAAATTGTTGCTCAGGCAGGTAAACTCGGTGCGGTAACAATCGCAACCAACATGGCAGGTCGTGGTACCGATATCATCCTCGGCGGTAACGCAGAGTATATGGCAAAAGCCGCAATGCGTAAGCAGGGCTTTACAGAGGAGCTTATTGAAGAAGCTACAGGTTATGCGGAAACCGATGATGAAGAAATCATCAATGCAAGAAATACATTCAGAGAACTGAATGACAAGTATAAGGAAGAAATTAAGGGCGAGGCTGAAAAGGTAAGAGAGGCCGGAGGTCTTTACATTATGGGTACGGAAAGACACGAGTCACGCCGTATTGATAACCAGCTCCGTGGTCGTGCAGGCCGTCAGGGCGATCCGGGCGTCAGCCGTTTCTTCCTCTCAACCGAGGATGACCTTATGCGTCTGTTCGGCGGTGACAGAATGAAAATGATGATGGAGCGTATGAATGTTGCCGAAGATATGCCTATTGAGAATAAAATGCTCACAAGTATTATCGAGGGCTCACAGGAAAAGGTTGAGCTTCGTAACTTCGGCATTCGTAAGGATGTCCTCCAGTACGACGATGTTATGAACAAACAGCGTGAAATCATCTACGGTCAGCGTGATCAGGTTCTTAACGGTGAGGATCTCCACGAAACAATCCTCAAAATGGTTGAGGATACAATCGCAACTTCAATCAAGCAGTATCTCCCCGAAGGTCCTGCAGAGCATTGGAACTTCCAGAGCCTTAAGGATTACTATGCAGGCTGGCTTATCAGAGATGATTCTAAGTACGATTTCAGTCTTGAGGATCTTGAAAATATGGAACCCGAAGAGATTCAGAAGATGCTCGTTGATGATGCTCTCGAAATCTACAAGGAAAACGAAGAGCTTCTTCCCGAGGAAACAATCCGTGAGATGGAGCGTGTTTACCTCCTCAAGAATGTTGATACACATTGGATGGATCACATCGACAATATGGATCAGCTCAAGAGCGGTATCAGACTTCGTTCATACGGTCAGCACGATCCTGTTGTTGAGTACAGAGTTGAAGGCTTCGATATGTTTGATGAGATGATTGAAAGCATTCGTGAAGATACTGTCAAGATGATGCTCATTATGCCAAAGCGTGTTTATGAGATTCAGAAAAGACAGGATGCAATTGCAGCGGCAAAGAGAGCAGCTCAGAGGGCTGCCGCAGCGGCAAAGTCTGCATCCGATGATGAAGAAGCTGTTGAACAGTCGGACGCCGTAAAGCAGGCGCTTCACCGTGAGCAGGTTGCTCAGCCTACAGAAACTTCTGCAGACGGTACGGATTCTGTAAACAAGACTATCCGTAAGGGCAAGAAAATCGGCAGAAATGATCCCTGTCCGTGCGGCAGCGGTAAAAAGTACAAGAAGTGCTGCGGCAGAGATCTTTAATATGTTTGCATAAAGCGGTTTGTATAATTACAGTTTAAGTGAATTACATTTTGAGGGGCAGAGAGCAATACTCTGCCCTTTATTTGTGCCGAATTTTCAAGGTATTCGGTGATTAATTTGATGAGATATAGATATTGATTATAAAAATATATCTGAAAAATTCTGCAAAATGCTGGTTTTGGGGCATTTTAAAAGCAGCAATCGCAAAATAATACATATTTCCGCACGCACAGCTTGGAGTAAACCTGCATAAAATTTTTGATATTTTTGAAAAAAGAATTAAAAATCAACAAATTTAGTGCCGAAATTGACTTTTTAACTGCCTGTTAAGGTTGTACAATGGGTATAATTTATCTTAAACACAAAAAATGGCGATAAATAAGCAATAAAATCACATTATGGTCAAAAATATTAAATCGTGCTTGCAGATATGCAAAATAACCAAAAACATTACCCAAAGTTTAGCTATATTGCCTCTACAAATATGCAATAAAATATTATATACTTGTATACAAGTAAAAAAGAAGAACAAATTCAAAAAATTGCGTTTCATAATTAGTTGGCAGATATGTTGGACTGTCCTATGCAGTTCTGTTTAATTGTACTTTGACTGCCAAAACAAAGTAATCGGCAATGAAGGAGAAGAAAAAATTATGAAATTAAGTAAAAAGCTTTGCATAACCGCAAAGAAAAGCTTTTCTCTTGTGCTTGCACTTACCCTCATGCTTTCGATATGTGCCGTGTCGGGTATGTCGCTTAATGTGTTTGCGGCAACATCTTTGGATCAGAAGATTTACATTAACCTGAACAAGAATAAGGAATGGAATGGTTTTTCTTCTGTTACATGTCGTTTTGCTCAGGATGACGGCACGGTTCTTAAAACAGAAAAAGTAAGCAAAGATCCTTCGTCGGGAGTTTTTAAAACCATTGCACCATCCGGTGCAACAAAAATTGAGCTTTCTTCCGGGGTTAATTTTACTCTTCCCGAAAAGACTGTTGCAAACGGTTCCCGCCGTATCTATCTTAATAACAGCAATAATACCTATAATGAGGCTTATGCATATTCTTGGGTAAACGATACTGACTCCAACGCAGAGTGGCCGGGTGTTGCAATGACTAAGACATCTTCAGACAGCGATTACTACTATGTAGATGTTAAGTCATCCCATAAAAATGTAATCTTCAGCAACAAGGGCGAAACACAAACAAGCGACCTCGGTATTAACGACTCATACAGTAAAGATAATGCTCTTTATGACGCTTCAAAAAGTCAGTGGACTAACCCGTTCATCAAGACCATCGACATTTCTGGTGCTTCGGGTGACACAGAATTTTATCTTACAACTGACGGCTCGTTCAAAGAAAGTAAATACCTTTCTGTTGAAGCTCCCGACAAACGGTCAAAGGCAACATATAAAACAGTTTATGTTTCAAACGATGACTGGAAGTCGCTTACAAAGGTTTATGCAACTTTTGACTACAACGATGCCTATGAAGGAACAGTTGAGCTTACAAAAGACACCATAGACACCAAGGTAAGCGGTTCTGTGGTGTTCAGCGGTAGAATTCCGGCGGGTGCGCTTTTAAGATTCCATCCGAACGAACATAACCTCAACGGTGCATCTTCTGCAACATCATATCCGACAGATTCGGGATATGATGGTTCGGGCTACAACGATAACACGGCTACATATGTTAAGACAGCCAGAGGCGAAGGCTGGACAAAATTCTCGGAAATAGACAATGTAAACTATGGTGCTGTCGTTGAAAATTCATTCAAAGATAATCCTAACATCGTAGGCGTTGACGCAACATACTTTGACTACTGGTCTGATATGGAGCAGGAGAAAGGGTATCTTCAGTGTCAGGGTAACGACAATATGTATGACTATTGGTATCAGTTTGATAACTTCAACAGCTACATAAGCGACATTGCTTTAGATCATCAATCGGACTGGAAGTATCCTCTCTACTTCGGTAATATGTATAGGGGTGATAAACACTACGATACATTTAAGACCCACGCAGAAGGACTTACAAACATCAACGATTTTAATGATAACTATTACTATGCAGTAAACAACGCCAACGGTATGGCATGGGGCGACGGTAATTATAACCAGTCCTTACAGGGTCTTATGTACAACAGGCTTGACAGTAAGGGCAATCTTCAGGTTGCAAATGGTGTCAAGGCTCCTTACTTTGATGCTGAGGCACTTTCAACCGCTACATATAATGATAAAAGAGTTGCCAATGTTTATAAGTCATCTTTCCCGTTCCGTACAACTACTGACCCTGATGGTGTTACTACTTATGAATTCACTTCAAAAAATGCAAAAGATAACATCTACTTTACATGGAACGGCCTCACACCTACCAAAATTAACTACGGTGCGGGCGAACAATTTGGTGTACATGATGATTTGGGAAAATTCGGCGGTACAGAAAACGGTTATGGTGTTTTCCCATTCAACAATACTTCAAATACATCATCGGGCAAGGGTACTAACGATAACCTTGACTATGGTTTCGGTATCAGACTTGATATAGACTTCAGAGTTCCGAAGAACGGTTTACTTGCAGACGACAAACCTGCAACCTTTAACTTCAGCGGTGACGATGACCTTTGGGTTTATATCGGTGAAGATTCAACAGGTGCTAACGCAGAACTTGCTCTCGACCTCGGTGGTGACCATAAAGAGGCAAAAGGTTCAATTAACTTTAATACAATGAAAGCAACAGCTGACGATGTATTTGCCGACTACTCATCTTCATCATCGTCGACAACAGTTACAGTTCCGAGTGATGAGTTTTGGGTTAAGACAAATAATAAATACTTCTGTCTGAATGTTTGGGAGGATACAAGTGTTGGTGTAGATAATAATGGTAAACGTTATGTAGAACCTTATGACAAATCAGACGGTTTTTACAAATTCAAAAAGGCAGACCTTGGCAAAAATACAAAAGCTAACTTCTGTAAGTGGCAGAATATAACTGACGGCAATCTTACACCAGATGCCCCCCTTACGCTTTCAGACCTTTACGGTGGAATGTGGAACGATAACGGCACTCCGTATACCGGAGACGCTGTGTTACATCATACAAATCTTGGCATCGTTACAAAGACAATCAACAATGGTGTTCAGCTTGATCCTAACAAGACATACCATATGGTAGTATTCTATATGGAGCGTGGTGAGGCTGAGTCTAACTTCTCAGTAAACTTCACAATGACACCTGCCAACAATGACCTCAAGGTTACAAAGGCACTTGATACAGGCAATGTTGTTTCTGAAATTTCAGATGACCTCAAAGCTAATGAAGCTTTTGATTATACAATCAAAGAGAACGGCAAAGATACCTCCGGTAAAAGCTACAAGCTTACAAAATCAGACGAAAGCACAAGCAATGAAACTCTTTCAAACAGCGGTTTCACACTTAAAGATAATTATATAGCTGACTTTGACAACTCATTCAAGACCGGCAATGAGATGAAGGTTAACGAGTCAACAAAGAGCAGTAAGCTTACATACACAACAAACTGGGAGCTCGTTAACAACAGAGTCGGTTCAACAATCGATAGCGGTTCAACTACGAACTCGGAATTCAAGCTTGTAGATGACAAGGATGACAGTGCTTATGCACAGCTCCAGCTCAACTATACCAACAGTATAGTGACAGCACCTCTTGAAATTTCAAAGGATGTTGTTGGTGAAGACGGTAAAACCGATTACGATACAGATCAGCAGTTTACATTTGCGATTGCTCTCGACTTTGACGGCGACGGTTCAACCTATGATTACAAGACCTATCCTCTTGAGTATCAGCTCAAAGAAAAGAATGCAAGTGGTTATTCAAACACAGCTTACCGCACATCTAAGGACGGTTCGTTCACAATCAAAAAGGGCGAAAGCATTAAGCTTCTCAATATTCCTGTAGGTGCAACCTATAAGATTACAGAGAAAAATGTTATAGGTTATGTTCCTTATAAAGTAGGCAATCAGGACTTCAACGGTACATTCGTCGGTACTCTCGCCGAAGCAGGAAATGCGCTTAAATTTATCAATAAGGTTAATCCTACAAACATTGCCATTTCGGTAAATAAAACTCTTGACGGTCAGGCTTACAGCGGCAGCAAGTTCGTCTATACATTGACAGGTCTTGAATCAATGGATACAACAAAACCTGATGCCGACGGCAAACCTATCAAGACAAACAGCGCAAAAACAATTTCCACGAATTTGAAAACACCTGACGCAAGCGGTAAGGTTGAATTCAAAGACCTCAAATTAGTCACTGCGGGTGTTTACAGATTTAAGATTACCGAGGCTCTTGCCGAGGGTGAAAATGCATCCGATTATAAAATGGATACAAACACCTGGCTTGCCGAGATTGAATTGCTTGAAAGCGGTGAAGTAACGGAGGCTAAGTACATTAAGGTTAAGAACTCAGATATTGAAGGCAAAACCGATGCTCAGCTTGCAGAATACTTCAACGATCCTTCTTCTAAAAAAGCCGTGTTTGAAAATGAAACCACACACGGAAGCGCAACAGTAAACAAGAAGAATCAGACAGGCGGTAATGTAAGTGATACGGAATTTGCGGTGATGAAGGTATCTGATAAGGATATCTTTACTGCAGATGATATCAATACAATCATTAATGATGCCTCAATGAAAACTCATATGGTTTCTAAAAAGACAGACAGCAACGGTCAGGCTGTGTTTGACAATCTGACAATCTTCAAGGACGGTAACGGTGAGTTCACAAAAACAAACGGTAATGTTGTATGGAGCGACAGTTCCGACAATTATATATCAGGTACTTCAACATATCAGACATACTGTCTGTTTGAGTACAAACCGTCAGAGGGTTACACCCCGAACTACACACTTTCCTACTTCACACTTCCTGTTGAGGGTAAGTACGATGTTACATATGATTATGTTGACGGCGCAATTACAATGCCTTCGGCAAGCGGTGACGGAATGAACGGTTATTTTGTTCTCGGTTTGTCGGTTGCAGGTCTTGCGGTGACAATGTTCACGGGCTACGCAATCTATTACGGAAAAGGTCGTAAAAAACGCAGAGCAAGACGCAGAAAGTAACCCAATATGATTTAACTTGTTAGAACAGGTGATTTTTTAATCATATGTTTCTTTCATAGAAAACCTCTTTGACTGCTACGGACACCGTTGTTAGCCGGTGTCTGCCATGCAGCCACCCCAACCCGTTTAACCATTCGGTTAGAATAGAATTACATATATTAAATTAAACACAAAGGAGAAAGTAAAAATGAAAACTACAAAGAAAATCTTTGCAGCTGTTCTTGCAGTAATGATGATCGCTCTCATGATTCCATTCTCAGCAAGTGCAGTAGAGAGCTATTCAGCTAAGTACAAACTTGCAGTTAATGAAACTGACACTGACAAAGTCGGTAATTACACATTCAGCTTCTTCAAGATTGCAGACCTCAACCTTACAACAGGTGAGTACTCATGTACTATCACCGACAAAGCACTTGAGGATGCTGTAAAGGGCACATACTCAGATGCAAAGTCACAGCAAATCATCACGGCTTGTGATAACCTCTACAAGACAGACAAAGCTGCATTCGGTACAGCTGCTACAACAATCAGCTTTTCTTCAACAGTTACAGAGGCTACTGCAACAGTAACAGACCCAGGTCTTTACTATGTATATTGTACTTCTAAGCCCGCTAAGGTAACAGGTGTTCAGAGCTCACTTGCTTCACTTCCTTACTTTGATGGTAAAAATTATGTTTCTGTTGACCAGACAGAGTACAACCTTGCTGAAAAGGTTTCAACAAGCTCAGTATCAGTTGACAAGACAGCTGACAAGACATATGTAGGCGACAACAATAAGACTGTAACCTACACACTTACAGCTTCAACAGCAGGTTCAATCGACAACCAGCTCAAAAAGTATGCAATCGTTGATACAATGGATGAAGGTCTTACATTCAACGAGAATTCAGTTGTAGTTAAGTACGACGGCGCAGTTGATGCTCTTACTTTGGGTACAGATTACTCTATTGAAAAGAACTATACTTACACAGGCAAGAACGGTGAGGCAACTGCTACATTCGCAGTTGTATTCGAATCTGCTACACTTGAATCAGAGGAATTCTATAATGCTAAAACAGTTGTTGTTACATACACAGCTGATTTAAACGAAAAAGCTAAGCTCAACACACCTATCACCAACACAGACGGTCTTGTTTACGGCAACGATTCTGATACAAACTTTGAACCCGGTAAAAATTCACCTGATGTATTTACATACGGCATGAAGGTTGTTAAGGTTAACGGCAATGACAAAACTCAGAAGCTTGCTGACGCTGAATTCCAGATATTCACAGACCCAGAAGCTAAAACACCTCTTACAGTTGACGGCAAGAAAGTAGTTGCTAAGACAGACGCTACCGGTGAGGCTACATTTGTTCTCGAAGGCACAACAACAACATTCAAGTTTGATGCTACACAGACATACTATGCAAAAGAGATAGCAGCTCCTACAGGCTACAACCTCAACAGCTCAGTATTTACAGTAAGCATTGACAAGAGCAAGGAGTATACATTTGTAGGTAACATTGCAGACGGTGACAATGTTGCTGTTGCTAACTACCCTGTAACTGTTCCTAAGACAGGTGGTATGGGTACAATGATGTTCTATGTTGGCGGTGCAGCACTTATCGCTTGTGCAGGCGTTCTTCTCTTTGTTCTTAAGAGAAAGAAAGCAGCTAAATAATTAATCGAATATCTTTATCTTAAAATCTGTGATATGATATATGTAATTTTCAGGGGATGCGGCAACGCATCCCCGTTCTATTTACAGAAGAGCTGTAGAAGCGGATGAATATTTATGTTTATATAATATGTTTTGATGTGATGAAAATTGTGTATTGTCTGTAGGGGAGAACCATTACATTTTTACAGTCGGGCATAATATGTTTTTTAC
>ENA-ORQX01001212-ORQX01001212.1-human-gut-metagenome-genome-assembly--contig:-NODE-1212-length-16794-cov-3.104009_pt1 | contig 16794 bp, 10 predicted proteins | sample MGYA00242170_ERZ509124 | MGnify/ENA primary metagenome ERZ509124 (study PRJEB26280, sample SAMEA2338647) | human gut metagenome | biome: human gut; feature: human-associated habitat; material: faeces... | reverse complement strand
GGTGTCGGCAGTGGGGGAGAAGAAGCGTGTCTGTGAACCGACGGCGTTTCCGCCGGGAAGCCAGAGGTCAAAGGAACCGGAGATCAGGCGGCCGGGGGTGAGACGCAAGGTCCAGATGCCGTTTTCGACGGACAGATGGTTTCCTGCGCCCTGAAAGGTCAGGTAAATTTCCTGCGCCTGGCTGTAGGGGGATGGCATGCCATAAAACAGGAGAAGTTCTGTCGGACCAAGCGTCAGACGCGCCGTGCCGAGGACAGGAGAGAGCGTGCCGGAGCGGATGCCGCCGGGGGAAATCAGTTCGATCGAGATTTCATCCCCATAAACCTTCCAGATCTGGAGACTGAACGAGGATTCATAAGCACCGACCTGAAATTCAACGGAGACAGCGCGGTCAGCCGTTGCCGAGACCGTAGACGTCGCAGCCGGATCAGATGTCGCACGGACTGTTTGCGTCTGACCGGACGACTTGCGATCCGACTTTAGGTTCCCGGTATAATGGCGTCCGGTATCCCCTTCATTTCCTGCCCCGATACAGATCACGTTCTGCCCTAAATTTGACACTGCATTCAAATACGTTTCAAGTAAGGAATCCCCGCTGTGCGAACCGTAATTATTCCCGAAGCTCAAATTAATCACAAGCGGCCGCTCCACCAGAAGTGCATATCTTACGCAGAAATCCACCGCCTGCAGCAATTGCGATGTCCGCGGCAGATCCGCCGGATCAGGATTCCCAAGCTTTACGACCACGAGTGTTGCTTCCGGTGCCACGCCCCGCATGGCCGCATCTGCCGAGGATCTCCCATTTCCTGCTGCGATTCCGAGCACCGCTGTCCCATGCCCCGTCACATCGCGGGACGGCACGAGGGCAAACCGTTCTTCCGGCGTAGAAGATGCAAGTGCCTCATTGATCTGCTGCCGTGTATATACCGACCCAAGAGCATACCCCATCGGAGGATTCCCCGGAATCGTCTGATCCCATAAAATTGCAATTCGGCTTGTCCCGTCCGGTGCGCAGAAATCAGGATGCGCATAGTCCACGCCTGAATCAATGCATGCAAGCAGCACCCCATTCCCAGACAGACCCATAACCCCCTCCTGCACAGGCGTAATACAGGATATGCTCCGCACAAATGCATCTGCGAAATAAAGTAATTTCGGTTTCTCCAGATAGGTAATCTGCGGCAGTCCTGTCACGTAATCCATCAGGGACTCCGGAACCAGAAGAATGGCATACGAAAACAGCAGCAGCGTCACACGAACTCCCTGCTCCTCCAGAAAAGCCAGGTCTCCCTGATACTGTACAATTACTTCCCATGTTTTGCTGTAAGAGTTATAACCTGCCGAAAGCTCCGGCACACGCCGCCGTTCGACTTCCGTTGCGGCCAGCGCAAGGTTCAACAGGTTTTCCCTTTTTTGATCAATCATTACAAAAACTCCGTCCAAAATGTTGTTAAAATCTATTCCGCTTTTCCTGGAAATATGATATAATCGCCATCGTACAATAGGGGTACAGATCTGCTTTTTGGAGTGCATCGAAAAATGGTTTTACGATGCCGCCTGGCGGGTCTTTACTATTTTACGCGAAATGCTTTTGCATTGAAGGGAGAGAACATGAAAATTATCATTGTGGGCTGCGGAAAAGTCGGAGCCGCACTGACCGCCCAGCTGAGCCGCGAGGACAACCTTGTGACGGTCATTGACACAGACAGTATTGTCGTCCGCAACGTCTCCAACACCTACGACGTTATGGGAATTGTAGGAAACGGAGCAAGCTATCAGGTGCTTCAGGAGGCGGATATTGAGCATGCGGATCTGATGATTGCCGTAACCAAAAGTGATGAAATGAACCTGCTTTGCTGTGTCATCGCCAAACAGGCAGCAGACTGTCACACCATCGCCAGAGTCCGAAATCCGATGTATCGGGAGGAGAGAGAATTTATTCGTAAAAAGCTGGGTCTGTCCATGATCATCAACCCGGAGCACGCGGCCGCCATGGAAATGGCAAGACTGCTGCGGTTCCCATCTGCGATTGAGATCGACAGCTTTTCCCGCGGAAGAATCGAAATGCTGCGCTTTAAAGTGCCGGAAACATCGAAAATTGTCCATATGTCGCTGCGTGAGCTGGCCGGAGCGCTTCAGTACAGTCTGCTGGTCTGTGCTGTTGAGCGAAACGGCGAGGTTTACATACCGGATGGAAATTTTGTGATCCAGGCAAAAGACAGCCTTTCCATCATTACCACACCGCAGAACGCAGAGAGCCTGTTTAAGAAAATTGGTGTTCATACAAACAAGGTACACAATACGATGATCGTTGGCGGCGGTGAAATTACGTATTATCTCGCAAAATCACTGGCAAATATGAACGTCGATGTCAAGATTATCGAGAAAAATAAGGATCGCTGTGAGGTTTTAAGCGAAGCACTGCCAGATGCAACCGTTATTTACGGTGACGGAAGTGACCAGGAGCTCTTAAAAGAGGAGCGCATCCAGAATATGGATTCCTTTGTGGCCTGCACCGATATGGATGAGGAAAACATCATTCTGTCGCTGTATGCGAAAGAGAAGGTATCCTCAAAGGTTGTAACGAAAATCAACCATCTGGAATTTAATGATGTTATCCACAGCCTGAACCTGGACAGCCTGATCTACCCGAAACACATCACCGCAGAGTACATTCTGCAGTATGTCCGGGCAATGAAAAACTCCATCGGAAGCAACGTTGAGACGCTGTATAAGCTGATGGAAGACCGTGTGGAGGCTCTTGAGTTTATCGTGAACCAGAATTGCCGTATGATCGGCATCCGTCTGCAGGATATGAAAACACGGCCAAACCTTCTGGTAGCAGCGATTAACAGACAGGGAAAGGTCATCATTCCGGGTGGACAGGATTCCTTTGAGGCAGGAGATTCCGTCATTATCGTAACAACGGAAACCGGTCTTCAGGATATCCATGAGATTCTGGCAGAGTAACGGGGGAAGCGGATTATGAACTATAAAATGATTCGTTTTGTCATCAGCTGGGTGCTGAAAGTGGAAGGTATGCTGATGCTGTTTCCGGCGCTGGTCGGAGCCATGTATCAGGAAAAGACAGGCTTTGCGTATCTTATCTGGGGACTGCTCTGCATTGCGGCCGGTCTGATCCTCTGCTTCAGAAAACCGTCCAATATGGAAATCTATTCCCGCGACGGATTTGTCTGCGTTTCGTTAAGCTGGGTTGTCCTTGGTGTTTTCGGAGCGGTGCCGTTTGTAATTACGGGGGAAATTCCGTTTTATATCAATGCGCTGTTTGAGATCGTTTCCGGTTTTACAACGACAGGAGCCAGCATTTTGAGTGATGTGGAAGCACTTTCACACGCCAGCCTGTTCTGGAGAAGCTTTTCCCACTGGATTGGCGGTATGGGCGTTCTTGTGTTCATTCTTGCATTGCTTCCGATGAAGGGCGGTTCCGTCATGAACCTGATGAAGGCAGAGAGCCCGGGACCGACCGTTTCCAAATTTGTTCCGAGAGTGCGCGGAACCGCTAAAATTCTGTATCAGATTTATCTTGGCATGACACTTTTTACCATTGCTGCCCTGCTGCTTTCCGGCATGAAGACATTTGATTCTGTCACACTCGCCATGGGAGCTGCCGGAACAGGAGGCTTTGCCGTGTTGAACAGCGGTTGTGCAGTGTACACACCACTGCAGCAGTGGATTCTGACAATCGCCATGATCGCGTTCGGTGTGAATTTTAACTTTTATTATCTGATGCTTTGCAAAAAGGGAAAGGCCGCCATTTCGTCCCAGGAGGTAAGAGCGTATATCCTGATTATTCTTCTGGCAGGAGGCGTGATTTCCTGGAATACCTATCCGATGTACCATTCCATCGGTGAAGCGGTACGGACTGCCTTTTTCCAGGTCGGATCGATTATCACGACAACGGGTTATTCCACGACGGACTTTGACCTCTGGCCGGAGCTGTCAAAATGTATTCTGGTGATGCTGATGTTCATCGGAGCCTGCGCCGGTTCAACGGGAGGCGGAATCAAGGTTTCGCGAATCCTGATCCTCTTAAAAACCGTGAAAAAAGAGCTTGGTTCGATCGTACATCCGCGCAGTATCAAACGCATCCGTTTCGACGATCACCCGGTAGAGCATGAGGTTCTGCGGGCGATCAACGTATTTTTGATTGTTTATCTGGTGATCTACAGCTTTTCCATGCTGATCATCAGTGTGGATGGATTTTCCTTCGAGACAAACTTCACGGCAGTTGCCGCAACACTGAACAACATCGGACCGGGTCTTGACCAGGTAGGACCGACCAGCAACTTCTTTGGATACGGTCCGGTTTCCAAGCTGATTCTGATTTTTGATATGCTGGCAGGCCGTCTGGAACTGTTTCCGATGCTGATTCTTTTCTATCCGTCTACCTGGAAGAAGAGAGGATAAAGCGGTTCACCGGGAAGAAAAGGGACTTTGCGTCGGCGGGAAACTGCCGGGAGCAGAAGGAAAAGAAAAAATGGTTACGATTCACAGGGTTTTCCAAAAAAACAGAAAGACGGAATAAAGTCAGGGTGCATTTCCTGACCACAGGCAGAAAGGAAGGAACTTATGAGTAACTGGGAAAAGAATGTAAGAAAAGTTGTGCCGTATGTACCGGGCGAGCAGCCGCATGAGGCTGACATGATTAAGTTGAATACGAATGAGAATCCGTATCCGCCGTCACCAAAAGCCGCAGAGGCGATCAGACGGGTAGCAGAAGAGGATACCCTCCGTCTCTATCCGGATCCGACCGCGGCAGAACTGGTGCAGGCGATCGCGGATGTCTACCACGTAAGCACAAAGCAGGTTTTTGTCGGCGTTGGTTCGGATGATGTTCTGGCGATGGCGTTTATGACGTATTTTAACTCTGACAAACCGATTCTTTTCCCGGACATTACGTATTCCTTCTACGATGTCTGGGCGGAGGAATTCCGCATTCCGTACGAGCAGATCCCGCTCGATGAAAATTTCTGCATTGTGCCGGAGCAGTATTTTGCAGAGAATCATCCAAATGGCGGAATCGTGTTCCCGAACCCGAATGCACCGACGGGTGTGGAGCTTTCGCTTTCTGCGATCGAATCGATATTACAGAACAACCCGGATGTGGTTGTAATTGTGGATGAGGCATATGTGGATTTCGGAGCAGCCACTGCGCAGCCGCTGCTGGAAAAATATGAAAATCTGCTGGTTGTGCAGACAACATCAAAATCCCGTTCGCTTGCCGGCATGCGCATCGGCTATGCAATCGGAAATGAGAAGATGATTTCGTATCTGAACGATGTGAAATATTCATTCAATTCCTATACCATGAATCAGACAGCGCTTGCACTTGGTGTGGAAGCAATCAAAGATAAAGCCTACTTTGAAGAGACAAGACAGCGTGTAATAGCAACCCGTGAATGGACGAAGCAGGAACTCACAAAACTTGGTTTTTCATTTGGCGATTCCATGAGTAATTTTATCTTCGCGACACATGAGCGTGTATCGGCAAAAGAACTGTTTGAGGCTTTGAAAAAAGAACACATTTTTGTGCGGTATTTTTCGAAGGAACGAATCAGCAATTATCTCAGGATCAGTATTGGAACGAAGGAAGAGATGGAGGAGCTGATCCGTTTCCTGAAAAATTATCTGCAGTGATAAAAAGTGAACTGGTCATAGTTACAAAAACTGGAAACATAACCAGAAGACACTAATTGGATGGATAAAAAGTATCGTATCCGGTATTTTCAAGGTACAGTGGAGCCGCCTGCTTTTGAGCCAGCCGGTTTGTGCCGAAACGAAAGAGAATGAGACCGCTAAAAGTACAGATCACTCCGGTGGCAAAATAAAGAACGAAAAAGAGTGTGCTGTTGCCGGTCGGTAAAATGCCGCTTATAATGGTTCCCCAGAAGTTAAATATCATATGAAACAGGATAGACTGATAAATACTGCCGCCTTTTTCACAGATGTAACCTAAGACCATGCCGAGGAAAAAGGCATAGATTCCCTGGATCATATTCATATGAAAAAGTCCAAATAAAAGCGCCTGCATGATATTGGCTGCCCAGAATGGGAACACTCTTTTTGCCTGATGCATCGTGACACCGCGAAAGAGAAGCTCTTCGCCGATCGGGGCAAGCAGGATGGAATAAAAAAACATGGAAACGGTCAGTCCACTGTTTATTCCGGTACTTTCCATTAATTTTTCATATGCCTTCATCCACTGCGGAAACAGCGAGGCTGTGAAAGAGACCAGATAGGTCGAAAGGCACTGAGTACCGGGAACTAAAAGGATGATCCCAACAATGGAAAGCGGATGAAAAACTTTTCGTGGATGAATCAGATAGATTCCATTATACCCGGCATGATACCAGAAGCCAAATGCTCCGATACAGAGAAGGGAAAATACAATCATGATCAGGGTATTTACATGTGTCGTGGACCATAAATCTAATGTTTTGTTCCAAAGATCTGCGTAGATACGGTTGGAAGAAAAAATATAGCGGATATGTTCGTAAAACAGAGTGACTCCCATAACAAAAAACATGGCAAGGTACTGAAATACAAGTGCAAGTAAAAACGGTATAAATGTAAAGAAAAAAGAACCGATTTTTTTCATGTGAATACTCCTTTGCAAGGTGAAATAACTGTTAGTGATGAAAATATTATAGCAAACATATGTTTGAAAATCAATAGAAAAGAGATAAAAACAGAACGTATGTTCTTGAAATGATAATCTATATATTTCATTGCATATATGGGGAGAAAATGATATAATGGCGGTCTGCGAAAAAAATAAAATTACATAAAATATGTATTTACTTTAAAACTTTAATATGCTAAAATGTATCGTAGGTGTATAGCGCATATAGCGTGTAATTAAAAAAAAAGGAGAAAGGAATATGAGCAAGAAACTTAGGACAGAGGCAGTTGATCATCTTTTTGATGCTATCTTAAGCCTCCAGAACAAGGAAGAATGTTATACATTTTTTGAAGATGTATGTACTGTAAATGAGCTGCTTTCTTTATCACAGAGATTTGAAGTTGCAAAGATGCTTAGAGATCAGAAAACGTATCTCGATATTGCGGAAAAGACCGGTGCTTCCACTGCAACGATCAGTCGTGTGAACCGTTCATTAAATTATGGAAATGACGGATACGACATGGTTTTTTCAAGACTTCAGGACATGGATAAAGAATAGAAATAAAAAGAACCGCTATTTTTAATTTGCGACAACAGGACATTCTGCAAAGTGTGCAGCCTGTTGTTCCATTGAAAATAGCGGTTTTTCTGTTAAATACGGTAAAACATAACAAGTAATCTGAGCGGGAAGCATGCAGCCTGTTATTTTTTGGATGGCTTTGTCTCAGGATTTTTTGAAGCCATCTGATCGATCATCTTTTCAATCAGAGTTTTTTTGATGTAAACGTCATAGCTGAGCATACAGATAAAGCTGAATGTATGCAAAAGATCTGCTTCATCTTCTGACGCATCCGGGAATGTGTTCATGGAAGTGTTGAATTTTTTTGCGAGATCTTTCATCAGGTTCTGTGTTTCCGGATGTTCTAAACTGAAAACTTCTTTGTAGATATCTTCGAGACTGTAGTTCTCGTCATTGCCGAAATATTTTTCAGTGATCGGGTTTAAAATACCCTGAATGTCGCTGATGCTTAAAATACTTTTCAGATAATAAATAAAGATCAGGACCAGTACATGCTCTTTGGTATACTTCTTTTTCTCCGGTGGAGGAAGAAGATTGTTTTTTGCATAATTGTTGATCATTGTTTTGGTCAGGATCTTGTCATCATCATGACGTTTTGAAGCGGCAAGCTGTGAATCCATGAATGTGGTTACCTGATCCATATATAAATCAATATTCGGAACATCTTCCGGTTTGACATAATCAATCTGCTGCAGGGAATCTAAGATTGAACGTAAAAATTGTTTTGTATCCATATTTGTGTCACCTCTGATCACATTATATAGTATTGAAAACTAGATGACAAGATATAAATGAAGAAAAAATAATTCAATATGGGTTTTATTACATGAAATATTTATGTTATAGTATAAGAACAAGCAATGAAAGAAAAGGAAAATATAACCATGAGTATATATGATACGTTGAATGAACAGCAGAGAGAAGCGGTATATCAGACAGAAGGTCCGGTACTGATCTTAGCCGGGGCAGGCTCCGGTAAAACACGTGTGCTGACACACCGCACTGCTTATTTAATCGAAGAAAAGGGTGTCAATCCTTACCATATCATGGCGATCACTTTTACCAACAAAGCGGCGGGAGAGATGCGGGAGCGAATTGATAAAATTGTCGGATTTGGCTCGGAGAGCATCTGGGTATCGACCTTCCATTCAAGTTGTGTGAGAATTTTGCGCCGTCATATCGACCGGATCGGATTTGACACCAATTTTACGATTTATGATGCGGATGATTCAAAATCACTGATGAAGGATATATGCAAGCGTTTAGAGATTGATACCAAGATTTATAAAGAAAAAAGTTTTTTGGCAGCGATTTCATCGGCAAAAGATGAACTGATCACACCGACAGAGCTGATGCAGCGTGCACTGACATCTTCCGATTATGCAAAGCGTAAACAGGCGGAGGTATACCGGGAATATCAGGAGGCGTTACATAAGAATAATGCGCTGGATTTTGATGATCTGATCATGAAGACGGTGGAACTTTTGCAGTCTGATCCGGAGGTAAAAAATTATTATCAGGAACGTTTTCATTATATTATGGTGGACGAGTATCAGGATACAAATACGGCACAGTTTGAGCTGATCCGTCTTTTGGCAGGCAAATATCAGAATCTTTGTGTGGTGGGTGATGATGATCAGTCTATTTATAAGTTCCGTGGAGCAAATATTTATAATATATTAAATTTTGAAAAACATTTTCCGGATGCAAAGACGATCAAGTTAGAGCAGAATTACCGGTCTACGCAGAATATTTTAAATGCTGCAAACAGTGTGATCGCAAACAATGTCGGCAGAAAGTCAAAGACACTCTGGACTGCAAATGATGAGGGAAAGAAGATTGACTTTGAACAGTTTAATACCGGCTATGAGGAAGCAGATTATATTGCGCGTGATATTGCAGGCGGGGTAAGAAACGGAGATTACCATTATGGGGATTATGCTGTTTTGTACCGGACGAATGCGCAGTCGCGTCTGTTTGAGGAGCGTTTTATTGTATCAAACATTCCATATAAGATCGTTGGCGGTGTAAATTTCTATGCGAGAAAAGAAGTGAAAGATCTGCTCGCTTATTTAAAGACGATCGACAATGCGCGCGATGATTTGGCGGTGCGCCGTATTTTAAATGTTCCGAAACGCGGTATCGGCGCAACAACCGTAAACCGTGTGTCTGATTATGCGGAGGCATACGATATCAGTTTTTACGATGCCTTAAAGCGTGCGGACGAGATTCCTTCGATTGGAAAAGCAGCGTCAAAGGTAAAACCGTTTGTAAATCTGATCCAGGTATTCCGCAGTAAGCTGGAATTTATCAGCATTTCCGATCTTCTCCGGGAAGTGATTGAGGAAACCGGATATGTCAAAGAGCTTGAAGCGGAAGGTACGGATGAGGCAGAAGCGAGGATCGAGAATATCGACGAGCTCTTAAGTAAAGTTGTGAGTTACGAGGAAAGCGAAGAACATCCGACACTGAGTGGCTTTTTAGAAGAAGTAGCACTGGTGGCAGACATTGACAGTCTGGAAGATGACAGCGATTATGTTGTATTAATGACTCTGCACAGCGCAAAAGGACTTGAATTCCCGAAAGTGTATTTAGCAGGTATGGAGGATGGTCTGTTTCCAAGTTATATGTCGATCACATCGGATGATTCGAGTGAGCAGTTAGAGGAAGAACGCCGTCTTGCCTATGTGGGTATCACCCGTGCCATGAAAGAGCTGACGATCACCTGTGCAAAGCAGAGAATGATCCGTGGGGAGACACAGTACAATAAAGTTTCCCGTTTTGTCAAAGAGATACCGCTGGAGCTTTTAGAAGGAAAAGCCCCCGTTGTTTCGCGAAAAGAATCAGATTCTTCGATTGAAAATACATGGAATGTGAAACCAAAGCGCATGACGATGAGACAGCAGCCTTCCGGACAGAGCATGCAGGCGCGTGCATTTGCCTCTGTTCATACGAAAGAAGAAAAGCTGCCGTATGATATTGCAGACCGTGTTTTACATACGCGGTTTGGAGAAGGAACGGTGGTTGCCATTGTTGAAGGTGGGAGAGATTATGAGGTTACAGTCCAGTTTGACACGGTGGGAATTAAAAAAATGTTTGCTTCTTTTGCAAAATTAAAAAAGTTATAAAATCGTTTAATTTATAAATTTTTTATAGGCGAAATGGGAAACATATGATATAATAAACATATGCAATAAGCAGTGCGGAATTATTTGTTTTCTGAACAAGTACTGCAATATGGGAATAATATGTATCATATGACTGTAAGATGTCACAGTCTGAAAATAGAAGGAGGGGAGCCCCATGAACAAGATGGATGATTTAAAAGATTTAGTTAACATTTCAAAATTAAATGAACTGCTGAACAAAAAAGAAGCAGAGGAAGAGAAGAAAGCTTCCAAAGTTGTCTGGGTATTCGCAATTATCGGAATCATTGCCGCAGTTGCAGCAGCAGTTTACGGAATCTATCGTTTCTTTGCACCGGACTATTTAGAGGATTTCGAAGACGACTTCGAGGATGATTTTGATGATGATTTCTTCGAGGACGAAGAAGATGACGACAAAGCAGAAGAGCCGGCAGAGGACAAAACAGAAGAGTAAGAAATATCTTTAAGGGGCTGCAGTGTTGCAGCCCTTTTTAAATTCATAGGAAAAGAGAAAGGAACTGGTTATGAAAAAAGGGCAGATCGTAGAAGGAATCATTGAACGGGTGGATTTCCCGAACAAAGGAATTTTAAGAGCGGAAGATGGCACGCGTGTCATTGTAAAAAATGCGATCATGGGACAGAAAGTATCAGCGGCGGTCAATAAGGTCAGAAAAGGAAAATGTGAGGGACGATTGCTTGAGGTGTTGGAAAAGTCAGCACTTGAATTGCCGGAGCCGGGATGTGTTCATTATGGTATCTGCGGCGGCTGTACATTCCAGAGCCTTCCGTATGAAGAACAGCTTTCCATGAAGGAGCAGCAGGTAAAAGATCTGATCGATGCGGTCATCACCGAGGAAAATAAGGGATATGAGTTTTTACCGATCAAGGCGAGCCCAAGACCGAAGGCATACCGCAATAAGATGGAGTTTTCATTTGGAGATGAATATAAGGACGGGCCGTTAGCACTTGGCATGCATAAACGGGGCAGTTTTTATGATATCGTAAACGTAGGGGAGTGTCAGATCGTAGATGAAGATTTCCGCCGTGTGCTTAAGATCACATTGGAATATTTTAAGGAAAGACAGATCCCATTTTACCATAAACTCCGCCACACCGGATATCTGCGTCATTTTCTTGTGAGAAAGGCGGCAAAAACAGGAGAGATTTTAGTTGACCTGGTAACAACAACGCAGACGGACGGACTTGGTGCGGAAACCGAAAGCATATTATTAGACGGATGGGTAAAGGCACTCTGTGAGGAAACATATGACGGTGTGTTAAAAGGAATTCTCCACACGAAAAATGACAGTGTTGCCGATACGATCAAAAATGAGGGGACAGATATTTTATTTGGACAGGACTTCTTCTATGAGGAGCTGCTCGACCTGAAATTCAAGATCACGCCGTTTTCCTTTTTCCAGACCAATTCCCTTGGCGCAGAAGTGCTTTATCAGACGGCGCGAGAATTTATCGGAGATGCGCTCGATGATGAGGCGAGCCAGACGGTATTTGACCTGTATTCCGGAACCGGAACGATCGCACAGATCTTATCTCCGGTTGCGAAGAAAGTGATCGGTGTGGAGATCGTGGAGGAAGCTGTTGTGGCTGCAAGGGAGAATGCAGCTTTAAACGGACTTACTAACTGCGAATTTATCGCGGGAGATGTATTAAAAGTGATCGATACGATCGGGGAAAAACCGGATTATATCGTACTTGATCCGCCAAGAGATGGAATCCATCCGAAAGCACTGGAGAAAATCATCCGCTATAATGTGCCGCAGATGGTCTATATTTCCTGTAAACCGACCAGCTTAGCAAGAGATCTTGAAGTGCTGCAGGCGAGAGGTTATCAGGTGAAGAAAGTGCAGTGCGTGGATATGTTCCCTGCGACGGGAAATATTGAAACCGTCTGTCTGCTTTCAAAGAAACCTTGATTTTCTGCGGTTTGTGGGATATTAAGGAAAGAAAATAGATGTGTGTTTTCTGGTTTTTTGAATGAAACATTTGAATATTGAAACAGTGGGGTGGTGCAAGACTCTGCTGAATAATAGGCTTTTGCTAAAAGGTATCACTTTTGCGAAAATGTGTGATACCTTCTGGCAGGAGCCTTTTTATATAAAGATAACTTGACTTCTAAATCTTACTGATGTAATATTTACACAAGTGCAGCAGGATTGCGGACGAAATTTTTTTGTTGCGAAAGCTTACACATGTAATAAAAAGAGAGGAGGAATGCATAGTACGATATACCCAGCAAAGAGAAATTTTTTTATTTCAAAATCTTACGAATGTAATATTTTGAAAGCGAGTAATGAACATTGAAAATAGAATATGACCATATCAGCAAAGCAAAATGAATGGAGGTCAATATGAAGAGAGGAAAAAGCAGACATAAAAGAAAGAAAAGCAGGCTCCTATGGATTGCGATTGCTGTTATAGGAATGGCTGCGATTACTGTTGCGGTATGTGTGGCAGGAATGTTCAAAAAGGAGGAGGTGTGGAAAACACCAGAAGAACTTCTGGTTGAATACATGAATCACATCCCGGCACAGGAGTATGAGCAAATGTATGCGATGCTCCATATTGAGGCATCTGGCAATGTCAGTCAGGAGGATTTCATAAAACGCAATTCAGCTATTTACGAAGGTATTGAAATCCAGAATATGGCGGTCGAGATTATCGCATACGACGAAGAGCAACTGACCGTAACTTATCAGACATCTTTTGATACGGTTGCAGGAGAAATCAGCTTTGAGAATGAAGCATTTTTTCTGGAGGGCGAAGACGGGTATAAGTTGGTTTGGGATAATTCACTGATCTTTCCGAATTTAGCTTCTACTGATAAGGTAAGAGTTTCAACGACACAGGCAAACCGGGGAGAAATTCTGGATAGGAATGGACGAGTGCTTGCTGGAAAAGGAACTGCATCTTCGGTTGGAATCGTTCCGGGAAAATTGGAGAACAGGGAGGAAGCAATCGCCAAGATTGCAGAATTACTGGAAACCACGCCGGAAGTGATAGAGAAGAAATTGTCAGCACAGTGGGTAAAAGATGATTCTTTTGTTCCAATAAAAACGATTCCGAGAGTGGAAGAAATCGAACTGCTAAAAGTAGAACCGGACGAAGATGTATTGAAGGAGAAAGAAAGGCACGAAAGTTTGCTGGCAATTCCCGGAGTAATGATATCTGACGTTGAAGTTCGTGAGTATCCTTTAGGTGAAGCGGCTGCACATTTGGTAGGGTATGTACAAAGTGTTACTGCAGAGGATTTAGAAGAACATGCAGGAGAGGGATATACAGCTAACAGTGTGATTGGCAGAAGCGGAATGGAAGGTCTGTTTGAAAAGGAACTGAAAGGGCAAAACGGCTGCAGGATATACATTGTGAATTCGGAAGGCAAAGAGAAAGAAGAACTTGCTTGTATTTTAGTGCAGCACGGTCAGGACATTAAGCTGACGATAGATGCCAGTTTGCAGATTGCCTTATATGAGCAGTTTCAGGAAGACAAGAGCTGCTCTGTAGCCATGAATCCATATACCGGAGAAGTACTGGCTTTGGTCAGTACACCATCTTATGACAATAATGATTTTATCATGGGATTGTCCAGTGAGCAGTGGATAGCATTGAATGATGACGAGGATAAGCCTATGTATAATCGGTTCCGGCAAGTCTGGTGTCCCGGTTCGACATTCAAGCCAGTTACGGCTGCGGTCGGTTTGGAATCAGGAGCAATTGATCCAAATGAAGATTATGGTAATGTAGGATTAAGCTGGCAAAAAGATGCATCGTGGGGGTCTTATTATGTAACTACCCTTCATGCATATGAACCAGTTATTTTAGAGAACGCTTTGATTTATTCCGATAATATTTATTTTGCAAAGGCAGCATTAAAGATTGGCTCAGAAGAGATGGAGAGTTCTTTGACTGGACTTGGTTTTAATGAGGAACTGCCATTTGAGATTAAGATGGCAGAGTCGCAGTATTCTAATTCAGAGGGAATTGAAACAGAAATACAGTTAGCAGACAGCGGTTACGGTCAAGGGCAGGTTTTGGTGAATCCATTACATATGGCATGTATCTATTCTGCTTTCTGTAATGAGGGAAATGTCATAAAGCCTTATTTGGTATATAAGAATGAAATCGCAGCTGAGTATTGGATTCCGGGTGCCTTTTCTAATGAGACAGCAAGCCGTGTATTGGAAGGAACAAAGAAGGTTGTGAATGATTCTAATGGAACTGGATATGCAGCCCATCGGGATGACATTCTTTTAGCAGGAAAAACAGGTACGGCAGAAATCAAGGCATCGAAGGATGATACTTCGGGTACGGAATTAGGATGGTTTGCAATTTTTACAGCAGAAGATACGGTAGAACGTCCTATATTGATTATCAGCATGGTAGAAGATGTGAAAGGAAGAGGAGGAAGCGGATATGTTGTTAAGAAAGACAGCCTGGTTCTGGAAGAGTGGTTTAGCAGTAATTAGTTTTGTACTGATGCTTAGTGTTTCGGGGTGCAGCGATGCACCCCCGGAAGAAGATACAGTTTCGGAAACAGTAATTGATGTTCAGGACGTTTCAGAAGAAGAACAGGAGAATGAAGAAGAAATTATAAACATCTGCATAGATCTTTATGATAAGGCAGCAGAGGAAAATAAGTTAGATGATTTGGAAATAATTCGGAGTATTGTAAATCGTCTTGGAGAAAACGGGTATCCTGCTGTTGACAGCAGAAATCAAATTAACATGACGGAACCAGAGAAGGTAGTGAAATTCTGCGAAAAAGTGGATGCACAGGAGGAAGCAGAAATAACGATTCTTGAAATCAGTTATTTGGGCGGATTTGTAAAATACGATTTGCACACAAAAGACGGAAATGTGGATGTGGTCAGAAGCTATTACAAGTATGAAAATGGAAATATGAAAAGAGAGGTTATAGGAAACTATCAAGCGGAGTATTGGAATTATACAGAAGAAGGTTACCTGATGTTTTCCGGTGTCTGGTTTTCAGAAGAATTGTATGTTCTTACGTTGAGTGGGGCAGAGGAGCATACCGCATTACGAGTACAGCCATTGGATGAAACATATAGGGTGTTGAGTCGGAAATACCTTCGCCCAATCAGCTTTGAACAGAATAATATGTTCATTGTAGATTGGAGCGAGGATGATTTTGGAGATTTGAATTTCTATGATATGTATGACATTCTTTATCCAAAAGTAAACGGTCAGTATGTTCCTTATGCTGCTGATGACAACTTATCAATCAGTGCAGTTTATCAGATTCCAAAAGAGGAATTTGAAAGTGTTATTATGAAATATTTCAATATTGACAGTGAAACGCTGCAATCAAAAACCGTCTATTATTCGGAGAATTCAACTTATGAATATAAGCCGAGAGGCTTCGAAGAAGTAGAGTACCCGGAATATCCATATTCAGAGGTAGTCGGTTTTTCAGAAAACAGCGATGGGACAATTACACTTACAGCTAATGTAGTATTCCCTTATGCAGGTGATTCCAAGGTATATGCTCATGAGGTTGTGGTCCGCCCGTTAGAGGACGGAGGAGTACAATATGTATCTAACCGAATTATACCATCTGAAGACAACTACAGAGAAACTTGGCATACGCCACGGTTGACGTTAGAAGAATGGGAAGAATTGTACGGAGGCGAATAATGGAAGATGTGAAATGGCTGCTTAGAAGATGTGGTCTTCCGATTTTGCTGCTGTTGTTTTTCGTGATAGCAGGAGTGTTCTGTTGGGGAAAACAGCATGCAGAAAAGCAAAAGGTGGCAGAAGAAGTATGGGAGTCACCTGTAGAAATCGAAAATAGCGAAGCAGAAACAGAAGAAGCCGAGAATGCGGAAACTTCTACAGAGTCAGCATATTGGTTCATTCCGCAAGCCAGCGATGACCTCCTTTCAGAAGAGGAGAAGGAGCAGTTGCAGAGTACGGTTTTGTCAGCAGCAGAATCGGTCAGAGAAATCTATAAGGATATTGTAATTGCAGATGCACTAAGCTACTCTTCCGGTATTAGCGAATTTACCAAAGAGCAGAGGAAAGCTGTGGTGGAGCAATTGGGCAGAAACGGTCTGGTAAGTGTTGAAGAAGATGCTGCTATGCAAAATCATGAAGCAATCGAAGCATTTTATGCAGATTACCTGGATGGACAAGACTCGATGGTTACGGTATTTGAAGTACAGAGAGATGGGCTGATTGGAGCAGTTACCTTTATCTATCGGAAAGGTGAGTTGCAGACCTATTACATAGGAATTCGGTGGAGAGAAGGTGGTATGCCAGAAATACAGGGAACTTCGGTAAGTAATGTGGCTGAGATTAAACTGACCGAAAAAGGATATTTTATCTACGCATATGAATATGTGATTGCACATGCAAGTTTGAGACAGTATTGGAGAATAGAGCCGCTT
>ENA-ORQX01001187-ORQX01001187.1-human-gut-metagenome-genome-assembly--contig:-NODE-1187-length-17088-cov-5.984501_pt1 | contig 17088 bp, 17 predicted proteins | sample MGYA00242170_ERZ509124 | MGnify/ENA primary metagenome ERZ509124 (study PRJEB26280, sample SAMEA2338647) | human gut metagenome | biome: human gut; feature: human-associated habitat; material: faeces... | reverse complement strand
ATCTGCCGCACCTCGCTCGCCGTATCGGCACTTAGAATTATGCGGTATTGCCCTATTTCTACAAACACAGCAGGATTTTGCATTAAAAAGCCTTAAATCCTGCTTGTATTTGCGAAATATCCGTCATGCTCTTTGTTTTCAGATTCACATTAAAGCAGCAGCCAGTTTGTTTTACTCTTCCACCAAAGGGCGCATCAAACCCGAAAATATGCCGCTGCTCAGTTCTTTACCCCGGCAGCGGCACATTCCATTGGTCTGTTTCAGCCCTCGTTCATATGCCGACGGTTGCGCACGCCGACATTTTCCAGTTCTTCCGGCTCCATTACAACGCGGTACAGCTCTTCATAGCTGTGCACCGTATATTTGGGCTGGATGCCGGTTTTATTTTCCTCGTTGGCAAAGTTGACCCAGCAGGTATCGATCCCCGCGTTGATACCGCCCTTGATATCGGCCAGCAGGTCGTCCCCCACCATCAGCACACGGCTGCGGTTGGTCAACCCCAGGTCCCGGATGGCATAGTCCAGCAGCTTGGGCGAAGGCTTTGCCGCACCCACTTTTTCCGAGATATACACACCATCCATAAAGCGGCCAATGCCGGATGCCGCAATGCGGGATTCCTGTACCTGGGTAGCACCGTTGGAAACGATTGCCAGGGTAGCAACTTCGCCCAGTTCTTCCAGAGCGGTCAGCGCACCGGGCATCAGATCCGCATGGTTGGCCAGCTCGTTCTCATAAAAGTCGTTCATCTCACGGGCGTTGCCGGCTTCCGGTGTGCCAAGAGCCTGCATCACGCGGCCAAACCGCACCGCAAACAGCTTGCTGCGGTTCAGCTCGCCTTTGGCAAGGCTGTCCCACAGCTGTCGGTTGATCTGGTGGTAGGTTTCCAATGCTTCGGGGCCGTTGGGCATGCCGTAATGCTCTAACGTAATGCCGACCGCAGCACGCTCCGCTGCGTTAAAATCCAGCAGGGTGTTATCCACATCCAGTAAAAGACAAGTATAATTTGCCATAGATTTATTCCTTTTTTCCGGTCTACTCTTGCCGGATATCTGCCGAGGTGCTGCCCTGCCGCCAAAACAATTACTCCGTGTGCTGTGCTTCCGTCCGTTCATCGTCCGTCAGGGCATCGTCAAGGGGTTCTGCGTCAAGGGGCTGGCCCCAGTCAAAATCATAGTTTTCCACACTGCCGTCGGTCACATCGTTCTGGCCGTTATCCGGCTGATAGCCAGCCTCGCAGTCAAAGATAAACATGTGATCACCTCCCGGCTTATGCTATGCCGGGGGCAGGCGCTGTGTGACTGCAATCAGTCTCCGTCGCCAAAGGGGAAGAACGGGAACTGATCGCCCGAATCACTTGGTTCCGGGGTTACCGTGGGGTCCGAAAGGGGTTCCGTTACGTTGATGACAAGCTCTGCATACTGACCATTGTTGGCAGCACGCACGGTATAGCTGCCAACGGTATCCGCGCTGAACTGCACGTTATCGCCGGTTGCACTCCACTGCGGCTTCTGGGCGCAGGTCCAGGTGGTATCCCCCGAAGGATTGCTTACGTTGGCCTGCAGCGTTGTGGTACTGCCTGCCGGCATGGAGCTGACACCGGTGATGTTGACGGTGGTAGCCGGTGCCTGCACATGCACCATCAGTTCCTGCGAAGTATAGGTACCGTTGACTTCCAGCCCGGCCTTGATGCGGTAATCTCCGGTGGCATTCGGCGTAAAGGTATAACTGGCGCCATTCTGCATCAGGTCATCGTTGACCGACCACTGCACACCGCTGTTATCATAGCTCTTACCGCCCAAGGTGACACTGGCGTTGATGGTCAGGGATTCACCCTGCTTGATGGTGCTTTCGCCCTGATCCAGGTTGATCTGCACACGGGCATCGTTGAACATTGCCGTCACGGAAATATCCTTGGTCGCGCTGTCCACACGGGTAGCGGTGGTCAGGCCATCGCTCCACTTATAGAACGTATAGCCGTCCGCCGCCACAGCGGTAATGGTCACGGTCTGCTTTTCGGCTGCGTCCATTTCGATGGAAGTTACGCCGCTCTGGTCATTGCCCTGCAGGGTGCCCTTGCCTTCTTCCACCAAGTATTGCAATTTGAACTTTGTAGGGGTCGCCGAAGGCGTGGGCTCCGTGGCCGCTGCCGCCAGCCTGCTCAGTACGCTGCGGAATATCATCCGTGTTGGGGCGGGTATCCGCAGTATCGTAAGCATGATTGCGCAGGTAGTTCAGCACCACATTCGCGCCGGATGTGCTGAAGCCATTCTGTTTGTTGTTCAAATAGGCTGCTTCGGCATAGCCGCTGTTGCTGTCTTTCAGTGCTTCGGCCAAGTTCAGGTATTTATAGCCTTCATCATTGCACATCTTCGCCAATTCCTGGTTGAACTGGTCGATCATCAGCTGCGTTTTGGCGGCATCAGATGCATTTTTTGCCACAGGCGGAATGGCACAGACAATGACATCGCAGTACTGGTACGCACCGGTAATTGCGATGACAGCCTGCTTATAGTTACGGGCAAAAATATCATAGGAAAGGCTGCCGTCCAGATCGTTGCTGCCCAGCAGCATGACCACGCGGCGGGGTTTCATTTTGGATACCGCCTGCGGGACGGTATAGGCGCTGGAATCCCCCGCAAAGTAAACGCAGGCATCGTTCAGCAATGAGCTGACGGTCAGGCCGTCCTTGCCTGCAAACTGATCCAGCGTGATGACTTTATCGTCATACAGGGACTTGGCAAACTGATCCCCCACAAACAGCGTGGAGGAGACATAATCGGTGCCTGCATCAGAGGTTTTGGCCAGCACGGACCCCAGCGAAGTATCCAGCGGATAGGCCTGCGGGTCATAGCGGCCGCTGCCGCCCAGCGACAGCTTGCCCGGCAAAACCCAGGATGCAATAAATGTAAGGATGACAGCCAGCACACATACTGCCAGAACAGCACATGCCTTGCGCTGGGTTGGGCTGAAGGATGCCCGGCTGCCGGATGTTTTGCGGCTCATAATGTTCGTTTCTCCCTTTGTTCCTTATGTAGGATGCGCCCGCGGGCCGGGTTGGTTCCGGCGGCGGGCTGTGCCCGGCAGCGCTTTGCACCGCGCGGGGTTCAGCCCAGAATATACTGGGTCAGTTCTTCACAATTTTGCGCCAGCAGCACCGGATTCCAGGATTCCATTTCTTCCCTGCTACCATAGCCGTACAGCACGGCAGCAGCGGGCAGCCGGTTGTTGACTGCGCCCTGCATATCATCCTGGCGGTCCCCCACCATCAGGATGCGTTTGCCCGCCAGGCGTGGGTCCTGCAGCACAAGGCGGATCACATCCGTCTTGTTGTCCACACTTTCGTCCATGCTGGCCCCGCCAATGCGGTCAAAATAGTCAAACAGCCCCTGCTCTTTCAGGATGGGTGTTACAACTTCGACCGGTTTGCAGGTTGCCGTTGCCATGTACAGCCCGGCATCTTTCAGGGTATCCATCATCTGACGCACCCCGGGGAACAGGCTGCACTGGTGGCTGCCAACTTCCTCGTAATGCACGCGGTAATACTCCACGGCCTGCTCCACCTCGGCATCCGTTGCAAAGTGCTGGGCAAAGCTCCAGCGCAGCGGAGGGCCAAGGTAGCTGGAACAATCTATCGCATCCGGGTCAAGGCCCATTTTGCGGAACGCATAGGCAAAGCAGTTAAAAATGCCCGGCCGGGAATGGATCAATGTTCCATCAACATCAAATAAAACGGCGTCGTAACGCTGCATCCAAAATACCTCCTGCGGAAAGGCGGTGCTCCCTTTATACAGTCCTGATAACTTCCCATGGCGCTTGCGGCCGCGTTGTTTATGGCTGCTCTCCCGGTGTAAAGCACACTCACTTTACATCCTTTCCAAGAGCCTTGGCCGCATACCATGCAGAGAAAACAATGAACTCTCCCGGGTTCTTTATGTTCTCTTTTGGTGTATACGGAACCGAAAACAGACGATCCGATACTCTGCCGTCTGTCAATTCCGTCATAATATACAGTTGTATTATATCATAATTGTCAAGGTTTGAAAATGACTTCACGGAAATTTGATAATTTGCCCCTTCTTTCCTGCTCCAAAAGACAAAAAAGCCGCTGCAAACCGGTAAAATCCGGCCCACAGCGGCAGTTAAATGGTATAAAACGTATCCAAATCCGATCCTGTACGCAATCTTATCAGGAAAGGATCATGCGGTCATTGGCTTCGCCGCCAGCCTGCTCAAAGCGCTGCAGCAGATCCGATACTTCCAACTTTGTCTTTTCTTCGCCGCGCACATCATAAATCACATGGCCTTCGTTCATCATGATCAGGCGGTTGCCATAGCGGATGGCATCGCGCATATTATGGGTGATCATCAGGGTGGTCAGGTGGTTTTCCTGCACGATCTTGTTGGAAATTTCCAGCACCTTGGCGGCGGTCTTGGGGTCCAGGGCTGCGGTGTGCTCGTCCAGCAGCAGCAGCTTGGGCTTTTTCAGGGTCGCCATCAGCAGGGTGACTGCCTGGCGCTGGCCGCCGGAAAGCAGACCGACCTTGCTGGTCATGCGGTCCTCCAGGCCCAGGCCCAGGGTTTTAAGCAGCTCATGGTACTCGGCATTTTCCTTTTTGGTAATACCAATGCGCAGGGTGCGGCCCGCACCGCGGCGGGCGGCCAGGGCCAGGTTTTCATCAATCTGCATCGTGGCGGCGGTGCCCATCATGGGGTCCTGGAACACACGGCCAATGTAAGCGGCGCGCTTGTGCTCCGGCAGGCGGGTGATATCCTTACCATCAATAATGATCTTGCCCATATCCACCGGCCACACACCGGCAACAGCATTCAGCATGGTGGACTTGCCCGCACCGTTGCCGCCGATTACGGTGACGAAATCGCCGTCTTCCAGTGTCAGGTTCAAATCATTCAGGGCAACCTTCTGGTTGACCGTACCGGGGTTAAAAGTCTTGTAAACGTTTTTGATCTCAAGCATTGCTGCTGCCGCCTTTCTTTACCGCAACGCGGGTGAAGTATTTTGCTTTCCAGTATGGAACCGCAAGGAAGATGGCGACCACGATGGCGCTGAGCATTTTGAGCAGGTCGGTATCGATCTTGAACCAGATGCAGATCTGCATAACAATGTAGTAGATGACGCTGCCGATGCCAACGCTGAGCAGCTTGAGCGCAAAGTTGCGGAAAATCTTGCTGAACACGGCTTCACCGATAACAACGGCAGCCAGGCCGATCACGATAGCACCGCGGCCCATCTGGACATCAGCAAAGCCCTGGTACTGGCTGAGCAGCGCACCGGAGAATGCCACCAGACCATTGGAGAGCATCAGGCCCAGCACAATGTTGAAATTAGTGTTGATGCCCTGCGCCCGCGCCATGTTGGCGTTGCAGCCGGTAGCGCGGATGGAGCAGCCAAGCTCGGTGCCGAAGAACCAGTATAAAATAGCGATAACAACCACCATAAGAACGGCCACGATCAGGATGGTATTGCGGTAAAACGGAACGCCTTTGATATAACGCAGAGATACCAGCAGGTCATATTTGTCCACGTTGATAGCCTGATTGGCTTTTCCCATGATTTTCAGGTTGACCGAATATAGGGACAACTGGGTCAAGATACCGGCAAGGATGGCCGGAATGCCCATAAACGTGTGGAACAGGCCGGTCACCAGGCCAGCCAGCAGGCCAGCACCAAACGCCAGCAGCAGGGACAGCCAGACGTTCATGCCGGAAATCATACACATGATGCAGACCGCACCGCCAAGGCCCAAGGTGCCGTCTACCGTCAGGTCGGCAACATCCAGGATGCGGAAGGTAAGGTAAACGCCAATCGCCATAATGGCCCAAATCAGGCCCTGCGCCAATGCGCCCGGCATGGCATTGAACAATGTTGCAATGTTCAAGAGATCGTCAACTCCTCAAAAAAAGATATAGTCTTTTTAATTATATCAAAAAATCGCGGGAAAGAAAAGCCTTTTCCGCGATTTTTGTATTAAAGTTACCTGCATCAAATCAAAGCAGGCCGTTCTGGCTGTTTAGCCCTCGTATGCCACATAATCATCTGGGATGGTGATGCCCAGAGCTTCGGCAATGGTCGGGTTGTATTCCTTAGTGAACTCCGGAGCGTACTCAATGGGCATCTCCTCAACCTTGCTTTCGCCGGTCAGGATCTTGGCGGCCATCTTACCGGTAGCAACGCCCAGGTCATAGTAGCTGATGGACAGGGTAGCAACGCCACAGCCGCCCATGATGCCTTCCTCGCCTGCAACGACAGGCACACCGGCAGGCTGGCAGATGTTATTGACGATCTCAGTGTTGTTGGCAACGGTGTTATCGGTGGGAACATAGATCACATCGCTGGCATCGGCAGCGCTCTGGCAGACGGTGGCCAGATCGTTGGAGTCAGAGAATGCGTAATACTCGCAGGTGTAGCCCAGTTCTTCCAAGCTGGCCTTTACGGTATCAACCTGATACTGGCTGTTTGGTTCGGCGCTGCAATACAGCAGACCAACGGTCTTTGCATCGGGGAACAGTTCCTTGATGATTCCTGCCTGCTCATCCAGAGGAGCCAGGTCGCTGGTGCCGGAAATATTGGTGCCGACAAGGCCATCGAAGTCATCAATACCCAGTGCCACGCCGTACTCGGTAACAGAGGTGCCCAGAACCGGGATGGTGTTGGTGCCGGCCTGTGCAGCCTGCAGGGCGGGGGTTGCGTTGGCCAGGATCAAGTCAACATTATCAGAAACAAAGCCATTGATGATGGTGCTGCAGGTGTTGGAATCGCCCTGGGCGTTCTTTTCCTCAAAGGTAACGGCATCGCCGAGCTGCTCGGTCAGGGCATCCTTAAACCCCTGGGTTGCAGCGTCCAAAGCAACGTGCTGCACCAGCTGGCAGATGCCGACCTTGTAGGTCTGGCCGTCAGCAGCGGCGGTATCGGAAGCGGTGGTGGATTCTGCGGCAGAAGAAGCGGTGCTGTCCGCGGCCGATGCAGCAGAGCTTGCTGCAGTGCTGCCACAGGCAGCAAGGGAAACAGCCAGGCAGCCGGCTGTCAAAATAGAAAGTGCTTTTTTCATGGTATCTTCCTCCCAAATCTATGCATCGCTCACCGGCATCCACTATGCTGCATAGCCTTGGGTGGGTGTCCTCTCCGAAAAGCGATTTAGTGATTTAAAGTATAGCATCAATCGTATTCCCCTGCAAGATACAATCCGCCAAATCACGGCGCTTTAGAGCACTAAATTTCCACATTTTGCACAATTTTAACAAAAAAGCACACCCTGCGTTCTGCCTTTGGGGCATTCGCACAGGGTGTGCAGTATCAATAAGACTTATAAAATGATATTTTTCTCCGTTTCAGCAATCGGGTGCTGGATTGCTTTTGTGTTCCTTGCCGTTTTGGCCTCATTTATGCAAAGATTGCCGCTTCGGTCTGGTTCAGGATGCGGATAAACGCCTCTCGCGTATCCGCCATACGCAGTTTTTCCGTCAGGCGGTGATCGCTGAGGAGGTTGACAAGGCGAGCCAAAATCAACAGGTGGTCGCTCTGGCGGTCCGGCGGAACCGCAACCATAAAGATCATATCCACCAGCTTGCCGTCCGCTGCGCCCCAGTCCAGCCCGCGGGTAAGGGTCAGCGCGGCCAGCCCAAGCGAGGCAACGCCCGCATTGCAGGCATGCGGGATGGCAAGCCCTTCCCCAATGGCGGTGGTGCCGCCCGCGCGTTCACGCTCACACACGGCTTTATAGTAGGCGGTACCGTTGGTGATCACGCCGTTGCTCTCCTGAAGTTCCACCAAGGTTTCCAGCGCCGTCTGCACACTGGGCATCTCGGCATGCAGCATCACACTGTCACGGTTCAGTAAACGGCTGACTCTCAGCTGTGTCTGCTCACTTTCCCTGTGTTTCATACGTCCTCCACCTTGCTGATCAGCTTGTAAAGGAACTCGCCCACCGCGCCGCCGGTGCAGTCGCAGTTGGTCACTTCGTTGGCCGCTGCTTTTACTTCGGACGGCGCATTGGCCACAGCCACGGAATAGCCCGCTTTTTTCATGATTTCGAGATCATTATAATAGTCACCGATCACGATGGTTTTTTTGATGTTCTCGTTCAGGATATGGCAAAGCTCTTCCATTCCGGCTGCTTTGCTGATGCCGGAAGGCATAATTTCCAAGTAGATCTGGTTGGTAGGCAAAAAGTAATTATCCCGGCCAAAGTACCGCGTTTTGGCGTACTGTCCCGCTTTGCGGATCGTTTCCGGATCCCCGGCAAACACCACCTTCAGCCAGCCATCCGGCACATTTTCCAGCGGGCAGGCCACGCTTTCCATGTGTTCATCCACCTGGTGGGCGTGGGTATAGCTGCTGGCGTGAACAACATACATCTCCCCCGCACCGGCCATGACCTCTACACCAATCTTCGGGAATTTTTGCAGCATATCGGCAATGGCGGCAGCGGCCTGTTCCTGATTCAGGCAGGAGCGACGCAGCACACGGTTGGTCTGGAAATCATACAGCAGCGAACCATTGCAGGAGATTGCCGGCAGCGAAAGCTCGATATCGCCCAGCGCCGCGCGGATCGACTCCGGCGGACGGCCGGATGCGACGGTAAAGCGCCCACCCATGGCGGTAAACAACCGGATGACGCTGCGGTTGCAGGCGGGAATGCCCTCCTTTGCAGTCAGCAGGGTGTTATCCATATCACAAAAAACCAGATAATCACTCAAACGCTCCATGGCGGCTTTCCTTTCTCAGACGGCTTAAGTAGTCCTGAAACCAGTCAGGCAGTGAGCTGTCAAACTGCATCCATTCCCCGGTGGCGGGGTGCACAAAGCCAAGCTCCTTGGCGTGCAGGCACTGACCGTTCAGGCTGCGGATACAATTTTTTGGCCCATACACGGCATCCCCAGCCAGCGGGTGGCCAATGGACGCCATATGCACCCGAATTTGATGGGTGCGGCCTGTTTTAAGCTTGCATGCAATGTAAGTAAAGTTGCCGAACCGTTCCAGCACCTGCCAGCCGGTGTAGGCATATTTGGAGTTCTGCTGGGTCACGGCCATCTTTTTGCGATCCTTAGGGTCGCGGCCGATGGGGGCTTCCACAAAGCCGGTATCCTCTTTCAGGTTGCCATACACCACAGCGTGGTACACCCGATGGATAGAATGCACGCTCATCTGTTCGGTCAGTGCCTGGTGGGCGGCGTCCGTTTTTGCAACGACCAAAAGGCCGCTGGTATCCTTATCAATGCGATGCACAATGCCGGGGCGGATGGCCCCGCCGATGCCGGACAGCCGCCCCGCACAGTGCCACAGCAGTGCATTGACCATGGTGCCGTCCGGGTTGCCGGGCGCAGGGTGCACCACCATGCCTTTGGGCTTGTTGACCACCAGCAGGCTGTCATCCTCATACACAATGTCCAGCGGAATGTTCTGGGGCTGGGCTTCGATGGGCTGCGGGTCCGGCAGGGTGAGCAGAATCGTCTGCCCGGCTTTCAGCTTATCCTTTTTGTTCAAGGGGCTGCCGTTGCAGGTCACACTGCCCGCTTCGATCAGGTTTTGCAGCTGGCTGCGGGAAAGATCCGGGCACTGTTCCGCCAGCCAGCGGTCCAGCCGCAGGCCAACGCTTTCCGGCGCAAGGGTCAGTTCACGCTGTTCCATCTGTGGGCGCACTCCCCTTTTGCTGTTTTGCTTTTTGTTCGCGGCACATATCCAGCAGCAGGCTGAGGACCAGCAGGCCCACGCCGACACAGATGCAGACATCCGCAAAATTGAACACCGGGAAATTGATGAACAGGCAGTTCAGGTAATCCACCACCACGCCGGTGCGGATACGGTCGATCAGGTTGCCAACACCGCCGCCCACGACCAAAATCCAAGCAGCACGCTCCAAACGCGGCATTTTGCGCAAAAGCAGCATACCGGCCAGCACAGCCAGCATCACGCCGGTAACGATCACCAGCAGCGTGCGCTTGCCGCTGAGCATGGAAAACGACATACCATCATTGAGCAGGTAATAAAATTCCAGCACATGCGGGATAAAGGGTTTGCTGCCAACCGGCAGCAGTTCCACGGTGGCCCAAAGTTTGATCAGCTGGTCAACCAGCATCAGGCCTGCCGCAGCAAGAATGGATAAAATGCCAACCAGCATAAACGCCTCCGTCGTCCGGGCCAATGCAGCGCTGCAAAATGCCCTGACAAAAACAGCGGTGCAAAGGCTTGATAAAAGCGCAAAAGCACCGCTGTAAATCATACTATGGCAGTACCGCACAGTTCCTGTTTTACAGGCTTAAGCACTGGAACAGCGCTTAACATCATGCGGCATAGCCCTTTATTTGAAATTAACCAAGAACTTTCGCACAGCGCGGGCACAGGCCGTCTTCGCCAACAGCTGTGTCGAACTTCCAGCAGCGCAGGCACTTGTTGCCGGCAGCATGGGCAACGCTCATGCCCAGGCCCTCGGTCAGACCCTTCACGCCGCCTTCGCCCTTGACCAGATCCACATGGGAAACGATCATCAGATCGGCCAGCTCATCCATCGGGATGGCGTTCAGGAAGTCATACATTTCATCGCTGCAGTACAGGGTAAAGGCAGCTTCCAGAGAGGAACCGATGGTCTTATCGGCACGGGCCTGCTCCAGAACCTTCTTTACATCGTCACGCACAGCAATGATCTTGGCCCACTTGGCGTCAAAAGCGGCATCCTCATCGCTCTTGGCTTCCGGCATACGCTCCCAGCAGACATACTCCTGCATGCCTTCCAGCTTCGGGATGTAGCTCCAGATTTCCTGGGCGGTGAAGCACAGGATGGGGGCAACCAGCTTGGTGAAGTCAACCAGAATGCGGTACAGCGCAGTCTGGGCGCAGCGGCGTGCGTGCTCGTCCGCGCAGTACAGGCGGTCCTTGATGACGTCCATATAGAAGTTAGACATATCAATGACGCAGAAGTTGTAGATTGCGTGGTAAGCGCGGGAGAAATCGTAATTATCGTAAGCGGCACGCACATTGGCGGTCAGGCTGTTGCAGCTCTTGAGTGCCCAGCGGTCGATTTCGAACAGCTGATCCTCGGCAACCATATCCGTGGCAGGGTTGAAATCGCCAATGTTGCCCAGCATAAAGCGGGCGGTGTTGCGCATCTTGCGGTATGCTTCGGACAGCTGCTTGAAGATATTCTTGCCTGCGCGCACATCAACGGTGTAATCGCTGGAAGCAACCCACAGACGAACGATGTCAGCGCCGTAATCGCGGATGATTTCGGACGGCTCCACACCGTTGCCGGCAGATTTGTGCATCTGCTTGCCCTGCTCATCAACGACCCAGCCATGGCACAGAACGCCTTTGTACGGGGCAACGCCCTGGGTGGCAACGCTGGTCAGCAGGCTGGACTGGAACCAGCCGCGGAACTGGTCGGCGCCTTCCATATACAGGTCAGCGGGCCAGTTCAGTTCAGGACGTTCGCGGCAGACTGCGCTCCAGGTAGAGCCAGAGTCGAACCAGACATCCATGATATCGGGATCCTTTTCCCAGTCAGAAGCGCCGCATTCGCAGACCTCAGTCTTGGGCATGATCTCGTTGGCATCGTACTTATACCAGGCATCGGAGCCTTCCTTGCGGAACAGGTCGCTGACAGCCTTGATGGAAGCATCGGTGATGTGGTACTTGCCGCAGTTCTTGCAGTAGAACACCGGGATGGGCACACCCCACACGCGCTGACGGCTGATGCACCAGTCGCTGCGGTCACGCACCATGCCGTGCATACGGTCATGACCCCAGGCCGGCTGCCACTTGACTTCGTCAATGGCCTTATAGGCTTCCTCGCGGAACTTATCAATGGAGCAGAACCACTGTTCGGTTGCACGGAAGATGATGGGATGGTGGCAGCGCCAGCAATGCGGGTACTGGTGGGTGATGTGCTGCACGCCCATCAGGTGGCCGGACTGCTTGATGTGCTCCAGAATAACTTTGTTTGCAGCCCAGACCTTAAGGCCTGCAAACTCTTTGCCTGCTTCTTCGGTCAGGTAACCGCCATCGTCCACGGGGACAATAACGGGAACCTGCGGGTAGTGGTTGACGCAGACTTCAAAGTCCTCAACACCGTGGCCAGGTGCGGTATGAACGCAGCCGGTGCCGCCTTCCAGGGTAACGTGGTCACCCAGGATAACCAGGCCCTTGCGGTCCAGGAAGGGGTGCTGATACTGCATCAGCTCAAATTCAGAGCCGAGAACGCGGGGCTCCAGAACCTCGTAATCCTCGATATGGCAGGCTTTCATGGTGGATTCCACCAGACCGGCAGCCATCAGGTGATATTCATCGCCGATTTTGACGAAGGCATACTCCAAGCTGGGGTTCAGGCAGGTTGCCACGTTGGCGGGCAGGGTCCAGGTGGTGGTGGTCCAGATTACGATCCATGCCTTGTCCAGAGGGATACCGTACTTGGCCAGAACACCATTGGGGTCATCGGTGAGCTTAAAGCGGACATAGATAGAATCGCACTCGTCCTCGGCATACTCGATTTCGGCTTCTGCCAGAGCAGTACGATCCTCCGGGCACCAGTAAACGGCTTTCATGCCCTTGTAGATATAGCCTTTCTTGGCCATCTCGCCAAAGATCTCCACCTGGCGTGCCTCAAATTCGGGGCGCAGGGTCAGGTAGGGGTTGGCGAAATCGCCCTGAACGCCCAGGCGGGCGAACTGGCTGTTCATCACACCAATATGCTCGGTAGCAAACTCTTTGCAGATCTTGCGCAGTTCCAGCTTGGAAATGCCGGCCTTTTTATCGCCCAGAGAGGACAGAGCCTTCAGCTCAATGGGCAGACCGTGGGTATCATAGCCGGGAACATAGGGAGCACAGTAGCCCGACATGTTCTTTTCACGGATGATGATATCCTTGATGATCTTGTTCAGGGCAGTACCCATATGGATATTACCGTTGGCATACGGAGGGCCATCATGCAGAACAAAGCGCGGCAGATCCGCGTTATGTTCGATCATTTTTTCGTAGACGTGGTTTTTCTCCCAATCCTCCAGCATTTTGGGCTCCTTTTTCGGCAGCCCGGCACGCATTTCAAAGGGGGTAGCCATCTTATGGATGGTATCATTGTAATTCTGCGGCAAAGTTTCCAACTCTCCTCTATTTCCTTAATATAGCTGATATGGCGGCTTGTCCAAAGCGCAGTATACCAGGTTGCCCCGGCAGTTCTGCACCGTTCAGGCAGGTCTTAAAATGCTTGGGGTACGCGCACGCACAAAAGCGGCACCTCAAACATCATAATCAATGTCATCAAATGCGTCAAGCTCCGCTTTTGCAGAGCTCTTGGTTTTGCGGGCATTTTTGCCCGTGCTGCGGGCCGAAGCGCCGCGACTGCGGGAGCCGGATTTCTTGGCGGGCTTTTCCGGCATATCCCCGCCGTAAAGCCCGGCAACGGATGGCATATCATCATCCGGCAGGATTGGCTTTGTTTTGGGGGCAAAGGCAAATTCTACCGTATCGATCTTTTCCTCGTCCAGCGGCTGGCCAGGGGCAGGTGCCGGAGCCGGTTCCGGCTTTTCGGGCTGGGCGGATTCTCCCGGCTCAGCCTCGTAATATTCCGGTTCCTCATATGCCGGGTAGCTTTCCTCCGGGGCTGCGGGCTGCGGAGCCGGGACATCCTCCGGGATTGGCTGGTTGGGTTCCGGTTCCGGCTGCGGAGCCGGGGCAGGCTGTTCTACCGGCTGGGATGCAGGCTGCTGCGGGGCTTCCTGCGGTTCCGGCTGCGGCTGCGCGGCCTGCTGTTCTGCACGGTTGGTGTGATACTCCGGAATTTTGGCAATCATTTCGATGTGCTGGCGGTACAGATCCATCAGGCGCTTTTTGAACGCATCCGCTTCCTGCTTTATTGTCACAAGCTCCTGCTGGGCCAGCTCCACCTCATCGCGGGCGCGCTGTTCACGATCCTCCGCCTTAATGTTGGCGGCACGAATGATCTCGGCAGCTTTCTGCTTGGCTTCCTTGATGACGTTCTCGCCAAGGCGCTGGGCATTGATCATGGTTGTGCTCAGGGTATCTTCGTCGGCACGGTACTGGTCAATGCGCTGGGCCAGTATGACCAGCTTTTTCTGCAGGTCATCATTTTCTGCGGCCAGGCTGTCGATGCTGTCCGCAACCTGTTTGAGGTAATCGTCTACGTCCTCACAACGATAACCGCGCATGGCACGGTCAAAGGTCACGCGGCGCACATCATCCGAAGCAATCATCCAAATTCCTCCTGTTTCGGGTGGCACACACCCGGAATGGTATCCGAAATTTTACCGTTCGGCACGGCTGCCGGGCTGCCCCGGCCCATGGGTTTCACATTCAGGTTTTATGTTCAATACTGATAAAACGTGATAAAGATGCGGTCCTTGCGGCTTTTGCCGCCGATTGCCACCAGACGGTAGCGCCCAACGCCCCGCACGGTGAAGATATCGCCTTCAAACACATCCTCATGGGTAGTGCGCAGCGGAACGTGGTTCACTTCCACCCTGCCGCTTTGGATTGCCTGCGCCGCAATGGAGCGGGAGGTTCGCATCATGGCTGCCAATACGGTATCTGCCCGCAAAGATGGCACCGTTGCATCCTGCATCTGGCGTTCCGGCCCGCGCAGGACTTCTTCCGGCACGGCATCGCAGCTCTCGACATGCACCGGGCTGCGGCCAGCTTCCGTCAGGTTGGAAGCAATAAAATCCGCCTTATCTTCCAGCACAAAGGCATACACACTGCGGGCATCGGCCGGATCCGGCAGGATATCCCCCAAACAGGCACGATCCAGGCCAAGACCCAGGATTGCCCCCAGATAGTCACGGTGGCCCGGCACGGCGCTGCCGCCCTGCTGCGGCGCTGTGAAATGCAGCACCGCAACTGGCTCTTCCGGCCAGGAATCCGGTGGTTCAATGCAGAGCACTTTGCGTTCCGCATCCGGCCAGCCGCCCTGAAAGCGGGCAAAATCGCAGCCCTCACGGTTGAGCGCGGCCTGCGCAAGGGCCTGTTCGCGATCTGAAAGGAAGCCCGTTGCCCGCGGGATGCCACGCTGCATGGCAGTACGGCAGAGTTCTTCCACCCGGCGCATCAAAAAGCGTTCATCCTCGTTCTGCGGCGGCACAAAGCCGCGGGTCCTTGTATCAGAAGAAGACGCCATTGTTCTCCAGCTCGTCCAGCAGGTCGCCCATAATATCAACGTTATACGGTGTAATGATGAATGTACTGGTTGCCACACGCTTGATCTGGCCGTTATTGGCGTAAGCCACGCCGGACAAAAAGTCGATCAAACGGCGGGAGACTTCTTTGTTGGTGGATTCAAGGTTCAGCACAACGGTGCGCTTTGCGTTCAGCTGGTCTGCAATGGCAGCAGCATCGTCAAAACGTTCCGGCTTGACCAGTACAACCTGCAGCTGGGTGGTAGCGTTGATGTTGACCACCTTGTTGCTGTGCTGCTTAGCAGTTTCCTGCGTGGGGTAGGCTTCTTCCGGGGCTGGCGAACCGCCCTGACCACCGCCAGGGAAGATATCATCCTCTTCGTTATCATCCACATAGGAATCTGCTTCGGGATCCTGGTTGATTCCGAGGACGTTTCTCAAACCATCTATCATGGACATGGCAGTTACTCCTTACGTTTGCTTAGTTGTATAAATTGCACAAAAAAAGCCCCGATTGGCTTTTGTCACAACTATACAGTATTTATTATCTTCCATTTTTGCTTCGTTGTCAATACAAATATAACAGAATGTGGGGCAAAACGCCCGTTTTCTGTCCTTACAGCAGCTTGCCGTCCTGCAGGTTGCTGCCTTCCACGATCACCTCATCGTACAGGCGCAGCTCGTTATCCTCCCCCACTTTGCCGCCTTCCGGTACAAGGATGTAGGTATCGTCCTCATATAAAATGGTAATGCGGCGGAAGCGCTGCAAATCGCCGTATTTGACATATACGCCGCGCTGGCCGTTCACGATATGCAGGGCCCTGCGGTCAATGCGGATGCCCTGGTAGGTGTGCAGGCTGATTTCGGCTTCCTCATAATTCAGGCAGAGCACCTGAGCATTGATGCTGCGGCATTCCAGCGCCACTTTGGCAAGGCCGGTTTCTTCATCGGTGGTCACATCCACCACGGTGGCAGCCAAAGGCTCTTCCTGTTTGCCCGGAACGCTGATGCTCACGCGGGACAGGCCGTTCAACCGCCCGGCAAGGTCGGCCGAACACACGGCATAAAACCGCCAGGAAAACCCGGTTACAATATGCCCGGCAAGGTCGGCATTGGACGGAGTCTCCCCTGCGTTGATCATCTTTTGCAGATCAGCCGGGCTCATGGCATCCAGCTCCGTGGGATCCCGCACCACCGGGGCGGCGCTTTCGGATGAGACAAAATACCCGTTGGTATCCGCTTCGATCGTCTGCAGGCCGTTCAGCTGGGCAGCAATGCCGTCCCGCTCGGCCTGCAGGCTGGCCAGCACCTCGCCAAAGCCCGCCGCCTGGCCGGTGCTGATCTGCAGTTTATTTTGCGCCAGCAAAAAATCTTCCGCAGCATCCTGAATTGCGCCGTAAGATGCTGTGTCGATCTGGTCCAGCAGGTTATACAGCGCCGTGCGCGTCTGGGTGGTCAGAACCGAAAGATCGCTGCCGGAGGAATTTTCCGACTTTGTCAGCAGCAAAATCGCACGATCCAACCGGTCCAGCCGTTCCCGCATTGCTCCCTGGGAATCATCCGTATACTGTTCCGCCAGAATGGTGCCCGCGCTGACGCGCTCACCATCCTGCACCACATATCCCAGGTTGCCGCTGCCAGGCACATCCACTGCCTGGAACACTGCCACACCTTTCAGCGTGATGTTATCCGACATGGTGTAGGCAATGGCGGTTTCGGTTTTGTAAGTTCGGTGGAAGATCGTGTAAATCTGGATACAGAGATACCCAAGCACCACAACCAGCAGCGCCGTAAACAGGGCAAAAAGAATTTTTATGAATGCTTTGGGCTGACTTTCATTCTGTTCATGCATTGGGTATCCCCCCTTTGGTTTTATGGCAACACCGCACAATTCCCGTCTTACGGCTTAAGCACCGCTCCGGCGGCTGCGGCACGGCATCTGCGTTGCCAAAA
>ENA-ORQX01001184-ORQX01001184.1-human-gut-metagenome-genome-assembly--contig:-NODE-1184-length-17117-cov-3.569511_pt1 | contig 17117 bp, 16 predicted proteins | sample MGYA00242170_ERZ509124 | MGnify/ENA primary metagenome ERZ509124 (study PRJEB26280, sample SAMEA2338647) | human gut metagenome | biome: human gut; feature: human-associated habitat; material: faeces... | reverse complement strand
TTGAGTGTATCCATGAGATGAAGCTCATCGTTGACCTTATCTATCAGTCAGGTTTTGCAGGCATGAGATATTCAATCTCTAACACAGCTGAGTACGGTGACTACATCACAGGTCCAAAGATCATCACAGAGGATACTAAGAAGGCTATGAGAAAGGTTCTTTCTGACATTCAGGACGGTACATTTGCTAAGGACTTCCTCCTTGACATGAGCGATGCCGGTTCACAGGTTCACTTCAAGGCTATGAGAAAGCTCGCTGCCGAAGCTCCTGCCGAAGTATTCGGTAAGGAAGTTAGAAAGCTCTACAGCTGGTCTGACGAAGATAAGCTCATCAACAACTAATGCGAGTACCTCGCTCGTAGTTCGTGAAGTTAGTTTGATATATTCAAATTTCTGTCACCCGAGCATTACATAGTACGAATTTAGGGTAGCTTGATTTTCAAGCTACCCTTTTTGCGAGTACCTCGCCCGCAGTTCGTGTAGGTAGTTTGTGATAATTTACAACTACTTGTTCCCGAGCTTAACATAGTACAGATTAACGGTTCAGTCAATTTGCCTGAACCGTTTTTTGTTGTGCAATAAAAGGGTTCAGCTTTTTACAGCTGAACCCTTTTGCAGTTAAAACTTATTAATTTTTAAATAATCAATACTTCTCATAGGAGAAAGAATTATATGCGTCAAGCAAAGACTGCTTATTCTCAGCGGTAGTGTTCTCACCCCATACGCTGTTATCACCATAACCTGTCGCAATAAATTCGGTAAACATATGTGCATTTACGCAATTATTAAACTGTTTAAGGTTAATTTCGTTATATTTTGCCCGTGAAATATTTTTGTCATTACCGTCAAAATAACTATAATAAATATTATTATTTGATTCTTCGCTTACGCCTCTTGACGAATACATATTTGCAAAAAGATTCTCTCCGTCGTATGTGATTATTGAATTACCCGACCAATAGTAACCGTCATCTACATTTAAATATATATCCAGGTCGTGAACCTCATACTTTTTGGCAGTTTTATTATAGTATATCGAAAAGCCGTCGTTAACATTTCCCACTCTTTTTAACTTACCGTCTTCAAATTTGTAAACAACGGAATGGAAACTATACTCATTGGAATCAGCCTTTTGTGCAACAAGCTCCGGAACTCCGTCAAAGTCGAAATCCAAAAACATAACACCTGACAAATTGTGATCACTTCCCAGGCTTGGCATCCATTCACTCTGATGATTCATCATATAATTGATATAAGCGTCCCTTGTTTTATCGGATGTCTTATACCTGTATGTTACACCGGTTGGGTTAAACATCGTAGTAAACTTTTTACCGTCTTTTGAAACACCTCTTACCGTATAAGTGTTACTGCCGGACTTTGCACCCTTGTGAACATAATAGTTGTCATAAGTTTCTGCTATCCTCTTCCAAGAACCGTTTTCTTTAATATAAACACGGAACTTTGGCGCATCTCCCGTCCAATGCATTTCAACACCGTTGTTTACTGCACCAATGCTGTAAATTTCGGGACAATCCTGATGATCGCCAATTGGCGTACCCTTTGAATCGTAGCCGCTTGTAAAACTCTTGGCATCCTTGCTGATACAACGAACCGTGTAATAAATATCATCAATGCTTAAATCAAATTCCTTTGAAACAACATTCATATCAAGCATAGTCGTGCCTGTTGTATCGGCAAGCTTTGTCCAACCGTTTCTGTCCTTGTAGTACACACGATACTTCTCTGCACCTGCAACCTTGTTCCATGTCAGCTTTACGCCGTCATATGTGACCTCAAGTTTTGAAATTTTCGGTGTGGCAACATATTTTACCGACTTGCCTGTCGGGTTATAACCGCTTGTGAATTTCTTTGCATCTGATGTAATACATCTTACAGTATATGTGTAATTTCTGCCGGATGAAACATCCTTGTCGATATATGAGGTTGAAGTTGTATCAACCATTTTTGTCCAGCCTTTACTGCCCTTGTAGTAAACTCTGTATTTAGTCGCACCGCTTACTTTGCCCCAAGAGATTTTCACACCGCCGTTTACATTTTCAAGCTTTGAAATTTCGGGAGCAGCAACATATTTTACGCTTGTCCCCTTTGAATCATAACCGCTTGTAAAGCTCTTTCCGTCAGCAGAAATGCATCTTACAGTATAGGTGTAATTTCTGCCCGATGAAACATCCTTGTCGATATATGATGTTGAAGTTGTATCGACCATTCGTGTCCAACCTTTACGACCCTTGTAGTAAACTCTGTATTTAGCCGCACCGTTCACTTTGTTCCATGTAAGCTTTACACCGCCGTAAACGCTTTCGGCTTTTGAAATTTTCGGTGTTGCCAAGCTTGCCCTTGCAACCTGTGCATACTGCACGGGTGTGTTAAGCGGTTCAACCGCATTTGCAGAAACTGCCGAAACCGCAACCGCAGACATCGACATTACCGCCGCCATGGCTATAGGTAAAAACTTTTTCATAGTTATCCCTCACTTTGTAAATATTCTACGCATTATTAAGAACTTTTGCTAAATTTTTATGCAAGTTAATTGTAACATTAAATGATATAAAAAGCAATACATCTTGATAAACTATCACAAATTTTTAAGCTAAAATAAATAAACCGTTCACAAAAGCGAGAACGGTTTATTTTATATATTCTGTTGATGTTTTGAATTATTTAAAATAATTTCTGCGTTTTGCAAAAATTACTGCACAACCTGCAAGCATTGCAACAAGAAGAATTACAGCAACGCTGTTCTGTCCTGTCTGTACAGCACCGCCGTTGCTCTGTGAATTGCTCAGTGTGTCATTTGTTGCTGTGTCGCTTGTTGAAACAGGCTTAGTTGCCGAAGTTGCAGAAGTTGTATCGGGTACTGTTACAGGTTCGTCAACTGTTGCAACCGTAGTTGTAGGCTCAGTAGGAACAGTTGTATTCGGTTTATTAGATTCCAAACCAAAATTCATTTTTGACAATTCTTCAAGAATACTATCGTCAATAACTCCGCTTTCGTAAGCCTCTTTAATTGAGTAAACATTGCCATTCTTATAAAGCATAACATCATCGTTATGGTTGTAATGATAAGTATAGTCACCAATTGTTTCTTCAATTGAATAATCAAGGCTAAAGCCTTCATTGTGCATAAAACATACTCCGCCGTCACTTGTTGAACCAACAATTTCAATGTTGAGATACTCAGGCTCTTTACCACCGTAATATGTATCTATCATCACCTGTCTGATTTCTGATGCAACATCCGATTCTGATACTTCATCAGGTGTAGCCGCAAAAGCTGTTGTTACAACCGAAAAGCACATTACAAATGCTATCAATGCTGTTAAAAATTTTTTCATTTTTATTTCCTCACCTTTTATTTATTCTATCTGTAATAATGGTATATGCAACAGATATTCAATTTACTTTATTATACCACTAAAATACATGTAATGCAATATAGTTGCTAAAAATTCAGCAAAATTAATTCTGCTCAAATGAAAATGCCACTTTCATAGTGAAAGTGGCATAAATGTTAATTTTAGTTGTCAAATCAAACAGGGTGAACCATATTTTTCTTGTCAAGCTTGTCGCCGTTGATGCCAACCTTGGCATTTCTTCTCTTTTCAAAGAAGTCGAGGGCAACCTTCGGGAACTGTGCATAAGAAAGAACATCCTCAGGCTGTTCAATCCACTGCTCAATCTCGCCACGGAGCTTATCAAGCTCAGGCTCAAGCTGATCTGCAGGACGACCTTTGATAATCTTCTTGTCACCGATAATCTTCTTCTGAAACGCAGGATCAATCGGCATTGGAGTTGTACCGTACTCACCGGCAACAAGTCCCTTGAACTCGTTTGTGCACATTGAGTAGCGCTTGCCTGTGATTACATTGAATACAGCCTGTGTGCCGACAATCTGTGATGTCGGAGTAACAAGCGGAGGATAACCTGAATCCTTACGAACACGGGGTACTTCTGCAAGAACTTCGTCAAGCTTGTCTTCCTTACCGGCCTGCTTGAGCTGTGAAAGAAGGTTGGAAAGCATACCGCCGGGAACCTGATAGATAAGAGCGTTAGCATCTGTTGCGAGCATCTTAGGATCAAGAAGTCCTGACTTGATGTACTTCTCACGGAGAGTCATGAAGTAAGCACGGATGTCAGAGAACTGTTTAAGGTCAAGACCTGTGTCGAACTCTGTGCCTGAAAGAGCGGCAACCATTGACTCTGTCGGAGCGTGTGATGTACCGAGAGCGAGTGGGCTGATTGCTGTGTCAATACCGTCGGCACCTGCCTCAACACCCTTTAAAAGACACATTGATGCAAGACCTGATGTGTAGTGGGTGTGGAGCTGAAGCGGAAGCTCCGGAACAGCGGCTTTGATAGCCTTTACAAGGCTTTCGGTTCTTGTCGGAGTAAGAAGAGCAGCCATATCCTTGATACAGATTGAATCTGCACCTGCGTCTGCAATTCTCTTAGCATACTCAACATAGTATTCATCTGTGAATACAGGACCTGTTGTGTAGCTGATAGCAACCTGTGCATGACCGCCTTCTTTGTTAGCGGCCTTGATAGCTGTTTTAAGATTCTTGATGTCGTTAAGAGCATCAAAAATACGGATAATGTCAATACCGTTTGCGATTGAACGCTGAACAAGGTACTCAACGCAGTCATCGGCATAGTGACGATAACCGAGCATATTCTGTCCTCTGAAAAGCATCTGGAGCTTTGTGTTAGGGCAATGCTCTCTGATTGTGCGGAGTCTGTCCCACGGATCTTCGTTTAAGAATCTGAGGCATGAGTCATATGTTGCACCGCCCCAGCATTCGAGTGAGTAATAACCGATTTTATCGAGTTTGTCAAGAACAGGGAGCATTTCCTCTGTTGTCATTCTTGTTGCAATGAGTGACTGATGAGCGTCACGCAGAGCAGTTTCGGTAACTCTGATTTTTTTTGCCATTTTACAGCATCCCTTTCTCCGAATTATTGATTAGTTAAGTGTTACGAGAACCTTACCTGAGTCAACAGACTCACCCTTTGCAACATCAACTGTTGCAACTGTGCCATCCTGCGGAGCCTTAACGGGAGTTTCCATCTTCATAGCCTCGATGAATACGAGGTCATCTCCGGCCTTAACAGCCTGTCCTGCCGAAACAACAACATTAACAACTGTACCGGGCATAGGAGCCTTTATAACAACAGAACCCTGAGCGCCTGCGGGAGCTGCCGGCTTTGCTGCGGGAGCGGCTGCCGGAGCAGGAGCGGCTGCTGCGGGAGCTGAAGAGCCACCGAGTTCTTCAACCTGAACATCATATGCTGTGCCGTTAACTGTAATTCTTAAATTCTTCATTTTTAGTATCCCCTTTTATTTTAACAAGTAATCATTTATCAGATAGTTGAATGCTTCTTTGAAAGTGTTGAAACACGCTTGCCCGAGAGCATATCAAGAGCAGAAATAAGAGTCTGACGGAGCTGAGCTTCTTCAACAATACCGTCAACATAGCCGTTCTGAGCGGCATTGTAAGCAGAAAGATTCTCGTCAGCAAACTTCTGAGCAACCTCAGCCTGCTTATCTGTGGCAACATTCATAACTTCGGGAGCCATAATGAATGCGGCAGCCTCAACATTAACAGGTGAAATAACTGCATCGGGAAGTGCGTAAACAACATCTGCATTAGCGCCTGTGCCTGCAAGAGCAACATAGCCTGAGCCGATTGCCTTGCCTGTAACAACAGAAATCTTAACTGTTGTTGCCTCAGCATAAGCGGCTGACGCCTTTGTTGCCGACTTGATTGACTCAAAGCCCGGGCAGTTTACGAATGTTACAACAGGGAGTGAGAAAGCGTCGCAGAAACGAACAAACTTTGCTACCTTGTTTGCAGACTTGCAACCAAGCTCCTTGCCCTTTGTAACAACAATACCTACAACCTGACCGCCGAGTCTTGCAAAACGAACATTTGCTTCCTTGCCGTAATCATTGAAGAGCTTTACAATGCTGTTGCCGTCAACAGTTCTGCTGACTACACAACCGCAACCGTCCTCTGCCGGAGCTTCTTCAAATGACTGAGGAGCCATTGTGAGGTTATTTGACGGAAGATAAAGGATAAGTTCCTTTGCAGCCTTGATTGCCTTGTCTGCGTCGTCACAAACGATTGAGGCAATACCGTTTTCAGCATTGTAAGCGGCATCGGAATGCTTGCCTGTTACCGAAAGTGAAAGCTGTGCGTCTTTGCTCATGATAACGATGTCTGCGCTTGCGGCGTTAAGAGCGTTTGTTCCGAGGCAAGTGCCGAGAACAACCGAGATCTGCGGTACAACACCGGAAAGTGACGCAGCCGCATTGAGAACATCACCACAACCTGCTAGAAGCTCTGTGCCCTGATTAAGTCTGCCGCCAACGCTGTCATAGAAACCTACAACAGGAGCGCCTGTCTTGAGTGCAAGACCATACAGCTTTTTAAGCTTGGCAGCCTGTGCCTTACTCATGGCACCGCCGCAAATGTCGCTGTTCTGTGCAAACGCATAAACAGGCATACCTTCTACTGTTCCAAAGCCTGCAACAACCTCGGCAAAACCTTCACCGGATTTTGCAAAGGCATCAATTTCACAAAAGCTGTCTGCATCAAAAAACGCCGTAATTGTCTTATAAGCGGAAGTTGCGGCAATTTCAGCCTTTGCCTGATTGATCTTTTCAATACTCATCTTAAAATCCTCCAATACCATGTATTGAATATGCACGAAAACTGAGCGTGCATACTAATTTTCTACACAATACATTATACTCTATAATCTTCAAAAGTACAAGAAAAACACGCTGTACTATTTCAATTTTGAACACATTTAATAGTTATTACACTAAAACCGTAAATTTATTGTCGAATTAACGAATAGTTTTATTGACCGTTTCGGAAGTATTTTTCAAAAACGGAAAATTAAAGCTGTTTGCCGTTTAAAAACGGGTTTGCAAGCAGTTTTTTAACCTCTTGTTCGGTCAAATCTCTCCAGTCGCCCTGTTTGAGCATACCCATTTTTACTCCGCCGATCTGGGTGCGTTTGAGTCTTGCAACCTCAAGCCCGACAGCCTCGCACATTCTTCTGATTTCACGGTTCTTACCCTCGTGAAGAATCATTTCAAGAACTACTCTGCCCTGCTCCTTGTGAATTACACGGACATATGCAGGAGCGGTTTTTCTGCCGTCAAGCTCAACGCCTGTTTCAAGCTTTACAAGCTGATCCTCGTCAATTGACGGTCGAACGGTTACTCTGTAAATCTTGTAAACATTGTTTTTCGGGTGCATAACCTTGTTTGCAAAGTCACCGTCATTTGTAAAAACAAGCATACCCTCGCTGTCTTTGTCAAGTCTGCCTATCGGATAAACTCGCTCGCCGACATTCTCAACAAGCTGTGCAACACACTTTCTGCCACGCTCATCATTCATTGTGGTAATGAATCCACGGGGCTTGTTGAGCATAATATATCGGTAATTACCGCCCTTCGGCACAACAATCCTCTTGCCTCTTACAAACACCTTGTCTGTAGGAAGAACCTTATCGCCGAGAATTGCGGTTTTGCCGTTCACCTTGACATGACCGCCGAGAATAAGCTCCTCGGCCTTTCGCCTTGACGCAATACCGCATTGCGCTATGAATTTCTGAAGTCTTATAGGTTCAATTTTAGCCATATGTAAATTCCTTTTTATTAAAATTTTCTGTATATTTGCTGTCACGAAAACAGATTTCCTATTGCCGAAAATATTGACACACTCTTTTTATCCGATTTAATCTTTTCGCCTGCAACAATGTTGCATTTATAAAGCAGCTTTCCGCCGAGTGTGTATTCAATTCTGCCGACTGATTCGTTCTTTTCAATCGGAGCATACAAAAAGCTGTCTATGAAGATTTTTTTCTTGATTTTATCGCAGTCCTCACGCTTTAAAACGATTGTGTTGTTCTTCTCCCCTGTAACCGTTACGATGTCCTTATCACCGCCCACGCACGGAATATCGGCACAAAAGTCAGCGTCCTTGCAGTCAACTCCCCTGTACTTTTCAAAAGCGTAATCATAAAGAGAAATATGGTCATTCCAATCGTTACGGTCATTCAGAGTGACGCACACAAGCGTTACACCGTCTTTTTTTGCAGAGGAAACAAGGCACCGCCCTGCCGCCGTTGTATAGCCTGTTTTTCCGCCTGTACAGTAGGGATAAAGCGACAAAAGCCTGTTATGATTTGCATATGCGGTTTTCTTTGATTTTGGTTCAAGAAATTCAACGGTCACGCTCTTTTTAGCCGTAAGATTTGCAAAATCGTCATTTTCAAGTGCATATGACATAAGCAGAGCCATATCCTTTGCACTTGAGTAATGGTTGTCATCGTCAAGTCCGCTCGGCGTTACAAAATTGGTATTCGTCATACCGATTTGCTTTGCCTTTTCATTCATTCGTTGTGAAAACTTTTCGGGACTGCCCGAAATCGTATATGCCGCCGCATTCGCCGCATCATTACCCGACGCCATCATCATTCCTGACGCAAGGTCCGAAAGTCGGACTTTTTCACCGACTTTAAGATACATCGAACTGCCCTCGGCAACCATTTCCTGTTTGAAGGTTACTTCGCTGTTACAGGATGCCGCCTCCTCAAGCGTTATGAGAGATGTCATAATCTTTGTGGTGCTCGCAGGCTTCATTCTTTCATCTGCATTTTTGGAACAGATAACCGTGTTGTTATCGGGACAATAAAGGACAAATGCCTGTGCAGAAGTTGTTGGAGGAGTATCCTCCGCAGTTTTTGCGCCCATAAGCACAAACGGCATAACAAAGCACACCACAAGCAAGATTATTTTTTTCATAAGGACACCCCCTGCATAAATCTATGCCGAGGGGTGTTGCAATATTACGAATCAGCCGTCAATATCGTCCTGTGTGATTTCGGAAAAATCGTCTGCGGATTCGCTCTTATCCTTTTTGAAAACTCCCTTTACTTTCTTGAGAACATCGGGAATCATATTAACGAGCTTGTCGGCTGTACCTTCTTCCCTGTCAACGGAAACAAGCCTTACATCGCCCTGATAAACGGTAAGAAATGCAACAGGCTGAATTGTCACACCTGCACCGCTGCCGCCGCCAAAGCAGTCTTTGTTTTCCTTTTTGGTAGGCAGATCCGAACCGCCTGCCGCAAAGCCGTAGCTTACCTTTGAAACAGGAATGATGAGTGTGCCGTCAGGCGAAGTTATAGGCTCGCCGATAATAGTATTGACATCAATCATTTCCTTGATTTTTTCCATTGTGGTATCCATTAAACTGCCGATAGGATGTTCCATAGCCATTCTCCTTTTTCAACAATATTTATATCAATCATTTTTAACTTCTGCAAGAAGTTTAATCCCCTTAATTCCGTGCTTAACGGCAAGACCGATAAGTCGGAATGCGAAAATTCTTGCGGCAAAGTCAAAGTTAATTTCTGTTTCTGCTTTTTCCGAAAAATTCGGATTTATGTCAACTCCGTAGCCTTTGCATTTTACAACACGGACAATTGTGCCTACTGCCGGATAAACAACGGCACAGTATTTGCCGTATTTTATAGCCGTGTCAGCCGCATCGTCACCTGCAACGCTGATACTCAGCGAGAATTTTTTAACCAGTATGTGGCTGAAAAAGTCCTGCAATGCAGATACTGCAAGCTCTGCAACTTTTTTTATCAGGTTCAAAAGCCACTCAATACCGTATTTTTTTATAAGGCTCGGCTTTTTTTCTGTCGCTTTTTTAGGCTGTTCGGTTTTATGAGTTTGTTTTTTTGCTTTTTTCTTCTTCTTTTCCTTTTTTGGTTTTGCCGGCACAAGCTGAAGCTTTACAAATCCGATATACACGGCACACCAAAACTCCTCTTTATATGATGCACGCAAAGTAATCGGAATAAACATCACAAGCGCAATAAACAGCACAATTCCGAGTAGGATATATAGCCAAAGCAAAGGGAATTCCCCCTAAATTTTACTGCCTGTCAACAGGCTGATCGGCAAGCAAATCAATCTGCTCATTGCCGTTTTCAGTCTTTTCCTGTTCTTCACCGTTTTCTTCGGACTCCTTGTCCTCATCACTCTCGGGGAGCGGAGGAAGTTCGTCAAGACTTGAAATGTTAAAGCAACGCAAAAAGTTTTCGGTTGTGCCGTAAAGCAACGGTCTGCCGGGAAGCTCAAGTCTGCCCTTTTCTTCAACAAGTCCCTTTGTTGTCAAGCTGCCGATTACACCACTGCAGTCAACACCACGCACCTGCTCGACAAAAGCCTTTGTAACAGGCTGATTGTACGCAACAACTGCAAGAACCTCAAGAGCCGCCTGTGAAAGCGGAGTGTTTCTTCTCAAGTCCATAACGGTGCGAATCTGCGGAGCAAATTCTTTTTTTGAAACCATCTGACAGGAATTGTCAAGCAATATTATAGTTATGCCCCGTCCTGACGCCTCATAATCATCAATCAGTGCAGAAATATGCTCTTTAACCTTTTTTTCGGAAATTTCAAGTGCCTGCGCTATTCGGGAAAATTCAACCGACGCACCGTTTGCGAACAAAATCGCCTCAATCGCACCACGAATATTTTCAACAGCCATTACTGCACCTCCTCATTTTCATTGTTTTCGTCCTCGTCAACCTGTGGCAAAGGCATTGCGTTTTTATCCTCAATCATATGAACAACGGCATTTTCACCGCTGCCCTCAATTCTGATACGCTTGCCCTTTACCAGCTCCAGCGTTGCAAGAAATGTTGCCACAAGGTCGCTTTTGCCCTCGCACACCTCAAAAATTTCGTGATATTCAAGCCTTTTGCCGTGCCAGAGCCTTCTCATAAGATGGATAATCTTACTGTTTACCGACACGATTTTATGCGACACAATACCCGAAAATGCGTCTTTTGACGGCGGAAGCTTACGCTTGCCTCGTCCGACTGCGCTGACATATGCCTTTGCGATATCCTCACTCGGATGAATTCGGTTATATGTCAGGTCAAATTCAACAGGAGATGCATCTCGGTAAAAGCTGTCAAAGTCATAAATATCGCCGAGTTTTGCCGCCATTTCACGGCAAACGGCATATTCAAGAAGCTGACCCGAAAGTTCTTTCTTGAGCTCTTCAGCCTCTTCCTCATATTTTGGCAGGAGCATTACAGACTTGATATAAACAAGCCTTGACGCCATTGTCAGAAATTCCGATGCGATATCCATCTGATTTTCCTGCATCATATTAATCTGCTCCATGTACTGGTCGAGCAATTCGGAAATGCTGATGTCGTAAATATCTATTTTGTTTTTAGAAATCAGCGTCAGCAAAAGGTCAAGAGGACCTTCAAATGCCGACAGCTTATATTGAAGTTGTTGTGTTTCCATAAATAAGTTTCAGTTATGATTTGATGTTACGAATGATTTTGAAATCAACCGACAAACGGCATATACGGCAGGCTTGCAAGCCAGCTGATGAAGTTAAGAATTTGATTGCTGAGCCAGTTAATCGGAGTGTTGAGAATTCCCACATACAAGAGAACAAAAAGACCGATAAAAAAGTACATCTGATATCTGTAAAAGAATTCAACAGCCTTGTCGGGTAAAAATACGAACAGAACCTTTGAGCCGTCAAGAGGCGGAATCGGGATAAGGTTGAACACAGCAAGTCCGACATTGCACGAAATATAGAAACTTAAAAACTGAATAATGTAATCACCGATTGTTGAAAGCGGAAAAGCACCCGTAAAAAGGATAATCGGATAGTAAATGAGAAGTCCTGCCAATGCGGCAACGATATTTGCAATCGGACCCATAATTGCGGTGATTGCCATACCGACCTTTGGATTTTTAAAATTTCTCGGATCAATCGGAACAGGCTTTGCCCAACCGAATCCGAACAAGAGCATACACAAAGCACCCATAGGGTCAATGTGGCTGAGCGGATTAATCGAAAGTCTGCCTCTGCCCTTTACCGCCTTATCACCGAGAAGTGACGCAGTAAAAGCGTGCGCCCATTCATGGAACGGGAGAATTAAAAATATAATAACGAGTACAGCCAATATTTCGGCAATTACCGAGCCGAAATCAAGGTTGCCGTTTCTGATGCCGTTAAGTAATAATGAGAGCATAAGAGCCTCCTGAAATCTGAATTTTTAGGTAACAATCGTGTAACTATATTTATTCCTAATTATATAATATATCGTCAAAAATTACAAGAGCAAAAAACAAGTTAAGAAATTTTCAAAAAACACTTGCATTTTCTCTCATTTTCTGTTATTATAACAAAGTTAGAAATAGAATTAGTTTTCTTTAAGGAGGTGCAGACGCATGGCAAAATGTGAATTCTGCGGTAAGGATGTAAAGTTCGGTATTAAGGTATCTCACTCACACAGAAGATCAAACAGAACATGGAAGCCCAACGTACAGCGTGTTAAGGCTATTGTTGACGGTTCACCAAAGCGTGTATATGCTTGCACCCGTTGTTTGCGTTCAGGTAAGGTTACCAGAGCTAACTGATTTTACAGATTACGAAACAGCTCCACTATTAACGGTGGAGCTGTTTTTTTGTATTTTTATCAGAATTTTAAACCTCAATCACAGCACAGAAATAGGGCTGACCTTTGTTTGGTCAGCCCTATTAATTATTAGTCTTTATCAGCCGTTAAAGGATTTCTTCCTTCTTACGAAGAACGAACATTACACAAGTTGAGCCGATGAGAAGTGTAAGAATTACAACAGCCAGAGGAGCTTCACCTGTCTGGACAACGCCGTCATTGCCGCCGCTGTTATCAGATGTATCCGGAGTGTCGGATGTTGAGCTGATTTTCTTTGTTACAGGCTGTGTTACAGATGTTGCATCCTGTGAAGTTACAGGAGCAATTGTATCCTTAGTTGATTCCTGCGTTTTCTCTGTAGCCTTAGTAGCCTCAGTAGATGACTCTGCGGTTGAAGGCTCGGCTGTTGTCGGTTCTGCATAGGTTGAAGGAGTAAGCTCAGTTGAAAGATCATTTTTTACTGCCGCAGCAACAGGAGCTTTCTTAACTACTTCTTTATCAACAAGAATAACTTCTTTTGAACCGTCAGTCATTTCTGTGTCCGGATTTACTTCCGAAACACGAAGTACCTCAACAACAAGGTCAACCGTTGTTGAAACAGGGGCAACCTTTGAAATATCTTTAACATCAAAAACAACTGTTGCAAAAAGCGTCTTTTCGCTAAAGTCATAAAGACCGAGATTACTTGCACCGAATTTTACATAACCAACGCCTTCCGACTTATTCTTGAAGTTTACATATACACCTCTGCCGTCCATTGTCGGGCAAACCGACTTAGCAGTATTCACATCAGCAACCGAAAGGATTGAAGGGTCATAAGAAATGTGCCACTGCGTGTCAAGCACATTCTTTGGAGACTGCATAATATATGTAACCGTTACCTGATTTGTTACTGCATTATACTTTGCACTTGCCATTGGGAAGTAATTTGATGTTGCATTTACTGTAAGAGCAAGCGAAGATTCAGCAGATGATGTTGTACCCTCTGTTGCAACGGGGACATCAGTTGCAGACTCGGTTGTTTCCGATTCTGTTACAACCTCTGTTGTTGATTCGGCTGTTGTTTCCTCACCCGATGGATTGTACTCTGTCGGGAACACACCGTCTTTGCCGTAATAATCGCCGGCCTTGAGGTCTGCCTTTTTAGGAGCATTGCCGTATTCACCGTTACCGTAGTAGTAGAACCACTCACCGGTAAAAATCAATTCATCCCTATCGTTCTCGGAAGTAAATTCAGGATTGATAATATAAATCATATTGTCAAAGCTTTCAACACCGTCGGGATAATAATCAGACTCGCCTTTATCATAACCCTTAAAAATAATATCGGTTGTTCGATAAGCAAGTTTATATTCAGGATTTGTCGGATCGTCTGTACCCTTAAGAGCGTTGTTCCAGATTACTTTATCAGCATCGGTCGGTACATCAGAACAGTAAACATTTTTGATATCAGCATTGCGAGCTGAATAACCCGGCCACGCTGAAGGAGTATCCGAACCGTTTTCCCAATAAACACCTGCATCAGATGTATATTTGTTTTCCCAGTCATCAGGCTTACAGAAATATATATGGTAGGTTTCAGTGCCCTCAGAAGGCACATAACTGCCTTCATCGTCCGTATCGGCAGAAACGCTTATTGCAGCAACCACTATCATTGCCGCTGTGAGCATAACAGCCAATAAAAGACTGATAACTTTTTTGGACATTTGTATTTCCTCCTTATGATTTTCCGACACCATACTTGTATCAGCACGACTATTATAGTATAAAACTCAGAAAAAATCAAGTGTTACAGGGCATTTTGGCATCTGAAACCTATTGTAATAATCACCAAAAATCACTGTACTGTTTTATAAGATTTCTTTATTAGCTCTTATGCGAACAAAGGCAGTACAAACAACTGCAAATTTTATCTATGATAAAAGCAAAAATGCCCTCCAAAGCGGAGGGCATCAAATAATTATGTATAATTATTTAAGATTATTCAAATCTCTTGCGTGTGTAAAGAACTGCACCGCCTGCAACAAGGAGAACTGCGAGAACTGCAGCTGCTGTTGTAGCACCTGTCTGAACTGCGCTGTTGTCTGTGCTCTTTGCTGTGTCAGCAGTTGAAACTGCGTTTGCAGAAGATGTTGGGTTCTGACCTGCAGTAGGAACTGTGTTCTCTGTAGGATTTGTGTTGTTGTTATTTGACGGAGTTGTTGTTGTAGGCTGATCAGGTGTAGCAGGTTTTGCATTCTTGTCTACTGTCTGAACAAGACCTGCTTCCTTAGCCATATCATAGTTAGGAAGTGAACCGTACTCGTACTTGCCTGTTTCTTCGTTAAGACCATAGTAGAAGTAGAACTCACCGGCATATGTTTCCTTACCTGTTACGCTTACAGAAGTGTTGCTAGGGTCTATAACATAAATCATGTTGGTGAGGTACATTGAGATACCCCAGTCAGGATCCTCAAAGAAGTTGTCAGCAAATTTACCGAGGAATGTCTTGTCATCACCGTCAAATGCTTCCTGAGCCTTTGTCCAGAATTCGCCGTCAAGCAAATTGTCATAATATTCATTGTCGCCTTCCGAATAGTACTGACAAGAAACATCGGCAGTCTGCTTAGCAGCCTTAAACTGTTCCTCACTAAACTCGTAAGTTACTTTACCTGTTGCGGCATCTTCTGTCCTTAGACCGCCGTTAAGGTAGTTGTTGAAATCAAGATTAGGAACATCTGTAGGAAGGTCAAGATAGAAGATGTTATTTTCAGCATTTTCAACCTGCATCTTATAACCCGGCCAAGCAGCACCTACTGACGTACCGTCAAGAGAGCTGCATGCGTCTGAACCGTTCCACCAGTATGCACCTGCATCATTAGCATTGAACTTTTCACTCTTCCATGACTCAGGCATAAGGAAGTAAACTTTGTGTGTTTCTTTTACGCCCTCACTTGGGACATAACGACCGTTTGTATCAATAGCTGCGGAAACGCCGATTACACCTACAAGAGCAAGTGAAAGAACGAGAGCGCATGACACTATGATACTGATAAGTTTTTTTGACATTTGAATCTCCTCCAAAAAAATTTCCGATTTCTATCGGTATGGAATCATTATATAACAAAATTTTCAAAATTGCAATCTTTTTCAAAAAGCTTAAAACAAAAAAATACACAAAATTGCAATCGCAATTTTGTGTATTTAGCTTGTATTATAAAAAATTTTCCTATAAAAGATATTTATCTGTTTTATTTATCCGCATCTGCGTCATCCGACATTGCATTATTGTCCGCAGCTTTGTTCTTTTTTTCGTCCTTTTTCTTTACGAAAATAATTGCACCAGCGGCAATCAAAACAACAACAATTGCAATTATAATAATTAATGTCGTATTTGAACCCGAACCGTTTGCAGAGCTCTCAACAACCTTTGTAACATCTACAACCTGACTATTCTGCTGAGTTGAGATGTACTTTTTCTCAACAACTACCGACTTATGGTCGTCTTTGTTAGGTGAGTTTTCCTCGCCCATTCCGTCAATGTAGTTTACAAAATCGCCCTGAATTTTTTCGGAATTTGCCGTATCATTATTTACTATCGGAACGGCACTATCCTCTACCTCTTTACCGTTCACCCAAAGCTTGCAGGTGATTTTATACGATTTGAGATATGTCATATCATCGCCGTACATATCAGAGATGAAATATGAAAGATCGGTTTTGCCTCCCTTTAGTACCTTGAATTCAGCAGAAACAAGAGCCTTGTCACCGTTAAGCTTTACGGGATTCTGAACATCTGTCCATGTAAAGGTGTAATAATTTTTCAGTTTAGGGTTGCCAATCGCAGTTTTAAAGCTTTCACAGTTTATTGAATCGGCATTCAACTTCAAATATTCATCGTTGTAAAAGAAACTCATTGCGGCTCCGATTACTTCTTCTTTTGTATCGGTCATATAAATAGCATACTTTACCGTATCGCCGGCTTTAGCTGTTACGGAATCCTTTTCATCTGTTGAAATGCTGATTGTAAGGTTATCCTCGGCAGCACTTGCAGGAATACAGAATGCTGACACGGTAAGTACAGCCACGAAGAGAATTGAAAGCATATTTTTGATTTTTTTAGACATTTTTTTCATTCCTTTAGTTTGATATCCCTATTATATATCATTAAGACTAAAATTTCAATCAATATTTTAACAATTCTCGGTGAAATTTATGTGAAAAAAATTAATTGCAGACTTGCCTTTAAAGAAATGATATTTTTGAAATTATAATTCAAACTGATTTTCACAACATTACGATATAAAAAAACGCCCCTCGGAAAACCGAGAGGCGAAAAATTATTTTTTTAATCTGTCAACGCCGTTAACAGTCTTACAATAGGAAATTCAATTACTTATTGAATCTCTTTCTTGTGAAGTAAACAACACCTGTTGCAGAAACAAGAGCTAAGAGGATAACTACTGCCATAGAAGCATTACCTGTCTGTACTGCGTTGCTGCTTGTGCCGTTAGCCGGTGTGTCAGAAGTAGCTGTGTCAGCTGTTGACTGACCCTTTGTTGCAGCCTGTGTAGCAGATGTAGCATCAGGTGTAGTAGG
>ENA-ORQX01001182-ORQX01001182.1-human-gut-metagenome-genome-assembly--contig:-NODE-1182-length-17138-cov-7.450448_pt1 | contig 17138 bp, 18 predicted proteins | sample MGYA00242170_ERZ509124 | MGnify/ENA primary metagenome ERZ509124 (study PRJEB26280, sample SAMEA2338647) | human gut metagenome | biome: human gut; feature: human-associated habitat; material: faeces... | reverse complement strand
AGCGGCAGATGCTGCTCTGCGTCTGTGCCAGACCGCAGGTGTACCGCATCCGGATGGCGGCCTACCGCATTGACCCCGGCTGTATGGTCATGGTGACGGAAACCGGCGAGGTTTACGGCGAGGGCTTTGTTGACCCGGGCAAGACGGCGTCGTTTTTATAAGGCGATACCGCACACGAAACGAAAGGAATGTTTTGTTATGAATCCTATTACGCCTGCCGAACTGGCAGCTTATTTTGACCACACCCAGCTGCGCGCCTATGCGCAGCGCAAGGATTTTGAAAAGCTCTGTGCAGAGGCCCGTGAGTACGGCTTTGCCATGGTGGCCATCAACCCGGCTCCGGTTTCCCTGTGCAAGGAGCTGTTGGCGGGAACATCGGTCCATGTAGGAGCAGCGGTTGGTTTCCCCTTGGGGCAGAGTACGCCCAAGGTCAAGAAATACGAAACCGTAGATGCAATCACCAATGGCGCGGATGAGATCGATTATGTTATCAACATTACGCAGCTGAAAGAAAAAAACTACGATTTTATTGAGCATGAGATGGCCGGTATTGTAGAGGAATGCCGCGGTGCAGGGGTGATCTCGAAGGTTATTTTTGAGAACTGCTACCTGACCGAGGAGGAAAAGCGCGCACTGTGCTCCATCGCGCGGGAGGTTCGCCCGGATTTCATAAAGACCTCCACGGGCTTTGGCACCGGCGGCGCAACCTTTGAGGATGTGGCGCTGATGAAAAAATGCGTTGGCGATGAGGTGAAAATCAAGGCAGCCGGCGGCATCCGCACATTGGATACCGCTTTGCGTATGATCGAGCTGGGCGTATCCCGCATCGGCTCCACAGCCAGCGTCAGCATTATAGAAGAACTGAAACATAGGTTATAAAATCGATAGGGATGGCCGGAAAGGTCTGAACCGCATAAAACAATAAGCACCACTAAGTATAACTCGGTGGTGCTTATTGTTTTATTGGCTTTCTTTTTTGTTTTTATAACATTCTGTAATGTAATCCAGCAGCGCCATATTTTTCAGGCGGTAGGTGGCTTCCTCTATAGAGCCTGCAGTATCTTCCAGATACGACCAGCTTTCACCTTTAGGCATGGAACTTTCGTCCATACGTCCGTCCAAAATTTCTTTCCATAGCTCACGTTTTTCTTTAATTTCTGCGCCCATTTCTCTAGGAACCGCATAACGGCTGCATAGAAAGCGTTCTGCTGTCAAATTAACACCATCATCCCAAGTGATTTTATCCAGCAGCTCTTTAACTGTATGGAGCGTATCTGTTGCGTTTTTCGAGAATTCGTTTTTTGGGAATTTCAAGCTGACGCTGCCGTCAACCTCGACGATTTCCATACTGCCAAATTGCAGCTGCATATTCAGCAGCAATGTGGCAATTCCCTCCGGGGTGCAGGTGTCGATAGGAAACAGCATTTGCATCGGAACATCTAACGTTTGTGCGATTTTTTCTAAATTTTCCTGCCGGGGCATTTTCAGACCATATTCATAATGCCGCCACAGGGTCGCATTGATTCCTGTCTTTTCTGCGGCTTCCTCCTGCGTCATTTCTCGGTAAAGGCGCAACCGTTTGATACGGTTGCCCAAAATCTTCTTCTGTTCTTGAAAACTGATCGGTGTCTTATCTGCGGCGTGAGAGTAGTTTCCGAATTCATCACGCATCAACGTAAAATCTTTATCACTCGCAGTTGTCCAATGCATTGACATACCTTTATCCTCCGCCTCGGCTCTGTACTTTTAAGGAACAACCTAATTATAACAAACTTTTGCTATCTATACAAGAGCGAGAATTTTCTTGTGTTTTCCTTAAAATATTTTTGCAAAAACGATTGACAGTAACTTAAAAGTACTATATAATTCAGATATAGCATATGTAACTTAAAAGTACATTTGCATAGCACCTTGATAATCCAATATGCCGAAACTTCCGAAGCCGCTTTCGCATCTGTAAAACGCGAGAAAGGACCTCTCTTATGAACCGTATCCGTACCATTCAAGGCGCAGCCGATGAACTGCGCAAACGTGATCCCGGCTGTGCCATCAGCGCACACAACATCCGTCAGCTGGTGCTACACAAGGAAATTCCCAGCCGTAAAGCCGGGTCAAAGTATCTGGTGGCGCTGGATGATGTAGAACGCTATTTCGGGCTTACCATTGACGAAAACGAACTGAACCATGGCATCGGTTGAGAAACGCTACAATAAGGCCGGAAACCTTATTTCTTTTCGTATCCACGTTTTTCACGGGAGGGATGAATTTGGCAAGCAGCTTCCGCCCTTTATCAAAACTGTCCGTGTTCCGCCTGAATTGAACGCGCGGCAGATCGAAACGCTGATCCAGCGCGAAACCGTCCATTTTGAGGAGGAGTGCGAGCTTATCACAGCCCATGAAAAAGAAGAAGCGGCAAAAGCCGCCGAACCGAAATGTATATCGTTCGAGGATTTTGCCGCTAAGGTTATGGAAATTAAGGAGCGCACCGGCAAGGAGAAAAGCACCCTCGCACGATATCAGGATATGCTGGATTCCCGCATCAATCCGTACTTAGGCAAGACGCCCGTGGACGAAATCACCGGCGATATGCTGGACGATTTCTACGCCATGCTGCTCAAGCCGGGGCAGAACAAGAAAACCGGCGGCGGACTTTCCCGCAAAACGGTGCTGGAACACCACCATGTGATTTCCACCATTATGGAACACGCCATCCGCAAGCATCTGATTGCGTTCAACCCCTGCCGCGATGCCACGCCGCCTGTGGCAGACCCGCCGATGCCGAACTACTACCAGCCCGCCGATCTAACACTGATCCGTCAGGCTTTGGAGAACGAGAGCGTCAAGTGGTACACGCTGATCCACGTGCTGATGCTCTACGGCATCCGGCGCGGGGAGTGCGCGGGCATCAAGCTGAGTGCCGTAGACCTGAGGGGCAAGACCATCACCATCTGTTCCTGCGTCATGTACGACCCAAAGAACGGTGTGTACGAGAAGCCCTACCCCAAAAAGCGCAAGCCGCGTCAGCTGCCGATTACCCCGCAGATGGACGAAATCCTGCGCCGCTACCTGAAGTGGCGCGGCGAACAGCCCGAATGGTACGGGGACCTCTGGCAGGAAAGTGGCTACTTGTTTACCAATGAGTACGGTGGACCTATGAATCCGGACAACATTACACAGTATCTGAACCGTATGGGGGACAGGCTGCAAAAGGAAAACCCGAATTTTCCCCACCTGAACCCCCACGCCTTCCGCCATGCCGTTGCGTCCATCCTTGTGGCGAACGGTACCGACATTGTGACGACAGCTGCCTTTATCGGTGACAAACCCGCCACCGTTTCCGAGCGCTATGCCCACGTCATCGACTCCGCCAAAATCAGGGCGGGGGACACCCTGAGCAGCGTGATTTTCGGAGATGGTAACAAATGAGTTACCACTTTGTTACCACTTTTCTTTTTTTGCGGCCTGCAAAAGAAAAAGAACGGTAAAACTTGACGTCTTACCGTTCTTTGTTGTCTGAGTGTTACAAAAAAGATACCTTTATTCATAGTCGGAACAAAATGAGCTCTTTTGAATCACTAACCGGAAATCATACTAACTGGCAACGCCAAGGCTGTCAAATTATTTACCGCTTCCCTCCCAGTACTATTACCGAGTTGCTGTGATATATCTTTTTCTATAGCCTCTTGATCGATTTTTAGCTTCTTAAGTAAGAAACTGTGTCTTAGCTCGAAGCTCTTAAAAACATCTGCCCAAGTTAAAGCGTAGAGTTCGTAGTTCTCTACACTAAAAACCAAGCCTTTCTTCCCTTTTGTCTGATTTGTGGCATAGCGTGCTCTTACATCGTCATCAACATTATTGCAAACGGCGATAAACCTCCACCTGCATAATTGTGTATTAAATTGAGGCTGTTTCCTAACGAAATCCATATAGTCCTCTATTTGGCGCAGAACTTTTTTGGTCAAAACAACTTTTGGCGCTTTTAACTCTATAACCAAGTTTTCTTGAATTTCATCTCCAACAGAGTCCTCTGTTTTTCTTGCACCGCATAGAAAAATATCCATTCGCCGCATCTCCTCTTGATCAGGATTCAATGTGGCATCGGGAGCATCTGAACCATAAAGAATATTTAAATAATTGGCTAATGCCTTCTGCATTCGTTGATCAGCAGTCACAAGATTGTACTGCTCCCCAAACAGCCAATAATGTTGTTCAACAATTTTCTGAACGTGGTAACGTTCATTTGCATAATCAGTATAATCAAATACTACTTGCTTTAAAGCCTCAACGACCTTATAGCGGTCTTCAATAAACTGAATCGTATCTATAATATTTCCCAATTGGGTTCGTTTTAATATATCAGAGAAGCCCTTTCGCTGCTCAGGGGTCAAACTGACAATGCTTTCTATGATATCGAGCATATTTTCGCGTTCTTCTGATTGGAGCAGAAGATTGATAAATCCTAGCAGAGACTTCTCTTGAATCGGTTTTAGCTTATAGAATATCCGGGCATCCAACTTATAAAGTTCTTGCGTTACGGTCATTAAGTCCTTCTTTTGTAGTTGCCCCGGAATATCGTCCGAAAACGTCGGAAAAGACTCACGATCCATCATATCTTGAACAGCCTTCGTCGCTTGGGCCGATAAGAATGCTGTAAGTGCATCATCAATAGCTTCTTGGATCTCTTTCTTTACTTTTCGCAAAAAAGTGCGATTACTCGGCTGATCGTCGAAAGCTATCTGTTCATTGCCGCTATCATCTGTCGTTAAAGAAGTGTCACTGTCTCTATCAAAACAGAGTGATCTTACAAATACACTATGGTTAAAGTTCACTGTATTCCTATTGAATGATGTCGTATCTCTCCCTTTTAACACCCCCTCAAGATTCATAAAATATATACAAAATTTCTCTCGAATTTTTTCTTTCCAAACTACAACGTCAATCTTTAATCCAATACCGTCTATCAGCAAATCCTTTTTTGCGCTAAATCTGGTATCAATGTATTTCGTATAGTCTACGCGTTCACCGTTGACCAGTATTTCAACATTTCTTTCCTTATTAAGATAAAGGTACCATGCAAATTCTTTTAATAGTGTATCCTCCAACGCTAAAATCGTTACCTGTTCTGGCAGTATCTGATCCACATTACCAATAATTACCGTAGTTCCTGTGGATCTTTCGGTCAAAGCTTTTTCTGTAACTTCATATTCGTTTTTATTTTCACTGTAAACGGAAATTGAATATTGAACATTTTTACCATTTTCCGCGCAAATTGTATCCCACTTGATTCTATTTGCAAAAGAAAATCCCGCAAATCGCCCCTGAAGTGCCCCCAAAAAGTTAGACAATAATTTGAAGCAAAAATTGTTCAAGCAGCCGAAAGGGCTTGCTGTCTGTGAATTGCAGGCGGCAAGCCCTTTAGCTTTGCCTTGATTCTGCGGTTGTTGTAGTAATCCAGATATTCAACGAGTTCCTGCTTGAAGTGTTCCATGGACTGAAACTCTTGTAAGTACAACAGTTCACTTTTGAGTAAGCCAAAGAAATTCTCTATCACAGCGTTGTACAGACAGTTGCCTTTCCGGCTGATGCTCTGCTGAACACCTTTCTTCTGGAGCATTCGCTGGTACTGCTTGTGCTGGTATTGCCAGCCCTGGTCAGAATGAAGGATCAACCCGGTTCCATCCGGTATCTTCTCAAAAGCCTTATCCAGCATAGTCGTAACCATACTCAGAACAGGATGGTCAGAGATGGTATAGCTGACCAGATCGCTGCTGCACAGATCAAGGATGGGCGAGAGATAGAGCTTCTCTCCAAACAAACTGAACTCTGTCACATCGGTGACCCACTTCTGGTTTGGCTTTTCGGCGCGGAAGTCCCGGTTTAACAGATTTGGTGCGATTTTGCCAACTTCGCCCTTATAAGAACGATATTTTTTCATCCTGACACGGCAAACCAAGCCCAGCTCCTTCATAAGCCGCTGGACAGTCTTGTGGTTCAGGAGAAAATTGCGCTTGTGAAGTTCTGCTGTAATGCGGCGATAGCCGTATCTTCCTTTGTTTTCGTGGTAGATGGCCGTGATCTCCGCTTTGACAGCTTTATACTTATCTGAACTGTTCATCCGCTTCAGATGATAGTAGAAAGTGGCACGGGGCAGTTGAGCGATTGAGAGAAGAATATCCAGAGAATGTCTTTGCCTCAGCTTTTGAACTACCTGCGTTTTCTGCGCTGGCGTCGCTCGTCTTCCAAAACCAAGGCTTGCAAGTTTTTTAGGTAATCGTTCTCCGCACGCAGTCGCTGCACTTCGGCCAGCAGATCTTCTTCTACCTGCTTCGGCAACTGCTTTGGCGGACGACCCTTACTGCTGCGGCCACGCCGTTCGACGGCAAAGCCTTCCGGCCCTTCCTCCAGATAGATTCGCTCCCATGATTTGATTCGATCTCTGCTGTTTACCTCAAATCTACGACAGGTTTCGCTGTAACTTAATTTCTCTTCCTGCATGGTTTCAATCACCAGTTTTTTGAATTCCGGCGTATATCGTTTGTTTGGTACTCCTTTTGGCATAGCAAAACACCCCACTTGTTAGATAGTATACCATACTGTCTAACAAATGGGGTGCAGTTCAATCTTTATCCATCTTTTTCATTCTTTCAATTAACTTATTGAATCCCGCCTTTTTTTCGTCCCACTTTTTCCCAAGAATATCTTTCGAAAGAGTGCTGCCGGGTCGTCCCAGCATCAAAATGGACGTTGCAACAATAAAGCCAACACATGCTGGCTGACTTCCAAAAACATCTGTTCCTGTTTTGAACCTTTCACCTTCTATTTCATCGACATTTTCAAAAGTTTTATCCAATTCTGCCATCAATCGAAGTGCTTCTTCAAATTGAACTGTCGAATCTGCATCTGATGTTAATTCCAAAAAATCAAGTCTAACAAACTCATCAGATAAGCGTTCTTTAATATCGATTTTTTCTTTTCTCGATCCAAAAGCTAAATATAATTCAAGTATCCGATCAGCTTGATACTGTCCAGCTTTTGATCGACGTCTCGACGCTTCTTCTGTGAAAATGGATATTTCAGGTAAATCAGCTTTTAGCTGAATGACAATCGAACCAAATACTGTTTCCAATTGCCTTCTCACATCCCATGGAACCTGTCCGGAATTTAGAACAAGCATCCGATAAATCAGATTATTAACCGTATGAGCCAGCCACAATTCTACACGAATTTTGTATTCACTTAAATCAGCAACTTTTTCGGCCTCTATCATCGCAGTAGTTCTTTGCATACCATCAATCAAAGAAAGACTCAATGCGTTTTCTTTCAGCCAGTTTTGCAACTCGGTTTCTGTTTTTTGGGGGAACTCATCATAATTGGATTCTTTAACTGCCGCCCCAATTACTACTGGTGGAAGAATGGTTCCTTTTGTAATATCTTCTACCATTCGTTTGCGAATCCTAATAGCCGTACTTGTTTTTAGCGTTCCACGTTGCCCTTCAATTCCTCCCCGATTTTCATAGGCGTGATTAATCAATTCTTTGTATTTGGGATATGAAATTGTAAACGCAATCGACATACAGTCACCACGTTTATCAAACAAGCAATCCATCATAATCTATTCCTTCCTATAATCATCGTTTATTCGGATAAATTTTTTTAATATCTATTGTCTCCTGTATATCATTCACGCACCCTTCTAACTCTTTCCGAATGGTGTGCTCCCAAAAACGCAGAACAATCCATCCTTGATCGACAAGGGCTAATGTCACCTCTTGATCTCTCTTCATGTTTCGCTCAATTTTGGGAATCCAATACTCCTGATTAGACTTGATTCGAGATTTTCTGTTTTCCCAGTCATATCCATGCCAGAAATCGGAATCGCAAAACACAGCAATTCGATATTTTGTGATTACTATATCCGGCTTTCCTATTAAGCCTTTATAGTTTTTTCTGTACCGTATGCCTCTCTGCCATAGAGCCTTCCGCAACGCAAGTTCTATCGTTGTATCCTTGCTTCGGATTGCTCTCATATTTTTCTTTCTCTGTTCAGGTGTTAAATCATCCATAGGTCAAATCGAAGAACCGTCCTCCTGAACGTCATAATAAATCAAGTCGTTCGGCAGCTTAATGTTGGGAACCCACAGCTCCTGTCCGCCCCAGCCTTTTTTGCCAGTAACCTTATACATTGTCAGCACGGCCGATGCCGTATACTGACCTCCTAGTGCCCAATCATTCGGCGACAGCAATGCGCCCGTTCCTTGAGCAACATCTCTATGTCTACGAACAATCAGCATTCCCTGTGCATTAGGCTTTTCAGACAGCATCATCTCAAGAATAGAAATAAAAGATGTCACTCTAAAATCGTCATCAGATTCAATGTGAGAAAGAATCTCCTTCATTATGCGAAGGCTGACCTGATAAACAGGTTCATCTTCTGTAAAGGGAGCCAGCAGGTTATCAAGCTGTTCAGTCGTATTGTTTTTGGGATAAAAGGGATAATAGTTGGTTCCACCGGAAATAGCCGCAACGTGCCGTTCGTCCAACACATTGCTGCGAGTCGGTTTCAGCCCACTCGGATAGTAAATTTTTATATGTTCAGTTCCGCTCTCTACCTGTGCAATCAAGGCATTGTTCGTTGCATTGATATCAGAGAACAGCTTATAAAGCGGTTCATCAATGTAGACCATCATCAATCCCGGATCGCGGTCATACCCGAACATCCGGCTGTGCTGCCACATTGTATCTGCCTGAGGCTTTTTAGCTGTTCTCGTATAATAGATTGTGTGCAGGGAAGGGAAAGTCACACCTCTTCCGAGCGTGTTGCCGCCAATGACTATATTGGTTCCTGTAGAATACTGCTCGCTGGCGATGCTGTTCTTTCCATTCATAATAAGAATTTTAACGGCATCGGTTAACAGTAACTCTTTGGCTTTTCCATAAGCATCCTCTCCGGATGCCTTTCGGTACTTTACGGGGGCAAGGGAATCATATACTGCCGAAAATTCTGTTTTGAAATCGTTGTCGATGTTATCTTTGCACCATTGAAGCTCTTTAGAAACCTCTCGCGCAAAGAGATCATGAGATGCCTGACGGACACTCGGATGTACTAAGCAGTTTGAGACGCTCCCTCCGGCCAATTCAATCAGAGCAGACACAGCCAAATGCCTCAGAACCACATCATGTGCTGGGGTTTTGAGCGTTTCCAGATAAGTGATGCAGTCCGGCTTCGGCTTTGCGAAAAAGAAATCACCACCCAAGTAGCCGTTACCCGGTGCAAAATAATAAGTAAAGTATGGATGCCAGCCGGACACTTGTGTCTGAAGCAGGATAGCCTGCGGCGTTCCAGTGACCTGAAGATAGATACTGCTCGACGCTCCCGTTTTTTATACTGTCCAGATATCTATTTATCGAGGATTGTCGATTTCTGTTTATCAGCGTATTTAACGATGCCGCATCAGCCTCATCGTCCACAATAAACAGCGGATTGCCTTTCATAAAACCAGTCGATGCAAACACATTTGCCCATAACCGCAGGATGCGGCTGTTCTTTTTAAGCACGATAATAGCCGGTTTCATCAACGAGTTTTGGATAAACAGTCCAGAGTCATTCTCTCCACAGATACAGTACCCGGACAGATCGTTCTGTACACGTTCAAGCGTTTGCTGTTGAAGCACAACATTATCTGTTGTAAGCAACACGAAGGCCGGAAACCCCATATCGGTTGCTTTTGTAATAATTCCAAACATCTGCCCCGTCTTGCCAGATTGGACATTACCAAACAAAAGACCAATGCGATGCTCACAGAAATTAAAGTCCTGAATATATTTGTCGCCAACCTCCGCTGCTGTCTGCTCAATCGACCGTGCCAAATCAATATTGCCCCTGTCAGTTATTGTTTTTAGATAAGTTTTTAAGTAATTCATTCTTGCTCATCCTCCGGTCCTTCTTTGAATGACAGAAGCCACACGTCAAGGGTGTTGCCATCTTCATGGATTTGGCAGTCGGTTTTTGTCAAAAGAAGTGAGTCACATCCGTACTCATCCAGCATTTCTTTCGTTATCATGCCCTGACGGTCATGATCCGCACTGGTATCGTTTACTGGAGTCACAAGACCTGCTGCGGCCAACCGACCTTTTAGCCATCGGCCTAAAATCAGTTCATCTCCAACTGCACTGAACTGTTTATTATTTTGACTGGTTGTATGGCACTTAAATGTGTAACCATCATCAGTTATTACGACAAACGGAACATTTTTCTGTGGATAACCATACTTGGGTGTACCATCCGGCTCACAGCGAACAGCGGCAGAAACTGTAAACTGCGTTTCATACCAATCCCTAGGCTTTCGTGCGCTTCTAGGAGCGGCATAGCATACATTCAGATTAGACTTTGTATAATGCTTGTTATCGTCCATCATCCGCTCATCGTATGCTGGAACTTTGACTGGCAGCGGAAAGCGAACGGCTGTTGCATGACTTTCATAATAGCGCTGGTCTGCCTGCGGAATCTGTGAAACGGTGTCTACACCTGTCAGCGAAACGTTCAATTCTCGAACAAGCCGCATATCCGTCACATTAGCAATGTTGTCGGAGCATCTGGTGTTCAGATTCTGAATAAGTTCCTTTGTATCCTGCAATACTTGTGATTCTTCAACGAGAACTGCTGTTTCGTACTGCCGCAGGTTGGCTGCTTCAGGCTTGATAACGCCAAAATTGGCAGAGCCAATAATTGCTGAAATGGGAATCATTTCGTAATTTTCAGCATCGGCTCTCTCTTTCGAGAACAGATAGACTTTTCCATGATATTTAAAAGACTTCACTATGCGGACTTCACCAACACCTGAGCACATCCATTTCTCATTGAGGTGCATTGCAGCACGGTATGCACTTTCCGGCATACCTTCAACATAGTACATTCCGATTGTGAGGACGATATGTGCAATGTGCAGTTCATCAGCCAAACGATCTATTTCTTCTAGCGATGCTCTCGACACATAGCCCACGGCAATGTCTACTCTGTCCGCCTTCGTAAGCTGCTCTCCAAAGCAGTCAGCAATCGTTCTCTGCTGCGCGGTTGTTCTCAGTGGCAGGATATTTGAGTATAGCAGTTCCATATAGATAGTCCTCCCGTGTGATATTCCCTTGAATATAACTAGTATAACATAATTGCTTCGGTTTTCAATCCAAATTACAGCAATCCGCACAAAAAAGAAGCATCCACTCTTTTAAGTGAATGCTTCCAATTCTTATACAGAGAAGTCCATATAGTAGGTTTCATCGTCCAGCTTATAGAAAGTGACATTTGTTCTTCCATAAGCTTCCAGATTGTTTCTGGTCACAAATGCCCCGTTTGGCAGGCCGAGCCGATTCCTGAAATATTCGCCCAGGTCGCTGTTGCGTTCCGGGGTTGTTATCGCCTTATCGTTTTGCTGTTCAACCCGAAGCGTAAGTTGTTTTCTATCATCAGTTATCGCTGTAAAGTGCAAGTAACTTGGTGGAAAGAATCCATTTGATGCGATAACCTTCGGAAGAGGGATATAGGCTTCATTCCGATCCCGGTTTGGCCGCTGACCCCAGTTTAATCCGGAACGGTTTCCAGGGCTTCCATTCCGCGTAATAAGGCTTAAAGTTACGGACTCATAATTGTCTAAATCTGCAACAAGGTTTTGTTCCATATCCAAAACAGGATGGCTTGGCACAAGTTGAACATATTCTTCGATTTCTGCATGGTTGCAGTATATACTGTGCCCGATAAGGGTCTCATATGCCGTCCATGCCTCTTCGGGATCACATTCTGCCATGCTTTCTTGCACACTGTTCTGTGTAAATGAACTTTGTACAAAGGGAGCAGAACCCATGAAGGCCTTGTAAAGCCGCCCGTTTTTCTTCCAGATATACAAATTTCCATGAAAGGCAGGAAAATCATAGAGATAACTGCATTCAACTTTATCGATTTGCGGTGGATGCGGAGACCTTACCAGTGAACAAAAGCCATCATGAACCGTTACACTCAAATGGTTATATGGCACCATCCCAATAATCATAGCCATTTGCATTGTTTGGTGCTGTCGAAGTTCCACATTGGTCAAAAACCACGACAGCATTGTATGTGTTGCGTATGATGTGGCTAAATACAGTTCATCCGCGCCTTCGTGCAACGGTTGGAAAAGGACCCTTTCTGCGATACCCTCAGTAAACATAATCTTATATTTTACTCATTGATATTTGCGGGCATTGATTCATATTCGATGCCTGCAAAAGACTTTAGAACTGCCTCGAAAATAATTTTTGAGCCCTTACAGGGAACTGCCATTCCGATTTGTTTTCGAACACTTTCCTTGCTGCCCTCAAAAACATAATTGTCAGGGAAGGTCTGGAGTCGAGCTCGCTCTCTATTCGTTAGAGCTCTGTTCTCTGACCAGTGATAGATATGTGTCCCCCCGCCGCCGCTGCCGGTTACAGTATAAGCAGGCTTCGCCGGATCAAGACGTTTGTAAATTTGACTTATTTTTGCTCCTTTGATATTGAGTTGTAATTCAGGAGGAAGATCCGCAGTGAATGCATTCTGTCCAGGTTTAATATACTTTAGCCGTTCAACAACTGCAGAGGTTTGTTTTGCAATCTCATTGTTTGGGGCATCAGCCGGAATTGGCGGCACAGTAATAGCAGTCTTACAAGTATTATCAATACCCACATACGGCTTTGTAGAGGGGATTTTATATTCCACGTTGATGTCTTTTCGAATACCAACAATAATAATACGATGCCGTGCTTGCGGAATGCCATATTCTTCAAATTTATAGAGGTTAGGATACAGCTTATATCCGGCCTGACGCATTTCTTCAAGAATCTTTGTGAAGGCCTTGCCATCGTTTGCGTTTTTTAGACCGCCAACATTTTCGGCTAAGAACCATTTTGGCTGATACAATTGAAGAACTTTCACACCATAAGAATAAAGTGGACCATAAACGCCGTCCATGCCTTTCTGCTCACCAACAACACTATAGTCATTGCAGGGAAAGCCAAAAGCGAGTGCATCAATTTTTGGCAGATTAGTCAAATCAAATTTACGAATATCGGCATGGTACACAGTGCCCGGCTCATTTGGGCAGATATTTCTTCTATAAGTTTTGCATGTATTCTCATCATAGTCATTAGACCACTGATGAACAATCTTCCAATTAGGATCACCAATATCAGCATTTATTGCTCCCCACGCCAGACCTCCGGGTCCACAGAACAATTCTCCTAAATGAAAAATCATAAATTCACCTCATTAGATTTCTTGTCTTAATAAAGCAGCGGGCCGTTGCTAAAATAATGAAAAATGTTTCTTTAAATTAAAATTTTGCTCATTTATCTTAAAGTTAAGGAAAATAAATTATTTCTTGAGTTTTGCTCACCAAAACACAAAGACAATCTATCCCATTACATATGTTAACATATTCGCAGCATTTTGTCAACAAAATCGCAGCAATTTACAGGGATAAGTAAAAGCGCGAGTGCCTTATGGCTCCTATGCCAAGGAACTATAAGGCACTCGTACTTTTATTGCTTAAAAGTGCTTATACGCGGGATATTACGACTGAATCTTCCGATTCCCACGTTACTTCAATCCGTGTACCCTCCACTGCACCGATATATGCAAACCATGCACCGATAGCCTTTAGATCCCCATTTTCGGAAAATTGCTTTGCATAAATGTCACCCGCCGAATGACATCCTTGTGCTCTTAGAATTCCGTGCCTAAAGCCATCCGCCGTTCGATAGTAAAAAAGATTTTGTCCCAAAACATCCATTTTATTTGTTCCGTTACTATTTAAAAGATGAAAACGTTCCGCATATTCCTTCGGTATTGGAATATATCCTTCTCCTGCAATAGGATCACGTGTTTCTGTGGTTCGGTACATTCCCCAGTCATAGTGTGTTCTTTTTAAGGTTACTCGATAAAAATCTCCTGCGTGTGCCATGCCTTGGACCTCCTTTACTTAATAGACGTTGGCTTACATTTTTCAGCCTTTGTTTTGGAACTGCGAATGTGCTGAATTTAAAACAATTTATTTAAGTATATCAAATTATCACCATACATTCAAGCCGTATAACGTCATTTCCAGGGCTAAGCGCTTTCCTAAGTTATAGCACCAAAGCAATAAGGGCAATAATCATGGCAATGAAAGATGTAACCGCAGACAAAATAGAAATCACCAGCTGTATATCGCGTATATTTTCAATTTCTGCCGCAACCTTTCGCGCAATGAACCCGAATAGAATCAAGGCACCAACAAAAATCACAAAGAAGATGTTGCTGAGGAAGCTATCGAGAAAATGGGAAATCCAGTGTGTAGCAAGCGCAATCGAAAGGATAAAAGAACTAACGGATAGCGCAGAAAAAATCAATTGGAGAAGAAATTGCAGAAATATATCCGTTACGTGTGTGTCCGATGTGTATTTGTTTTTAGTTGATAAAATCCGACAAAACACTACAATCCAATTTATAGTTTCAAGAAACTTTCGCTTGAAGATATTACGCTCGTGCGAATAGTCTGCCCAGCCGAGATTTTTTCGCCACGCTTTCGCGGACTCTTCTTCTGCAAGACGCTTTTTACTTTCTATACGACTGTGTGCAGAAACTATTGCATTTGATAATTTGTCATAATCTATGTTTGCAGTGATATGCTCTGTCGAGCGTGAAGAATTTGTTTCTCTAGCGTTTTTGCCGCGATTCTTCATTTTGCTTTTCCCCATTGCTTGTAAATCTTGCATTTGTTAGCTGCATCAGAGGGTAGACGGCCACATAATCTTCCACTCAAAATACTCCGCCTTAGTGATTTCCCCTGCGTACAACTTCTTCTGGACTGCAGCCCAATCTTTTAGGAAGTCATCCAGAATCGTATCATCGAACCACATCGCTACCGGGGAGCGTGGCGGCCAGCTATCGTTGTCATCATAGTGCAGCGCAAGGTTTGGGTTGGCATTGTACCGTGCTGTGCCGCGCTCGGTGGGAACCAGCTTGATTACGCCGGGCTGCTCCTCGTCCAGCCAGAAAAGCTGCTCCAGAATATCGTTTGCCGGACCGTTTCCGCCATCGGAAAGTGCCAACGGGGAAACACGCAAAGCCTCTGCTATCTGATTTAGCAGGGGCTTTTTTGGTACGCGGTAACCCATTTCGTATTGCGCAATGCGGTTTGCGCTGAGGTCGACCAACTCGCCCAACTCTTTCTGGGTCATGCGGCGGTGCTGGCGGATGCGCTTGATTTTCTCTCCGATGTTCATTCCGTTCACTCTCTTTGCAGGATTTTCCTTATTGTACCACACCATAACATAAAAGCGCAAGAAAAAAGTAACAATTTTGCGAAAACTATTGACATTCGCATAAAAGCGCAGTATCTTATATTTACATCGCAAATATGCGAAAGCTAACTATAAGGATGGTGATCGAATGGATTGTAAAGAAATCAGAGAAATGTACAAGCTCATGTTTGCGGAGTACCCGGACATTGTAACGGTTAAGGACCTGCAAACAATGCTGGGCATCAGCCGCCACGCGGCGTATGACCTGCTGGGAGAGGGCGAAATCAGCTGCATCCGGCTGGCAAACGCTTACAAAATCCCCAAAATCAATGTCATTGACTATGTTCTGAAGCGTCCGTGCGGTCAGACCCGCGTGAGTGCGTAGGTGAAAACCTTGCTTTTGGCAAGAGGCCCGCCCGGAGAGTGAATCAGATTTGATTCACTTTCCAGAGCGTAAGGCATACAAGTGAATCAGTTCTGATTCACTCGCAGTAACCGCCCAAATCTGCCCTGTGTGGGGCAGATGCCACACGCAGCACACGGATACGAAACAGCCAGAACACCCGCCGTTTGGCGCGTTTGTGGGGCTGTGGGTCGGCGTGAGCCGTACAACTTAACACTAGAGAATAAAACTTACTACACACAAAAAGACGATAGTATGAGATAATAGATATATACCAAAACAGAAAGGACGATGCGAATGAATTATGAAAAACTTCCAAAAACGATCTCCGCCGAAGAACTGCTCTCCACGCCGCTGCCACCCGTAAAGTGGATTATCCCCGGTCTGCTCCCAGCCGGTCTTGCACTGTTTGCCGGTCCCAGCAAAGCGGGCAAAAGCTGGCTGACCTTGTGGCTGTGCTTGCAGGTGGCGCAGGGAAAGCCTGTCTGGGATCGAGAAATAGAGCCGCGCACCGTGCTTTATCTATCGCTGGAGGACACCTTCAACCGCCTGCAGAAGCGCCTTCTCCAGCTTGTGGGCAGCGAAGAAGCCCCCGAACGGCTGGTCATGCAGACGGAATGTGGCAGCATCGGGCAGGGGCTGGAAGAACGGCTCACCAGCTTCCTCTATCAGCACCCGGATACCGGACTGATCGTCATCGACACCTTGCAAAAGGTGCGTTCCAGCGACCAGAACAACAGTATGTATGCCAGCGATTACAAGGAGATCAGCGCATTGAAGGCACTGGCTGATAAATACAATGTCTGCATTTTGCTGATCCACCATCTGCGCAAACAAGCCGCAGACGACCCATTCCAGCAGATTGCAGGCTCCAATGGTCTGATGGGTGCGTCCGATACCAGCTGGGTCATGCAGCGCAAGCGTATGAGCCAGACCGCCAGCATTTTGGTGACCGGGCGCGATATGGACAACAAAACACTGCGTCTGCACGAAGAAAACTGCGTTTGGATACTGGACGAGGAAGAAAGCGCCGAACAAATTGTCGCTAAGGCTGTGCCGAATTACCTTTGGAAAGTGGCTGACTACATCGATAGCGTCGGAACATGGCAAGGCACGGCTACGGAATTGCTTTCCGCAGCCGATATTGAAGGCGTTTTGCCCCACCAGCTGACCCGGAAAATCGTGGAACACTTTGATACCGTATTCACGCCAAGAGAAATCCGCTATGAAACCCACCGCACCTCGCAGGCGCGGCAGATGAAGTTCTCCCATGACGGAAATGACGCAGATGACGCTAATGACGCTGATATTGACATAACCCAACTTTTCAAATGGGATATCTCACAAACAGCGTCATCAGCGTCATTAGCGTCACAAAGGTCGCGTAAGGAGAGCAAGCATGGGCGAAGTGTTGCCACAGGGCAACCCGCCGAAAAGCCTACGGGGA
>ENA-ORQX01001161-ORQX01001161.1-human-gut-metagenome-genome-assembly--contig:-NODE-1161-length-17372-cov-6.017497_pt1 | contig 17372 bp, 16 predicted proteins | sample MGYA00242170_ERZ509124 | MGnify/ENA primary metagenome ERZ509124 (study PRJEB26280, sample SAMEA2338647) | human gut metagenome | biome: human gut; feature: human-associated habitat; material: faeces... | reverse complement strand
AACCCCCCTGCCATATTGCGCTGGATACCGACGCCCACAGCACCACCCAGCTGCAAGGCAACATGCCCCCGCTGCTGGCGATGCTGGAGGAAATGCAGTTCCCGCAGGAACTTGTGGTAAACGCCACGCGGCAGAACCTTGTAAATGAGCTAAAACTGCACGGCCGCATCTGTGCAGAATATATAGGAGGAGAAATCTTATGAAATACACCATTGGTATCGATCTTGGCGGCACTACCATGACGGCAGGCCTTGTTGACGAAGCTTACAACATTGTGGGCAAAATTACCCGCCCGACCCGCCTGCCGCGTCCGGCGCAGGATCTGGAGCAGGCACTGGCAGATTTGTGCCGTGCTGTTGCCAAAGACTGCAAGATTGATTTTGCAGATGTCAGCTATGTGGGCATCGGTACCCCGGGCAGTGTGAATTTTACCACCGGCTTTGTGGGCTATAACACCAACTTCGGCTACTATGACTGGAACCTGGGGCCTGACCTGGAAGCTCTGCTCGGCTGCAAGGTCTATGTGGAAAACGATGCCAACGCAGCAGCATTTGGCGAATACATCGCAGGCGGCGCAAAGGGCTTCAAGGATGCCGTTGTTATCACGCTGGGTACCGGCATTGGCAGCGGCATTATCCTGGGCGGCAAGATTCTGCGCGGATTCAACTTTGCTGCTGGCGAGATGGGCCATACCGTGATTGTAAAGGGTGGGCGCAAGTGCAACTGCGGCCGTTATGGCTGCTGGGAACGTTATGCTTCCTCCCGCGCTCTTTCGGAGGATGCCCGCGAAGCGATGACCCGGCACCCCGAGAGCATGATGTGGAAACTGGCGGGGGATATTGACCATGTGAACGCAAAAATCCCCTTTGACGCCATGGAGGCCGGGGATGCAACCGCCAAGGCTGTTGTGGAGAATTGGATCGAATATGTTGCCTGCGGCATTTCCAACGTGGTGAATACCTTTGAGCCGGAAGCCATCTGCATTGGCGGCGGTGTTTCCAATCAGGGAGAAACCCTGCTGGCACCCATCCGCAAGTATGTGGAGGAAGAAACCAAAAACATTACCACCGGCAAAATGCCCGCTATTCGTGCCTGTGTGCTGACCAACGATGCCGGCGTGATCGGCGCGGCAGCCCTGGCAAATTCTATCTGAGCCGTTTGTGAGGTTTGCTTATGAACGAGCAATTTCTTGCAGCTTTGCAGGCAGAAGACCTGCCTGTCAGCCTTGATGAATCCCTGGGGCGGCATACAACGTTCCGCATTGGCGGCAATGCAGACTTTTTTTGTGTGCCCGCCACGGTAACGCAGCTGACCCGTATTCTGGAACTGTGCCGCCAATATCAAGTCCGCACCTATCTGCTGGGCAACGGTTCCAACACGCTGTTTTCGGATGCAGGGTTCGGCGGGGCAGTTATCTGCCTGACGGGGTTAAACTCCCGCTTTTCCATGCAGGCCCAGCCGGATGGCAGCACCAAGGTGCTGGCCCCGGCTGGCATGATGCTTTCCGCTCTTTGCAACACCGCCCAGAAGGAAAGCCTGGCCGGGCTGGAATTTGCCTTCGGCATTCCCGGCACGGTGGGCGGGGCTGTGTATATGAACGCGGGCGCTTACGGCGGAGAAATAAAGGACGTGCTGACAGCTGTTACGTTCTTGGACGAAAACCTGCATCTGCAAACCCTGCCTGTGCAGGAACTGCAGCTGGGTTATCGCACCAGCATTTTTGAGCGGTGCTCCTGGTGCATCCTGGAAGCGGAATTTACCCTGCACCCCGGTGATGCACAGGAGATCCGTACCGCCATGCAGGAATATATGCGCCGCCGCAAAGAAAAGCAGCCGCTGGAATACCCGTCCGCCGGCAGTACCTTCAAGCGCCCTGTGGGCCAGTTTGCCGGCAAGCTAATCGAGGACTGCGGCCTGCGTGGTTTCCGCGTGGGCGGGGCAGCCATCAGTGAAAAGCACTGCGGCTTTGTGGTCAACCTGGGTAATGCCACCTGCGCGGATGTTGTCAGCCTGACGGAGCAGGTGCGGCAGATCGTGCTGGAAAAAACCGGCTGCACCCTGGAACGCGAGATCCGCGTGGTGGAATAACCATGCCGCATCTTGATGCCTGCCAGGCAAGGAACGGTATTCCGCCCCGCTGAATGAGAGAGGAACAACAGGATGAACTTTTTGATCGTAACCGGCCTTTCCGGCGCAGGCAAGTCCATGGCGGTCAACGCGCTGGAAGATATCGGATTTTTCTGCATTGATAATATCCCGGCGGGCCTTTTGCCCCGTATCCTGGACTTTGCCCAGCAGGGCGAAAACCAGCTCAGCCGCGTTGCGGTCGTGATGGACATTCGCGGCCTGCATTCTGTTCAGGAAACCAATGAGGCACTGGAAGCGCTGGACGAAAAGAAAATGCCTTATGATATCCTGTTCCTGGATGCCAGCGATGCCGCCATCCGCCGCCGCTATAAAGAGACCCGCCGTGTGCATCCCATGACCATCAGCGAGGGGATCCCGGTCAGTGAGGCAATCACCAAAGAACGGCAGATACTGCAGCCCCTGCGGGAACGTGCAAAATATGTGATTGACACCTCTTTGCTTTCTACCGCACAAAACCGGGAACGTGTTTCCAGCCTGTTTTTGCAAAAAGGTCAGTGTGCCATGTCTATCAACGTGGTTTCCTTTGGCTTTAAATACGGTCTTCCGCAGGAAGCGGACATCGTGTTTGATGTGCGCTGCCTGCCCAACCCGTTCTATGTGCCAGAGCTGAAAGAAAAGACTGGCCTGGACCAGGAAGTGGTGGACTATGTGATGAAGTTCCCTGAATCGCAGGAGCTGCTGCGCCGGATAGAGAGCTTTCTGGAATATGCGCTGCCGCTGTATGTTAAGGAGGGCAAAAGCCAGCTGATGATCGCCATTGGCTGCACCGGCGGCAAGCACCGTTCTATCACTTTTGCCCGCAAGATCGGGGAGTACTGCACAAAGCTTGGTTACCAGCCCAGCGTGCAGCACCGCGATGCCCGCCGCACGGCCTGATACATCCCAAATCTCCCGATAAAGAGAGCGTGAACACCAAACGTGAGTTTTTCCCAAGACGTTAAAAACGAGATACTGCACCGCAAAATCGTGCGTAGCTGCTGTGTTACCGCAGCAGCTTACGCGGTTGCCTGCTTTGGCATGTATTTTGATGACCGCGGCGTGGTTCTGCAGACCGAAAACGAGGGCATTGCCCAGCTGGCACAAAAGCTGTATGCCCGCTGCGGCATTACCGGTACCGTAATTTCCAAGGAGCGCGGCATCGGCCTGATTTATGAGTTCAGCGTAAAAGACCCCGAACAGGTACAAAAAATGCTGAACCTGTTTGGACATACTGGCCGCGAAACCACCCTGCGCATCCGGCCGGACTGCTTCAAATGCCAGAAATGCGGATCATTTTTCATTTCCACTGCATTTTTATGCTGCGGTACGGCAACCGACCCGGAAAAGGAATATAACATTGAGTTCCTTTCGCCCCGGCACTCGCTTTCGCAGCAGCTGGAGGGCATTCTGGCCCAGTATGAGTTCAATCCCCACCGCGCCGTGCGCAAGGGGGCCAACACGGTGTATGTCAAATCCAGCGACCATCTGGAAGATCTGCTGACCTTTATGGGCGCGGGCAACGCCGCCATGCGCATTATGGAACAACGCATGTATAACGATATGCGCAATAAAACCAACCGCCTTTCCAACTGCGAAACCGCCAACATGGGCAAAACCGTACAGGCAGCCGTGCAGGTGCGCCTTGCGATTGAGACGCTGGAAGAGGCCGGCGCGCTGGAAACCCTGCCCAAACCATTGCAGCAGGCAGCCCGCCTGCGGATGCAGTACCCCGAAATGCCGCTTGCCAAACTGGCGGAAAAGTTTGACCCGCCTGTCAGCAAAGCAGGGCTTTCCCACCGGTTCAAGCGGATCCAGGAAGCTGCTGCTCGCCTGAACGCCGCTGCATCAGCACAGCCGGAAGAGCAGGAAAATCTTAAAGAGCCGGAACCGGCAGGACAGGACATCGCACCATCTCCGCAATAAACCACGCAAAGCCGCTGCGTAACTGCTGCGGCTTTTCCGCATTTTACCACAGCAGCAAAGGGATACATTATGCCAGAAACCACGCCACACCAACCGCAAAGACAGTTCACCCACCTGCACCTGCATACTGAGTACAGCCTGCTGGATGGCGCCTGCCGTATTGACCGCCTGTTTGACTATATCAAACAGCTGGGCCAGACCGCCGTTGCCATTACCGACCACGGCGTTATGTACGGCTGTGTTGCCTTTTATGATGCAGCCAAAGCCGCAGGCATCAAGCCGATCATTGGCTGTGAGGTGTATGTTGCCACCCGCACCCGCTTTGATAAGGTCAACCGCATTGACGGCAACAACCACCTGATCCTGCTCTGCAAAAATGAAACTGGGTATAAAAACCTGATCAAAATGGTATCCGCCGGTTTCTTGGAGGGCTTTTATTCCAAGCCGCGCATTGACCATGACCTGCTGGAGCAGTACCACGAAGGCCTGATCTGCCTTTCCGCCTGCCTTGCCGGTGAGGTCCCTCAGGCGATTCTGGCAGGGGACTATGAGCGCGCCAAGCAGATTGCTCTTTACTATAACGATCTGTTCGGCCAGGGCAACTATTATATTGAGCTGCAGGACCACGGCCTGGAAGAAGACACTACCGTTCTGCCGCAGCTTATCCGCCTTTCGCGGGAGACAGGCATCCCCATGGTTGCCACCAACGACTCCCACTACATCACCCGCGAGGACGCCAAGATGCAGAGCATCCTGCTGTGCATCCAGACCGGCAAAACCGTCAACGATGTGGACCGCATGGAGTTTCAGACCGAGGAATTCTATGTAAAAAGCACCGATGAAATGTATGACCTGTTCTCCATGGTGCCGGAAGCCTGCGAGAACACCAACAAAATTGCAGAACAGTGCAACTTTGACTTTGTGTTTGGCGATACCAAGCTCCCGTATTTCAAAGCTCCGGACGGCATGGAAAACCAGGAATACTTTGAAAAGCTCTGTTATGAGGGCTTGGAACGCCGCTACCCCGGCAAGGTAACGGATGCCTTGCGTGAACGCCTGGAATACGAGATTGGCGTGGTTAAAAAGATGGGGTACACCAACTATTACCTCATCGTGTATGACTTTATCAATTACGCCAAAAGCCGCGATATCCCGGTCGGCCCCGGCCGCGGCTCCGGTGCGGGCAGCCTGGCGGCCTATTGTGTCGGTATTACGGACATTGACCCCATCCGCTACAGCTTGATTTTTGAACGCTTCCTGAACCCGGAACGTGTCTCTATGCCGGACTTTGACGTTGACTTTTGTTACGAGCGCCGCCAGGAAGTGATTGATTACGTCAACCGCAAGTATGGCCGTGACCATGTGGCACAGATCGTGACCTTTGGAACTATGGCCGCCCGTGCCGCCGTGCGCGATGTCGGCCGCGTGATGGGTATGCCGTACCAGGACGTGGATAAGGTGGCCAAGCTGATTCCTACTGAACTGAAAATGACGCTGAACCATGCGCTGGAGGTTTCGCCGGACCTGAAAGCAATGTATGACGCTGAACCCCAGGTGCATGAGCTGATCGATACCTCGCTGAAAGTGGAGGGCATGCCGCGTCACGCTTCCACTCATGCGGCGGGCGTTGTGATTACCCGCGAACCGGCTACCGAGTATGTGCCGCTTTCCACCAACGATGGTCTGCCGGTTACCCAGTTCAACATGGTGGAAATTGAGCGCCTTGGCCTGCTCAAGATGGACTTCCTTGGCCTGCGCACCCTGACCGTTATCCATGATACCGAAGCCGCCGTGCGCCTGCATGAACCGGATTTCCGCATTGCCAATCTGGATTATGACGATGCCGCTACTTATGCTATGCTGGAACGGGGCGAAACAGAGGGCATCTTCCAGCTTGAATCTACTGGTATGACCCAGGTGCTGGTCAGTATGCACCCCCGCAGCCTTGAAGACGTCATCGCCCTCATCTCGCTGTACCGCCCCGGCCCCATGGATTCTATCCCGACCTATCTGCGCAACCGCAGGGAGCCGGATAAAGTCACCTATAAAACACCCCAGCTGGCCCATATCCTGGATGTTACCAACGGCTGTATCGTTTATCAGGAACAGGTCATGCAGATCTGCCGCGAGCTGGCAGGCTTCAGCTATGGCCAGGCTGATAATGTGCGCCGTGCCATGAGCAAAAAGAAGCATAAAGTCATGGAAGCCGAGCGAGAGCACTTTGTGCATGGCTGTACTGAGCCGGGCAAAGAGTGCGCCGGGTGTGTGAAGAACGGGATCCCGGAAGCCGTGGCCAATGAGATCTATGACGATATGGTCAGATTTGCTTCTTATGCGTTCAACAAATCTCATGCGGCCTGCTATGCCTATGTGGCATTCCAGACAGCCTATCTCAAGTGCCATTACCCGCGCGAGTTCATGGCTGCGCTGTTGACCAGCGTACTGGACAGCACCGCCAAGGTGATTGAATATTCGTCCGAATGCCAGCGCCTTGGCATCAAGGTTTTGCCGCCGGATATCAATGTATCCCGCGGCGGCTTTACGGTGGACGGGCAGAGCATCCGCTTTGGCCTGAACGCTGTCAAAAGCGTTGGCCGCGATTTGATTGAAGCGGTCATCAAAGAGCGCGAAAGCCGCCCATTCCGCAGCCTGTACGATTTCTGCAAGCGGATGCGCAGCAACATGCTTAACCGCCGTGCGCTGGAAAACCTGATCAAAGCCGGTGCCTTTGATACCCTGGAACCCAGCCGCCACGGCATGATGGAAAGCGTGGAAACGGTACTGCGCATTGTTGAAAACGATGCCCGCCAGAATCTGGATGGCCAGCTGGATTTGTTCAGCGCCATGGCCGGTGCCGAGGAAGCCCCCCAGAACGATGATTATCAGGTGCCCAACCTGCGTGAGTATGATTCCGGCGAGCTGCTGAAAATGGAAAAAGAGGTCTCGGGCCTGTACCTGTCCGGCCACCCGTTGGATGCTTACCGGGAAAAGATCGAAAAAATCTCCACCTGTACCATCGCTCAGCTGCAGGGAGAGAATGCCAGGGATTTTGATAATCAGACGGTTACCCTGGTATGTACCGTGGTCAAAAACAAGATCATGACCACAAAGTCCAATACGTTGATGGCCTTTACTACCATTGAAGATCTGACCGGCACAATGGAGCTGTTGGTGTTCCCCCGCGTGCTGACCAGCTGCCGTGCGTATTTGCAGGAGAACGCCGTTGTTGTCACCACTGGCCGCGCTTCCGTTAAAGAGGATGAAGGCACCCGCCTGATCGTGGAAAGCGTACTGCCGGTCGATGGTTATGATCCATCCCAAAGCTTTGGCCAGAACCGTTCCCAGCGCATCAGCGCGGCAGCGGGGGATACGGCTGCCCAAAGCATATGGCTGCTGGTGCCCTCGCGGGAATGCGCCCAGATGCACAAGGTGGAAAACCTGCTGCAAAATATTTTTGACGGCCCCACACCCGTATATTTCAAATTTGAAGATTCCGGCCAGCGGGTGCGTGCACCGCAAAGTATGTGGGCCATGGATCACCCGCTGCTGCGCCAGGAGCTGGAACGCATCCTGGGTGCTGACCATGTAAAGTTCACAACGGCACAAGCGGCAAAATAAATCCATGCACTTTGCACGTTTTATCCATAAAATTGGGCCGCTGGTATGGTATAATAGCAGGCAGGGGAGTATGTTAAAAAATAGGCAGGTTGCCCGGTGGTACGCCGGAAAATGCCTGCCGGGGAAAACCAGTTTTGCGTTTTCTTCATTGGGCCGCTCTGCGCGGCTCAACTATAACAGGAGGACATTTTTATGGCTAAGGAAATCAAAACCATCGGTGTACTGACCAGCGGCGGCGACGCCCCCGGCATGAATGCAGCGGTACGCGCCATTGTCCGCGCAGGCATCTCCAAGGGCTACCGCATGATGGGCATTCAGCGCGGTTATAACGGCCTGATCAACGGCGAATGCTACGAGATGAACGTCCGCAGCGTGTCGGAGATCATCCACCGCGGCGGTACGATTCTGTATACTGCCCGCTGCCTGGGGTTCAAAACCAAGGAAGGCCAGGCCAAAGGCCTTGCACGCTGTAAGGAACTTGGCATTGATGCCCTCGTGGTCATCGGCGGCGACGGTTCTTTCATGGGCGCCCGCGCATTGGCGAACCAGGGCATTCCCTGCGTTGGCATTCCCGGCACCATTGATAACGATATTGCCTGCAGCGAGTATACCATTGGCTATGATACAGCCATGAATACCGCGGTAGAAGCCATTGATAAATTGCGTGATACCACCCAGAGCCATGACCGCTGCAGTGTTGTTGAGGTTATGGGCCACCATGCAGGCTATATTGCGCTGAACGTCGGCATTGCTACCGGTGCTTTGGCTGTGCTGCTGCCGGAGCGTCCGTTCGACTTTGAGCGTGACATTCTCCAGCGTATGCGCCAGACCCAGGTTACCGGCAAAAAGCACTTCATCATCATTGTGTCGGAAGGCGTTACCGATGCCCAGACCCTGGCCAACCAGATCCAGGCTGCAACAGGTGTTGATTCGCGTGCAACTGTTCTGGGCCACATCCAGCGCGGCGGTTCACCTACCGTGCGTGACCGTGTGAATGCTTCCCTGATGGGTTACCATGCAGTAGACCTGCTGGATAAGGGCATTTATAACCGCGTGGTTGCCCTGTCCGGCGGTAAGATCGTGGACTATGATGTCAACGTGGCGTTGTCGATGCACAAATACCTTGACCCGATGGAGATCGAAGTGGCACAGGCGATTTCCATCTGATGCGGTAAGTCCGTGCGGCCCTGTATATGGGCCGCATTTTTTTGTAAAGGTGCATATTTTGCGCCGTGCAGGCAAGAATTTTCGCATAATGAAAAAAAGTTCTTGCATTTTGCTGAACCTTGTGCTACTATACTATAGCAATACACACGCATTGCGTTGTTTTTTTGTGCCTTTTTTGCCGTAACACGTAAAAAGGTTAGAAAACAAGTACGCGATGCGGAGGGTAAAAAACTAAATTTTGGAGGAAATTAACTATGGCAGTCGTATCTATGAAACAGCTTCTCGAGGCAGGCGTGCATTTCGGTCATCAGACCCGCCGCTGGAACCCCAAGATGGCAAAGTACATCTTTACCGAGCGCAACGGCATCTACATCATTGACCTGCAGAAGACCGTAAAGAAACTCGATGAGGCTTACAACTTTGTCCGCGATGTTGCTGCTGACGGCGGCGAGATCCTGTTTGTTGGCACCAAGAAGCAGGCTCAGGAGTCCATCCGTGCGCTGCGGCATGCACTATGTCAACGCTCGTTGGCTGGGCGGCATGATGACCAACTTCCGCACCATCCGTAAGCGCATCGACCGTATGGAGCAGCTGAAGACCATGCAGGAAGACGGCACTTTCGACCTGCTGCCGAAGAAGGAAGTTGTTAAGCTGGAGCTGGAGATGGCTAAGCTGGACAAGTACCTGGGCGGCGTTAAGAACATGAAGACCCTGCCGAAGGCTATGTTCATTGTTGACCCGCACAAGGAGCGCATCGCTGTTTCCGAAGCTCGCAAGCTGAACATCCCCATTGTTGCTATCGTTGATACCAACTGCGATCCCGATGAGATCGATTACGTCATCCCCGGCAACGACGACGCTATCCGCGCTGTCAAGCTGATCTCCGGCGCTATGGCTGATGCTGTGCTGGAAGGCAAGCAGGGTAAGCAGGATGCTCCCGCTGCCGAAGAGGCCGCCAAGGCTGAATAAGCCCGATCCCGCCCGAAACTGTTTGTACATCTAAATTCAGAAAGGACGAATGAACATGGCTGTTTCTGCAAAGGACGTTATGGAACTGCGCCGCCAGACTGACTGCGGCATGATGGAATGCAAGAAGGCTCTTGTCAAGGCTGATGGTGACATCAATAAGGCTATCGAGATTCTGCGTGAAGAGGGTCTGGCTACTGCCGCTAAGAAGGCTGGCCGTATCGCTGCGGAAGGCATGGTTTACGCTGTTGCCACCGCTAACGGTGCTGTTGTTGTTGAAGTCAACGCTGAGACCGACTTTGTTGCCAAGAACGATAAGTTCGTTGAGTTCACCAAAGATCTGGCCAATGTTGTTGCTGAGCAGAAGCCCGCTGATGTTGAGGCTCTGATGGGCTGCAAGATGGGCGAAGGCACTGTTGACGAAGCTCTGAAGGCTCTGATTCTGGTCATCAAGGAGAACATCAAGGTTCGCCGTTTTGCTTTCTATGAGGGCCATTGCGCCGCTTACGTTCACGGCGGCGGCACCCACGGCGTTATCGTTAAGTTCGATACCACCGATGAAGTTGCTGCTAAGCCGGAGTTCGCTGAGTTTGGCAAGGATATTGCAATGCAGATCGCTGCTGCAAACCCGAGCTACCTGAACCGTGAGGCTGTGCCTGCTGAGGCTATCGAGAACGAGAAGAAGATTATCATCGCTCAGATGGCTAACGATCCGAAGGCCGCCAACAAGCCTGACGCTATCAAAGAGAAGATGGCTACCGGCCGTCTGGGCAAGTTCTACAAGGAGAACTGCCTGGTCGATCAGGCTTTCATCAAGGATGGCAACATGGACGTGAACGCCTATGTGAACGCTACCGCTAAGAAGCTGGGCGGCGATATCAAGATCGTCGAGTACACCCACTTCATCAAGGGCGAAGGCCTGGAAAAGCGCGTTGACGACTTCGCTGCTGAAGTTGCCGCCGCTGTTAAGGGCTAATTAGCTGATTGCTTTCTGAAAGAGCACTTTGAGAGTTTACCTCTTAGGGTGCTCTTTTTTGTTTGCTTTTGAGTGGTAAAATTTGGAACGCTATCCCCAGAAAAGCCACCTGCCTTTGTTCAACTAATCCGATTTTTGTGTCTCTTTCACGCATGTGATTATCCTCAATTTCTGCCAGTATCCTATCCGAAACTCTACCATGACCAATGGCATCGTCCTTGAAATAAAGACCATTGGATTGATACAAAGATATGATACGCACAGACAACAGAATATGCTAAAAATCGCTTGATATAAGGCTTTTTGAAATGCTTGATTTCTGAAGCCTTCTTTTTTTGCCTTTTTTGCAGTGCTTGATGAGCAGCAGATAGCAGTTGGGAGAATGAGTGGGTGCAAACAACGAACGATAGCAGAAAGAGGTATCGTTCAAAGTGAGCTATCGTGTAGAGGGTGTTGGTTATCGTTCGGTGTGTGCAATCAAACAAGTATCAGCAAATATAATGAAATAACAGATAAAATGATAAAATATCAGGAAACTACTTGAAACTTGATTCAGAAAGAGGTATAATATAATCTATATTTTTGCGTTTATTTCACAAACCGCAGAGGTGATTACATGATTGATAATAATTTAATGGATGACAATTACATAAGTATTGATGATGCTGCGGCGTATTTAGGAATAAAGACAGTCACTTTGCGCAACTGGATAAAGAAAAAACCAGACATTCCGGCACATCGTGTGGGGAAACTCTGGAAGTTTAAGCGTTCTGAACTTGATGAATGGATAGCCAGTGGAAAAAGCGCAGAGTAATCATCAATACATTGAAAGACTGAAAAAATTGGATACAGATGGAGAGAATGTCGTTGCAAAGTAGCAGGAGGAAGCTATGAAAAATCTACCCAAAAGATATGTGAGCGAAGATGCAGTTAAGCATGCTTTAAAGATTGATTCGTTTCGCAACCTATCAAAAGATAAGGTGATGCAATTTGCATCAATGATACCTTATATGGATAAAGAAGTTGCGATAGCGATTATAAATCAATTTCCTGTATATGCGGATTTTGGAAAGGCAGCAATAGAACAGTATACGCAGACTTGTACTAGTATTTTAGAGAAAAATAAAGAAAGCCAAGATGCCGTTATAAATGGGTATCAGACAATCCTTAATGCTCTTTCAAAACGTTTGGAGAAAGAGAATATTTCAGAGGAAGAGCGTAAATCTATAACAAATGACATGATTGCTGTTGCAGACAAGATTGCTGATGCGGATTTGAATAATAAAAAGTTTCTGGACAGAATTGGTAGCAAGTTTCTATTTGGCACGCTAGCTGTTGCTGCTGTAGTAGGAGCGGCTATAGGAATTAATTCTTCATTTGGTAATGGAAATTTGCCGGAGATCAACGATGGAGAAGATGAGAAGAACGCATAAAGCACGCTGAATTTCTAAGAAGGGAGGTGCCGCCGATGTACGCACAAAAGCTATCATTCGATTATGCACACACCTTGCACACTGTGCGTATCGTTCATAAGTGCCAAATAGACAATCGTGTGATTGTATCAATTTTGTAGGGCAACTGATCCGTTCCTTGGCAGTGGCTCTACGCTGATTGCCGGTGAGAAAACAGACCATGTGTGCCGGGGCATTGAGTTTGACCCGAAGTTCGTGGATGTCATCGTGAAGCGGTACATCGTAAATATAAAGTGGCTTTTTTGTACTGAAGTTGAAGTCTTTTCTTGTCCAATCCTCCCTAAAGAAATATAATAAAAAAGACAAAATTCAAAAGGAGCTACCGACATGAATTCCACGCAAGACAGCACAGCAACCCAAAAGTCACTCTTTGCACGGTATCAGGAGCACATCACCAGTGCAATTTTTATCGGCCTGGTGCTTGGTATCCTGACCGGGCTTTTCCTGGCAAGCCGCTTTGATGTGGTCCTGACCGTTACCACATTGCTTGGCAGCATTTACATGAATGCGCTGAACATGATGATCTTTCCGCTGGTGTTCTGCTCCATCGTGGTGGGCATTACCAGCATCGGCAACGCCAAAACCACCGGAAAAATCACCGGCGGTGCCATGATATTCTTCCTGTTCACTACAGCGCTGGCAAGCTTTGTGGGGCTGATTATCCCCAGAGCCATCAATCTTGGAAAAGGCGTCCGGTTTGAAATGGCAACCTCCGATATCGAGGCCAGCAAAATGACCAGCATTCTTGACACCGTCAAAAACCTGATTCCCGCCAATCCGGTGGCTGCTTTTGCCAACGGCAATATGCTGCAGGTGCTGACTTTTGCGGTTATCATCGGCTTTACCCTTGTTGCAATCGGCGAAAAAGGCGAGCCGCTGCTGAAAGTGATTGAATCCGGCAACGAGGTTTGCCTGAAAATCATCAGCACCGTGATGTACTTTACCCCCATCGGCGTTTTCTGCACCATTGTTCCGGTGGTGGAAGCCAACGGCACGGAAATCATTCTCTCCCTCACAACCCTGCTGGTCGTTCTTTATGTTACCTTCTTCTCATTTGCCGCTATTGTGTATGGCAGTTCCGTCAAGTTCCTTGGCAAGGCAAGCCCGGCAAAGTTTGTTAAAGCCTGCCTGCCGGCAGCTCTGAACGCCTTTGGCACCTGTTCCAGTTCGGCCACCATCCCCCTCAGCAAGCAGTGCATGGAGGACGAGATGGGCGTATCCGATAAAATCACCAGTATCGCTATCCTTCTGGGCGCAACGGTCAACATGGATGCTGTTTCCATCGTGTTGTCGTTCATGATCGTGTTTTTCGCCAACGCCTGCGGCGTTGAGGTCAGTACCTCCATGATGATTGTGATCCTGCTGGCAAATGTGATCTTGTCCGTGGGCACCCCCGGCATCCCCGGTGGTGCAATCGCTTCGTTCGCCGCGCTGGCTACCATGGCGGGTCTCCCGGCTGGCGTGATGGGCGTTTATATCAGCATCAATACCCTATGCGATATGGGCGCTACCTGCGTGAACGTTATTGGCGATATGGCAGGCTGCGTGGTGCTGAAAGAGAAAATTAAGCTGGATGACTGACACAGTTCCCACAAAACAAAATAACAAGTTACATTTGGGCGGGCAGCGACGAAAAACAACTGCCCGCCTTTTTGCTGCCTGCTTTGCTTTCAGCGGAAAAAGATGCTAAAATAAAGCAGTTGAAAAATCACATCGGAAGGGGAGCGCACAAAAACGCAAGATGGACGATAAAATAAAGAATACCTCAAAGCCCGGCGTGGCATATTATCATCTGCCGGGGCTGTTTGAATTTTATGGGCTGTACCGCATGTTCCTGCCGCTGTTCTATCATCACAGAGAATATTTTTACAACTGGTGCGCCATCGGCTCCATTTATGGGGCCCTGGGCGACTGCATCTGGGGTGGCGGCCGCACAAGTTTTGGCGTGCAGGACCCCGAAGATGTTATGGATCTGATGCGCGAATATGGGATATCCGCCCGGCTGACATTCAGTAACTCGCTGCTGCGTGAAGAACACCTGGCGGACATAAAGTGCAACGCCCTGTGTAAGCTGTTTGAAAATAGCGGCGGCGCACAAAACGGCGTTATTGTCCATTCGGACTTGCTGCTCAGATATCTGGAAAGCCGTTATCCGGGGCTTTACTTTGTTTCATCTACAACCAAGGTGCTCACGGAATTCCCGCAGTTACAGGCGGAATTAAATCGGGATGACTTCCGCTATGTTGTGCCGGATTTCCGGTTAAATAAAGAATTTGAACAGCTGAACAACCTGCCCCAGCCCCAGAAAGATAAAGTGGAATTCCTTTGCAATGAATGCTGCTGGTTTGGTTGCAAGGACAGAAAGCGCTGCTATGAAAATGTAAGCCGTAAAAACCTTGGCGAAACCTGCCCCGACCACCGCTGCGCAGCCCCTGGCGCACAGGAAGGGTATCGCTTTTCAAAAGCAATGGATAACCCCGGTTTTATTGGCATCCAGGATATTCAAAATATCTATCTGCCCATGGGCTTTTCCAACTTCAAAATTGAGGGCCGCGGGCTTGGCAGCGCCTTAATTTTGGAGTTTCTGCTTTACTATATGACAAAGCCAGAATACCAGCTGCGCGTCCGCGAAAAAATTTATCTCAATAATATGCTAGACCTGTTCTGAATTTAAGAATTAAATGTCAGTTTAGCACAGAAAAATTCTGGAATCCTCTTGCTCTCGTGCTACATGAGGGACGTATACGCAAAGTATCCCTTAAAAATAAAAATGCAAATCGAACGTGAGACATGATGATCGAATGAATGATTTTGTTTATAACAGCGGCGTACGGATTATTATGCGATTGCGGAAAACTTGAACCGAACAGAATCCGAAAACCTGAACGGAAACCACATTTTTGCAGGCGGGCTGGCACGATTTGTGATATAATAGACAGCATACAAATCGAAGAGAGGGGAATGCTTTGATGGAACTGCAAAAAGGCCGCCCGATGGATACTACGGGCAGATTGGCCAAAGAAACCCGTACCTATGATTTACTGGATAGTCTTGGGATCGAATATAGCCGCATTGACCATGCCCCGGCCATGACGATGGAAGTCTGCCAGGAAATTGACAAAACGCTGCAGGCGGTCATCTGCAAAAATCTTTTTCTTTGTAACCGTCAGGAAACCGCGTTTTACCTGCTGATGATCCCGGATACCAAGGTGTTCCACACCAAGGATCTATCCGCCCAGATCCACTCCGCGCGCCTGTCCTTTGCCAAGCCGGAATATATGGAAAAGTTCCTTGATATCACTCCCGGCTCGGTCAGTGTGCTGGGCCTGATGAACGATACCGAAAACCATGTGCAGCTTTTGATCGATGAAGATGTGCTGAACAGTGAATATGTGGGCTGCCACCCCTGCATCAATACTTCCAGCCTGCGCCTGCGCACAAAAGACCTGGTGGAAACCATTCTGCCCGCCATCCACCATGAATTTGTCCGGGTTAAACTGTAATTCCGTGGGGGTAAAGCAGAATGATTTTGATTATGGCAAAATGATGTGATGGCTTCGCCGATTTCTTACACATAAAACACTTTACAATCCAGAGTTATACCATATAGTGGTGCAACCGGCCAGGGGAGCTTTGCTTTTTTGAGTGATTCAAAAAGTGAAGTGTCCCTGGCATTCTTTTTGTCTTTTTCCATGCCTGCAGCAGGCAAAATTTACCGTAATACCGCAGTTGGTGCCAGGGGGCGCACGGCCAAATGCCACATGCAGCCCGCTGCCCCACGCCGGAATGCGGCGTAACGTTAGCAGCCAACGGCATGGATACGGCGCACCCTTTACCTTGTTACTGACCACACCTCGTTTTATGAGCGTTACGGCTGGCAGTTTTACTGCACGGTGCAGGGCGATGGCGAGGAAAAGCCCTCGCGGCTGTATATCCATACGATGTAAAGCGTGTTATTGTTCGCTGTGCCCCGCAAGATGTCTGTAAGGTGCGATGCCCTCATTGCGCCGAGGAAGAACCCGAACGATTTATCATCCTCCCCAATAAAAGCATAAACAAAAAGCGGCGTGAACCCAATCGCGCCGCTTTTTTAATCGTTAATGCAGATGCTAAATATCGGATCGTCCCAATTATACGAAACCAAGCAATCTCTCTTAATACTCCGTCTCGCGGAACTTCAGGCTGCCGTTATCGCCCATTTCGTCCACAATGGCCAGGCTGGCCAGTTTGTAACCCTCGCGGCGCAGCTCGTCGCCGCCCGGCTGGAAGCCTTTTTCAATGCAGATGCCGATACCCGCCACACTGGCTCCGGCCTGCTGGCAGACATCCAACAGACCGCGCATGGCCTTGCCGTTTGCCAAAAAGTCATCCAGAATCAGCACACGGTCGTTGGGGCCAAGGAACTTCTGGGCCAGGGTGATATTGTAATCTTTGCCGTAAGTATAAGAATGTACCGTGGAAGTGTACACATCGCCATCAATGTTTCTGCTTTTGGCCTTTTTGGCAAACACCACGGGCACATCAAAGTGGCGGGCCGTCATGCAGGCAATCGCAATGCCGGATGCCTCAATAGTCAGGATCTTGTTTACTCCGTCATCCTTAAAAATGCGGTAAAACTCCTCGCCGATTTTATCCAGCAGGTCAACATCCAGCTGGTGGTTCAAAAAGCAGTCAACTTTCAGCACATTGCCCGGGCGGACCTGCCCATCGCGCAGAATGCGGTCTTCCAAAAGCTTCATTTAAGATACCCCTTTCATGTTTACCAACTATTATGCCTAATTCCGCCGCGTTTTTCAACCCTTAAAACCAGGTTTTTCATTTTTTTATTACAAACTTTGTCAATATGGTAGTTTGATAATATTTTGTAACCAAACTTTGTGCAAAACCGCCACAAAGGCTTTGGATTCCATCTGTAATTTATGCCGATATTCCGTATTGAAGATTTGCCAACTTAGCGGTATACTTTAGTTTAAATTACAGTTATGGGCTGTGCAACCCGTTCCGGCAGGCGTTTGCCCGCCGGAGACTGTAAATCATTAGGAGGGAATAACAATGAACAAAAAGGTCATCAGTGCAATGCTGGCTGCTTCCATGGCTGTCAGCCTGGCCGCCCGCGGGTCCAC
>ENA-ORQX01001140-ORQX01001140.1-human-gut-metagenome-genome-assembly--contig:-NODE-1140-length-17642-cov-2.874055_pt1 | contig 17642 bp, 14 predicted proteins | sample MGYA00242170_ERZ509124 | MGnify/ENA primary metagenome ERZ509124 (study PRJEB26280, sample SAMEA2338647) | human gut metagenome | biome: human gut; feature: human-associated habitat; material: faeces... | reverse complement strand
ATCCGGTGCATGGTATGCCTACAACGGCGAGAAGATCGGCCAGGGACGTGAGAATGCCAAGAACTACCTGAAGGAGAATCCGCTGATCTGTGAGGAAGTGGAAGCGAAGGTACGTGCAAAGTACAGCCCTGAGGAAGATGAGGCTGCAGAACAGCCGGATGAGAAGAGTGCGGGAAAGACAGCAGGACGTACTCCGGAAGAACTGCCGGCAGAATAAGGATAGGAGTGCGACAGACAGATCATGCAGGAAGTCCAGGTAAAGGAAGTAGCCAGACGTGAGAAGGGACGGGTGTTTTTCCGGTTTGACAACGGAACCGAATTTACACTCTACCGGAGCGAGATCCGGGGACTGCCGCAGGCGGAGAGCACGCTTTTGATGACGGAGGATGCGTATCTGCCGGTATCACTATATGAGAAGATTTTGACGGAGATTGTCGGAAAGAGAGCCAAAAAGCGTGCACTGTTTCTGCTGGAGCGCATGGACCGCACGGAGTCGCAGCTCTGTGAAAAGCTCCGCCAGAACGGTTATCCCGAGGAGTGTGTTGCGGCGGCGGTGGAGTATGTAAAGCAGTATCACTATATCGATGACCTGCGTTATGCGAAGCAGTATATCCGCTATCACCAGCAGAAGAAGAGCAGCCAGCGCTTAAAGATGGACCTCATGAAAAAGGGGGTAGGGCGGGAGCAGATTGAGCAGGCACTCGCGGAGGAGTTTGTGTCGGATGAGCGGGCACAGATTGCGGAGCTTTTAGAGAAGCGGCACTACGATGCGGCGCAGGCAGACCGCAGGGAACAGCAGCGGATGTATCAGTTCCTCATGAGGCGCGGTTTTAAGAGCAGTGATATTCTTGCAGTGATGCGCGAAGAGCATTTTTTCGACGAATTTTAAAATAAATTTCAGTACAATATCTTGTATTTTTGTAAAAATGAAATGCAATATTATGCATATTGTACAGTTATTCACTTGACATAATTCATGAAATAGAATAAAATTTATGTGTTGTAATTTATGACAGATAACGATTATATTTTTATGTTATATGTGTTATATGTACAATGAAAACTTAATAAAGGAGGTGCTCCTGTGCCACAAGTAATTATTGCTGGTGTTATCACACTTATAATTACTGCGGTTGCTGTATGGTTTATCTCGACTGAATATCACAAGAAGGTAGCAAATACCAAGATTGGAAATGCAGAAGAGCAGGCCAGAGGCATCATCGACGAGGCTGTGAAAAATGCCGAAGACAAGAAGCGCGAAGCTATGCTTGAGATCAAAGAAGAAACCATTCGTTCCAAGAATGAGATTGACAAGGAGATCAAAGAGCGTAGAAATGAAATTCAGCGTAACGAGCGTCGTATTGTGCAGAAGGAAGAAAATCTGGACAAGAAACTCGAAGCGATTGAAAAGCGTGAGGCAAGTTTCCGTGCCAAAGAAGAAGATTTGAAGAAGCAGAAAGTTGAGATAGCAAAGCTCAACGAACAGCGCGTACAGGAACTGGAAAGAATTTCAGGATTAACCTCTGAACAGGCAAAAGAATACCTCTTAAAGACCGTGGAAGAAGATGTGAAGATTGACACTGCGAAGATGATCAAGGAAATGGAAGCGCAGGCGAAGGAAGAAGTCAACAAGAAGGCAAAGGACTATGTAGTTACTGCAATTCAGAAATGTGCTGCGGATCACGTTGCTGAAACCACAATCTCTGTTGTACAGCTTCCGAATGATGAGATGAAAGGCCGTATCATCGGTAGAGAAGGACGAAATATTCGTACACTTGAAACGATGACAGGAGTAGATCTGATCATTGATGATACGCCGGAAGCAGTTATCCTTTCCAGCTTTGATCCGATTCGAAGAGAAGTTGCGAGAATTGCACTTGAAAAGTTGATCGTGGATGGACGAATTCATCCGGCACGTATCGAGGAAATGGTTGAAAAAGCGCAAAAAGAAGTAGAGACAATGATTCGTGAAGAAGGCGAGGCTGCTGTACTAGAAGTCGGCATCCACGGCATTCATCCGGAGCTTGTCCGGCTTTTGGGCAAAATGAAGTATCGTACCAGTTATGGACAGAATGCATTGAAGCATTCGATTGAGGTCGCACAATTGACAGGTTTACTCGCCGCAGAAATCGGTGAGGATGTCCGTATGGCGAAGCGTGCGGGATTATTACATGATATTGGTAAGGCTGTAGATCATGATATGGAAGGTTCTCATATCCAGCTGGGTGTGGAACTGTGTAGAAAGTACAAGGAATCACCTCTTGTAATCAATGCCGTTGAATCACATCATGGAGATGTTGAGCCAGAGAGTCTGATTGCATGTCTGGTGCAGGCAGCCGATACCATCAGCGCTGCACGTCCGGGTGCGAGAAAAGAAACTTTGGAAACATACTCAAACCGCTTACAGCAGCTTGAGGATATTACAAATAGCTATAAGGGTGTAGAAAAATCTTTTGCAGTTCAGGCAGGTAGAGAGGTTCGTATCTTAGTTGTTCCTGAGCAGATCAGCGATGCGGATATGGTTCTTTTAGCCAGAGATATTTCAAAACAGATTGAGACTGAGTTGGAATATCCGGGTCAGATCAAGGTAAATGTGATCAGGGAATCGCGTGTTGTTGACTACGCTAAGTAATTGTGAAAATGAACTTAAAAAGGCTTAAGACCGCGGAAAGCGGGATTAAGCCTTTTTTAATATTATAATGTGTTGTAAAATAAATACATTGGGATTTCACGGGACGTATAGAATAAAAAGGAGGGACCAGTACAGCACGGCTGCACTGGCCAGATTATGAAAAAAAATGATCGAAAGGTTTTGGTTCCTTTTGATGATTTCACTATACCGGAAAAGTGTGAAATGGATATGTTACAAATTTGAAGAAACTGTGAACGATGAAAAATATCCGGGGATGATGTCCGGACAGGAAAGAGAGGTTTGAAATATGGTAGAGCATGTAAAACGATTGAAGAGAGAACTGGTATACAAGGGAGCAATTCTGGATATCTACAAAGATACGATGGAACTTCCGGATGGAAACAAAGCAGAGTGGGATTTTGTATCCCATCGTATGGGCGCAGCCGCCATTCTTCCGGTTATGAAGGATGGAAGAATTGTGATGGTGCGTCAGTACCGCAATGCGCTGGAGAGAGAAACACTTGAAATTCCGGCCGGCTGTCGGGACAGTAAGACGGAAGATACAGCGTATTGTGCGGCACGGGAGATGGAAGAGGAAACGGGATACCGCAGCACGAATGTGAAACATTTATTATCCCTGCGTACGACGGTGGCATTTTGTGATGAGGCGGTTGATATTTTTGTAGCTACCGGTCTGGAAGTGGGAACCCGGCATCTGGATGAAGCGGAATCTATTGATGTGGAAATTTACACACTGGAAGAGTTGTGCGATATGATCTATGAAGGGAAAATTCAGGATGGAAAAACCATTGCTGCAATTATGGCATATGCGGCAGCAAAAAAAGGCGGAATGGGAAAACATCTGGATTTATAAAAATGGAATAAAGAAAACGGACAGGGCATAGGCTGAAAAGAAAAGAGTTTTAGGAATTTTTATGAAAAAGGAACTGGCGATTGGAATCTGTTTTGGTCTGGCGGGAATTTTATGTACCTGTCTGTTTGGATATGAATATTTTACGACTTATGGATTTTTAAATGCGTATCATATGAAAGCATTTGCGGCATCGGATACCGGGTATTTGCCGCTTCTGGCAAATATTTTATGGGAAAGGGGAAAAGTGTTTGTGATTATTGCAATCCTTTCCCTTACTGCTTTAAAAGCAATTCTGCCATTATTATTGCGCTGCCTGATTTATTTTACCGGCGGGGTATTTTTTGCTGCCTGTGTGATGAATATGGGGATTCTTGGAATTGTTTTTTTTCTGGTATCGTGGCTGCCACATGGAATTTTGTATCTTGCAGCGCTTGCGCTTTTACTGCTGGTAGAACCGCACAGGTTTTATAACCGGAAAAATCCATGGCTGCTGCGGCTGGCATGGGGGATGGGAGTTGCGGTACTGGTACTTCTTGGATGTGTATTGGAGGCATCTGTTGGAATCCGGCTGTTACGTTTTGTTGTAGAAAAATTATAAAAAAATGGAGTGCAAAAGGAACACTTTTTACACTCCATTTTGTTTTCAGACAAAAACTGTTTACTTTGCGTTCATCTCCGCAATGTCATAGATCAGCTGTTTGGAATCTTCCCATCCGAGACAAGGATCGGTAATGGATTTTCCGTAAATATGATCTCCGATAGACTGATTTCCCTCTTCGATGTAACTTTCAATCATCAGACCCTTTACCAGAGAACGGATATCGGAAGAAAGCTGGCGGTTATGCATCACTTCTTTTGCGATACGGATCTGTTCCTTAAACTTCTTTCCGGAGTTGGAATGGTTGGTATCAATGATGGCTGCCGGATGGATGACATCCATTTTTTCGTACATCTCATGAAGACGGATCAGATCTTCATAGTGATAATTCTGGGTGGTATTGCCGTGCTTGCTGACTGCACCGCGAAGAACCACGTGAGTCAGAGGATTTCCGGTTGTCTCCACCTCGTATCCGCGATAAACGAAATGATGCGGATGCTGTGCCGCGTATACAGAATTGAGCATAACAGAAAAATCACCACTGGTAGGATTTTTCATTCCGGAAGCGACATCAAAACCACTGACCGTCAGACGATGCTGCTGATCTTCTACCGAACGTGCTCCGATGGCAACGTAGGAGAGAAGATCCTCGACATATCCCCAGTTTTCCGGGTAAAGCATTTCATCGGCACAGGTAAGACCGCTTTCTTCGATTGCACGGATGTGCATTTTACGCATGGCGATCAGACCCTCGATCATATCCGGTGCTTTTTCCGGATCTGGCTGGGAAGCAATCCCTTTGTAGCCTTCGCCGGTTGTACGTGGTTTGTTGGTGTAAATACGCGGAACTAAGATGACCTGATCCTTGACATCTTCCTGGATTTTGGTCAGACGGCTCACATAATCACATACAGAATCTTCGTTATCTGCAGAACACGGTCCGATGATTACGAGGACACGTGAATCTTTACCTGTAATTACATCAGAGATCATGAGGTCTCTGTGTTTTTTTAATTCACGAAGCTCCGGGGAAAGCGGATAATCGCGCTTAATGTCTGCCGGAGTCGGTAATTGGTTTAAAAATTCAAAACTCATTTTTTTCTCCTATCTCTTAAGTTCGGATATCACATACCGTGACTATCTTAATGGAAAACGGGAAAAATGTCAAATAACAGGAACCGGTTGTTTCTTTCGGGCTTTTAGAATATAATAACAGAGAATTACAACACAGCAGGAGGTGCAGAGATGGAAAATCTGCTTTGTATAAAAGGAAAGATTATAGGAAAAGGGAAACCGCTCGTGTGTGTGCCGGTCATGGAGTCTTCGAAAGAAGAAATTTTAAGAGAAACCAGAAGGCTGGAAGAAGCACACACGGAAATGATTGAGTGGCGTGTGGATGCGTTTGAAAACGTGGAAAGTCCGAATGCGATCCGCGAAATATTAAACGAAATGAAACATATCATAAAGGAAAGTATTCTGGTGTATACCTTCCGTTCTAAAAATCAGGGAGGGTGCAAAGCACTTTCCGCGGCGGATATTTATGATATTCATCAGGTGGCGGCAGAATCAGATGTCGTGGATTTTATTGATGTGGAATATTTTGAAGCAAAAAATCCGCAGAAAGAAATAGCAATGTTGCGGGAGATGGGAGTATATGTGATTGCTTCCCATCATGATTTTGAACAGACGCCGGACCCGGAGGTGATCCGCATGCTGTTGGAACAGATCCGTGAGAGTGGCGCAGATGTCGTGAAACTGGCAGTTATGCCGCAGAATATGTGGGATGTATTGCATTTGCTGGAGGAGACCAACCGCTTTCATGAAAACCATCCGGATCATCCGCTGATTACCATGTCCATGGGTGCAAAAGGGGGGATTTCCCGCGTGGCCGGAGAGTTTTTCGGATCGTGTGTGACATTTGGCGCAGGCGGGCAGGCGAGCGCACCGGGGCAGCTTCCGGTAAAGCAGCTGGAAGAAATACTTCATATTTTACATCAAAGTGTGGATTGACTCTAAATTTGAAGTGTGATATAGTAAAAAGGCACTTGTGAAATAAGAGTGCTATGCAGCCGTAGTATAATGGATAGAACGCAGGACTCCGACTCCTGAGATGCGGGTTCGATTCCCGCCGGGTGCAGTTTATGCTATGTGGCAAGAAAACAACTTACCCATGGAACGACAGGAAAAGCGGTGCGTCATGCACCGCTTTTTTACTGGACGAATAGTATGAGGTGTGGTATCATAAACGGAAAGATGCATTTTTATGGAGGGTTCATATGCAGAATGAAAAATTAAAAAAGTTTACAGACTTTTTTGTGAAATATAGACGATATTTTTGCGCAGCTGTTTTATTTGTGATTCTTGTTGTGATTCTGGTAAAGTGTACCGGCCCGCAGAAAGATCAGAAAGAGACACAAAACGGTACACAGGGAGTGACACAGACTACAGAATATCAGGAAATTGGTAAGCTGCAGAAAGATGCAGATGCGGAACTTGTGACACTGATGGAAAATTATTATGCGGCATATGCCGGTGGAGATACGGATTCGCTGGAGATGATTGCACAGCCGCTCAGTGACAATGAAAAGAGTTATATCACGACGTTTTCTGAGTATTATGAGGATTATCAGAACATCACCTGTTATTCCACAAAGGGGGCAACCGATGATTCTTATCTGGTATCTGTATGCTATGATCTGAAATTCAAAGGTGTGGATACTCCGGCACCGGGAATGGATTTCTTCTATGTGGAGAGAGACGGAAAGGGAAATCTGATCATCAATAACATATACTCTGCATACAATTTCAATTTCCTGGATCAGGATCTGGATGCAAATCTGTATTCCCTGATTCTGGCATATGAGAAGAGTGATGAAGTGGTTGCTCTGCAGAAAGAGGTGCAGACAAGCTATAATGAAGCTGTAAAGAGTGATGAAAAACTTGCCAATATGGTGGGTGGAACACTTCGAAATGCCATGGCAAAATGGAGAGAAACGATTGTAAGCAATACCGAAACCCAGACGACAGAGACGGAAAGCCAGACGCAGGAAACCCAGACCACAGAGACAAAGAAACAGGAAGAAACTCAAAAGAAAGAAGAAACTCAAAAGACCGAGGAAACCCAGACAACGGAGTCTACGGAAAAGAAGGAAGATACCCAAAAGAGCGATTCCAAGAAATCTACCGGTACGGTCAAGACAAAAGATATCTGTAATGTCAGAAAGAGCCCGAGTACGGATGGTGAGCTCCTCGGAAAAGTGGATATTGGTGTGGAACTGAAGAAACGTGGAACGGAAGGTGACTGGACCAAGGTAAAATTCCAGGGAGAAACCGGATATGTAAAGAGCGAATTTGTAAAGGAAGTGTCTTCCAAGTCAGGTTCCGGCAAGGAAACCGTAAAAACGAAGGATATCTGCAATGTGCGTAAAACCGCAAGTACAGATGGAGAACTTCTTGGAAAAGTGGATGCGGGCGTAAAATTAAAGAAACTTGGCACCAAGGGAGAATGGACGAAGGTGAAGTTCCAGGGCAAAACCGGATACATCAAGAGCGATTTATTAAAAACGGTAAAATAATAAAGACATCATAAAGAAGCGGAGGCTGTGAGGTCTCCGCGATTTTTGTCAGACAGGGAAGAAACGTGGAAGTCAGAATTAATAAATTTTTAAGTGAAGCAGGGGTATGCTCCAGAAGAGAAGCAGATCGCCAGATTGAAGCAGGAAATGTAACCATCGGCGGAAAAACCGCGCGGATGGGGGATCAGGTATCGGATGGACAGGAGGTCTGTTTCTGTGGAAGACCGGTACAAAAAGAAAAAGAAATGATACTGATCGCGCTTAACAAGCCGGCGGGTATTGTCTGCACGGCGGAAAAAAGGGAAAAAAATAATGTGATTGATTTCCTGCATTATCCGAAACGGATCTATCCGGTCGGGCGTCTGGATAAAGAGTCGGAAGGACTGTTGCTGTTGACGAATAACGGTGAGATTGTCAACAAAATTATGCGGTCGGGAAATATGCATGAAAAAGAATATCTTGTTACCGTGAACCGTCCGGTGACGGATGCATTTCTGCATGGTATGGCAAACGGTGTTCCGCTTGTGGAACTTGGCACGACAACGCGCAAATGCAGGGTAGAACGGACAGGAAAAAAACAGTTCCGGATCATTCTGACACAGGGATTAAACCGACAGATCCGACGCATGTGTGAATATTTTGGGTACCGTGTACAGAAACTGGTACGTGTACGGATCATGAATATTGAACTGGGGGATCTCGAATCAGGAAAGTACCGGGATGTTACACCGGAGGAATTTAAAAAGTTAAAACAGTTGATCGCACATTCGAGCAATCAGCCCGTGCGACCAATGGAAAAACCACAAAAATCAAAACGAAAACCACGCAATTCTGCCATACATGGCACGTATACGGTGGTAAATCATCATATAGATAGAGAGAACAAAAATGGAAACAGAAAAGCAACGGATTGAAGAACTGGTAAAACAGTTGAATGCAGCATCAGCTGCGTATTATAACGGACAGGATGAAATCATGCCAAATTATGAGTGGGATGCTTTGTTTGATGAGCTTACCACGCTGGAAGAAAAAACCGGATATATTATAAAGGACAGCCCGACGCAGAATGCCGGATATGAAGAATCCGGAAGCGGACAAAAAGAACCGCATGAGTATCCGGCACTTTCTCTGGCGAAGACCAAACAGGTGGAAGAACTGCAGCAATGGGCGGGAGCTTATCCGATCTGGCTGTCATGGAAACTGGACGGACTTACGCTGGTTCTGACGTATGATAACGGAAATCTTGTAAAAATTCTTACCAGAGGAAATGGAAACCTGGGTACCAACATTACATTTTTAAAGGGTGCGATCGGAGGATTCCCGCAAAAGATTTCGTATCAGGGGCATCTGGTTGTGCGAGGAGAAGCTGCCATATCCTATACAGATTTTGCACAGATCAACGACATGATTGAGGATGACGATGAAAAATATGCAAATCCGCGAAATCTGGCATCCGGAACGCTGAATCTGGAAGATCCGGCAGAAGTGAAGGCACGCCATGTCAGGTTTCATGCATTTACACTGGTGCATCTGGATGAGCCGATGGTATCGTGGGGAGAGCGGATGCACTTTCTGGAAGAACTGGGATTTGATGTGGTAGACAGGGAAGCGACAACCGCCCAAAAACTTCCGGAAGCCATTGACCGATGGACGAAACTTGTAGAGAGCGGAAAAATGGATATTCCGGTAGATGGTCTGGTGATCTGTTATGATGATACGGATTATGCGGCATCGGGAAGCGTGACCGGGCATCATGCGACACGCGCCGGTTTTGCGTTCAAATGGCAGGATGAGGCCGTGGATACAAAACTAAAATATATCGAATGGTCGTGTGCGGTGTCTACGATTTCCCCGGTTGCCGTGTTTGAACCGGTGCAGATTGAGGGAACAACGGTATCGAGAGCATCTCTATGCAATATCAGCGAGATCGAGCGTCTGGGAATCGGAAAAGAGTGTACACTTTCCGTGATCAAAGCCAATAAGATCATTCCGAAATGTATTGCGGTAAAAGATGCTGTAGGTGCTCCGGAGATTCCATCCCAGTGTCCGGTGTGCCATGCACCGACAAAAGTTCATGTGAGTGAAAATAGTGGCACAAAGACCCTGCATTGTACCAATCCGGACTGTACAGCCAAAAATGTCAAGAAATTTACCCGTTTTGTCAGCAAGTGGGGAATGGATATCGACGGCCTTTCCATTCAGACGATGCTCCGTTTTATGAATGCGGGATTTATTCATGAATTTGCGGATATTTTCCGCTTGAAAGAGCATTTCGGGGAGATCAGCCAGATGGAGGGCTTTGGTGAAAAATCTGTGGCAAATATGGAACAGTCCATTGAAAAAAGCCGGCAGGTACATCCGGTGAACTTTATATTTGCCCTGTGCATACCGCTGATCGGTGTGGATGCCGGGAAAAAAATTGTTGCCGCCATTGGTTTTGAAGGCTTTTTGCAACGTCTGCATCAGGGGGACGGGTTTGAGGATATTGAGGGGATCGGAGCGGAACGTTCCCGATCAATTGTAACCTGGTATCAGAATGAAAAAAACCACAGTGGGTTTGAGGATCTGCTTCATGAACTTTCGATAGAACATGTAGAAGTGCAGGATACTTCTTCCGGAAGCTGTGCGGGACTGAGCTTTGTGATCACCGGAGATGTGCATCACTATAAAAACAGGGATGAATTTAAGGCCTATGTAGAAAGCCAGGGCGGAAAAGTGACAGGAAGCGTCTCAAAAAAGACGGCATATCTTGTCAACAATGACATGGAATCCGCATCATCTAAGAATCGTAAGGCAAAAGAACTGGGAATTCCGATTATTTCCGAAGATACATTTATAAAACAATTTGGTGGGAGGTAGAAAAAGTTATGCCAATCAGAACACAAAGTGATCTGCCTGCAAAGGAGATCCTCGAACAGGAAAATATTTTCGTGATGGATGAGTCCCGTGCGATGCATCAGGATATTCGTCCGATTAATATCGTGATTCTGAACCTGATGCCACTGAAAGAAGAGACGGAATTGCAGATTTTCCGGTCATTGTCAAACACCCCGTTACAGGTAGACGTATCGCTGCTTGCACCGGCATCCCATGCATCCACCCATACTTCAAAGAGCCACCTGAACAAGTTTTATCAGACGTTTCAGGAAATTAAGAACCAGTATTTTGACGGGCTGATCATTACCGGTGCACCGGTGGAACAGATGAAATATGAAGAAGTCGATTACTGGGATGAAGTGTGTGAGATTATGGAGTGGTCCAAAAAGCATGTGACATCCACCCTGCATTTGTGCTGGGGGGCGCAGGCTGCACTTTATTATCATTACGGAATCCCAAAATATGATCTAAAGCAGAAAATGTTCGGGGTATTCCGGCACCATGTAATGAATCGCAAGATTCCGATGGTACGCGGATTTGATGATTATTTTTATGCTCCACATTCCCGGCATACCGAGATCCGGGAGGAAGATATTTTAAAGCATGAAGAACTGACCATTCTGGCAAAATCAAAAGAGGCGGGGGGTTTTCTGGTAATCAATCAGGATGGCAGCCAGATTTTTGTGATGGGACACCCGGAATATGACCGGATGACATTAGACAGTGAATATAAGCGTGACAGGGAGAAGGGACTTGCGATCACGCTTCCGTGTAATTATTATCCGGATGATGATCCAACGCAGCGGCCGATGCTGCAGTGGCGGTCACATGGAAATATCCTTTATGCAAACTGGCTGAATTATTACGTTTACCAGCAGACACCGTATGAATTCATCAATACCGATGAAATCATTGGGAAATAGGGCAGCCGTTATGGGTTGCAGTTTTTACAAGGGGAATATCCGTCTTTTATCAATTTCTTGCGGAGCCCCTTGTATTTTTTTCGGTTTTTACTGCTCATCTGCTTTACCGAATAACAGTCCGGTTTGTGGAATTTTTTGGTGTTGGTATTTAAAATATAGACCGCAGATGCGTGTTCCTTTGCAGAACTATTATGGGAATTCTGGTTATTTTTTCCACTCAGATGACTGTCACCGGTGGCATAATCTATGGCAACACCCGGCTGTACATTGTAGCAGTAGGTACAAAAACAAATGCCCTTTCCCTGATCCTCCACAGAATAAGCTTCCATCAGGACACCGGAAGCGACCAGGTTACTGCCCTCAAAAACCGGTGTCACGCGGTATAAGACATGGTTATTGGTTTTGTCTATATATCGTGCGGTTTTTTCCTCATAAGGAAGCATGCCTTCATTGTTCATGTAGCGGGTGCCGGTGATCAGGTTCTTTTTATTGGCATTTTCCGCAGTAAGGCAGTAGGCGATGAGGTGGCAGCGGTTATACAGATAGTTGCCGTCCACGACACCGGTGTATTTGACTGTGTGCCAGCCGGATGGCCGGATCTGACCGATTTCCCCGCGCGCTTCGGTCGGCATGGTGTCTTTGCTCACATTGGCATAGGCCACACCGCATCGTCCGAGCTTGTCGAGTTTATGGTAGGATTCAAAAGTGTTGGTGTTTTGCTTTTCCCGGCTGTTGAAATATGGTTTATTTCCATGTACAGCCACAGAAGATTTTCCATTGTATTTTGGAACTTCTTTGATGGAAAAACGGTCTTTTGTGTTCTTTTGGGCAGCCTGTGCAGTCGTGATAAGCGCAGCAGAATCGGAACTTGTATCAGAAATGGGTGGTACAGGTACGAAAGCTACGGAAAAGGCAAGTAAAACAGCAAGCAAAGAAGTCCTGCATTTTGTGAAGTGTAATCGTTTCATGGGATTTCCTCCTTATTCCGTTATGATTTGTTTTCTATAGTATAACATAAAGTAAAGAATTTTTGGAAAAAAAGGAAAAAATCCAATAGATTGGAAACGTCAGTTTCGTATATTCTGATGTTGTAAGCGGAACTGTTTCGGTGTCATCTGATAGCGTTTTTTAAAGGTACGGATCAGATGGCTGCAATCGGCAAAGCCTGTTTCTCCCGCAATATAACTTAAATCATGCCCGGTAAATAAAAGGAGATTTTCCACTTTGCTCAGCCGCACAAATTCGATATACTGCTTGCAGCTTTGTCCATAGTATTTACGGAACTGCCGGGCAAAGTAAGAATAACTCATATGATACGTGCGTGCCAGAGATTCAATGTTGATATTTTCCTGGGAATGATCATCGATATACATCAAAACATTCTGCATCGCTTCTTCCTCCACTTCCGGGATCTGATCCGTATCAAAAGAAATTCCCTGTTCCAGCCAGAAACGTAGCAGCTGTACGATCAGCCGGGCGAACTGGGCATAAACACAGGCATCATATCCGTAGCGTTTTTCCTGAACCTCTTTTAAGATATCCGTGAAAAACAGTTCAGCAGGAAAATCGGGCAGGTTGTCCGAATCAAAAACCAGCGGAGGGTTTGTGCTGTTTAAAATCTGGTGAAAGGCAAAGTTTAAATTTGGAAGATAATTCTCGGAAAGTTTTATGCGGTTGAGATTGAATTTACAGCAGATGTAAACATAGGGCTTATCATCGGTATGATAGATGGAGTGCATTGCCTGCGGAGGAAATACAATAAAGGCTCCTTTTTTCAGGAGACAGGTATTGTCATTACAGCTGACCGTTACAGATCCTTCCTGCACATAGACAAGTTCCAGAAAATAGTGCCAGTGGGAGGAAACGGGACCTTCCCAGTATCCGGTGCCACAGCAAAAAGCTTCAATAGGAGAGCGCAGCATATCACTGTATTCAAATAAATTTTCGTTCATATGACCCCCTGGTACTAAGACAAAAATCATAAAAATAGAATAGATTTGTTCTATTTTTATGTGATTGTATTATATCATAATTCAAAAATAATTGATACAATAACAGAAATTTGACAAGAAAGACAGTGGGGGCTTGTGATGAAAGTGAAAAAAGAAACATTGTTTCCAAAGACAAAAATACAGTGGCTGTGGGAAAATATGAAAGGCAGACGTGTATTATATGTGATCGGCATGCTGGGAACCGTTGTCTATAATATATTGCAGCTGACGGTTCCGTATTATTCCGGAAGAATTGTGGATCTGTTTTTAAGTGGGGCAGATGCGTGGAAAAATATGAGAACGAATAGCGGTTTGTTCTATCATCTGCTCATCCTGATGATTGTATTTACCGTACTTCGCGGTGTGATTGTCTATGGAGACTGCATGATTTACGAGCATGTGTCACAGACGGTACTGTACCGTGTGCGCAATTTTTTGTATGACAAAATCCAGAGGCAGGATATGACCTTTTACAGCACATATCGTACCGGCGATCTGATGACGCGTGTTACGGGCGATCTGGATGCGGTGCGCCACATGGTTGCATGGGTGATCCGCATGGTGATCGAATCATTTTCCCTGTTTGGTGTGGTGGCAATATACTTCTTTTATATGAACTGGAAAATGGCTCTGAGCCTGTTAATTATTTCGCCGTTTGTGTTTTTTATCATTTATCTGTTCAAAAACAAGGTGGCACCGATGCATGCGAAACTGCGTGAAAAACTGGCACAGATGAACACCTATGCGCAGGAAAATATTTCCGGAAACCGTGTGGTAAAAGCGTTTGCCAGGGAAGCATATGAAATTGAAAAATTTGACCGGGCAAACAAAGATTATGCAGAGACGAACAAAGAAACCAGCATGGTATGGCTGAAATTTTTCCCATATGTGGAAAGCATTGCAAACCTTATGCCGGTAGTGATGCTGGCCGTGGGCGGTGTCTTTTTAATCCGGGGCGAACTGACGATGGGAGATTATGTGGCATTTTCCGGACTGATCTGGGCAATTGCCAACCCAATGCGCCAGATGGGAAATATCATGAATGAATTTCAGCGGTTTTCGGCCGCATCCAAAAAGGTGATGGAGATCTATTATTCCGAACCACAGATCAAAGATGCTTTGGATGCAGCTGCACACCCGGACCGCTTTGACGGGAAAATCGAATTCCGGGAGGTATCCTTTCAGTATGAAGATGGGGATCTTCCGGTGTTGCATGATATCTCTTTTACCGTAAAGCCGGGGGAAACCATTGCAATCATGGGAGAAACCGGCTGCGGAAAGACTTCCCTGATCAACCTGATCCCGCGGTTTTATGAGCCGACGAAAGGGGAAGTGCGGATCGATGATATACCGGTGCAGAATTTCAGACTGTCCGACCTGCGCAAACAGATCGGACTTGCCACACAGGATGTGCTGTTGTATTCCGATACGATCGAGGGAAACATTGCCTACGGAGACAGCAGCATTGATCTCGAAGAAGTGGAAAAATTTGCAAAATATTCTGCGGCATCTGATTTTATCTCAAAGATGCCGGAAGGATATGATACGGTGGTCGGAGAGCGTGGCGTAGGCCTTTCCGGAGGACAGAAACAGCGAATTTCCCTGGCAAGAGCACTGGCGGTGCGGCCTTCGATTCTGATTCTGGACGATACGACCTCTGCGGTGGATATGGAAACGGAAAAACAGATTCAGGAAGCACTGCGGCATCTGGATTTTTCGTGTACGAAGGTAATTATCGCACAGCGGATTTCCACTACGATGATGGCGGATCAGATTCTGGTGATGCAGCATGGACGGATCACGGAGATGGGAAATCATGAGGAACTTATGGCAAAAAAAGGATATTATTACGAACTGGTACAGCTGCAGACCGGCGAAGACCTGGTATAGGGGGTGAGACAATGGCAAAGAATACATATAAGCAGGATGAAATCCTGGAAGAACCGTTTGATATCCGGCATCTGCTCCGGGCGTCATCCTATATCAAAAAATATCGCAGGGGTATGATCCTTGCGATCGTCCTCAGCGGAATCGGAGGAGCGTTCGGGTACGTGGCACCGATGATTATTCAGCGGGCACTTGATATTGCGGTGCCTGATAAAAATATGAGACTGTTATTTTCCCTGGTGGCGGCGCCGATTGCCATCTATGTGGTCAGCGTGATTTTTACCACGATCCGTAGCCGCATCATGGTGGATGTCAGTCAGAATATTATTTATGATATCCGCAAGGACCTGTTTGAACATCTGCAGGAACTTCCGTTTCAGTATTACGACGACAGACCGCATGGAAAGATTCTGATCCGGGTGGTCAATTATGTCAATTCGGTATCGGATATGTTGTCAAACGGACTGATCAATATCGTGCTGGAAGCATTTAATCTGCTGTTTATTATTATTTTTATGTTTATGGTAGATGTGCAGATGGCACTGGTCGTGTTGTGTGGAGTTCCCGTGCTTGCCGTCTTTATGTTCTGGATCAAAAATAAGCAGAGAAAGGCGTGGCAGGCCGTATCCAACAAGAACTCAAACTTAAATGCGTATCTGCAGGAAAATATTGTAGGTGCCCGGATTACACAGATTTTTGCACGTGAGGATGAAAATGCAAAAATCTTTAATGGACTTTCCAAAGAATGTAGACGGACCTGGAATACCGCTGTGCGCTACTCAAACCTTGTATGGCCGGGCATTGATACCATTTCGGTGTTTGTCCGTGCTGCCATCTTTTTGTTTGGCCTTGTCATTTTCGGGCAGGAAAATAAGTCGCTGGGAACGATCGTGGCGATTTCCAGTTATGCTTCGTATTTCTGGCAGCCGATCATGAACCTTGGAAATATATTCAACAATTTTATCAATAATATCGCTTATCTGGAACGGATCTTTGAAACCATCGATGAGCCGGTTACCGTAAAAGATGCAGAGCATGCGATCGAGATGCCAAAGATCCGGGGGAAAGTTACGTTTGACCATGTGACCTTTGCATATGATGAGACAAAAACGATATTAAAAGACGTATCCTTTACGGTAAATCCCGGGGAGAGTGTTGCACTTGTAGGACCGACCGGGGCCGGAAAGAGTACCATCGTCAATCTGATTTCACGGTTCTACAATGTCAATGACGGAAAGGTACTGATCGATGATCAGGATATCGCAGATGTGACCATTCATTCTCTCCGTGCGCAGATGGGGATTATGATGCAGGACAGTTTTATTTTTTCGGGAACAATTGCAGATAATATCCGGTACGGAAAATTGGATGCCACACAGGAGGAAATTGAAAAAGCGGGAAAAATTGTCTGTGCCGATCCGTTTATCCGGGAAATGCCGAAAGGATATGAAACACAGGTGCGGGAGCGCGGGTCCATGCTTTCCCAGGGACAGAAACAGCTGATTTCTTTTGCGAGAACACTGCTTTGTGACCCGGCAATTCTGATTTTGGATGAGGCAACTTCCAGCATTGATGTGCAGACGGAAAAAGCATTGCAGACCGGATTAAACCGTATGCTTAAGGGCAGGACGTCCTTTATTATTGCGCACCGGCTCTCCACGATCCGTGGCTGTGACAAGATCATGTATATTGATGACGGTGGAATCGCAGAGGCGGGAACGCATGAAGAACTGATGAAAAAGAAAGGCAGATATTACAAACTGTATACGGCACAGAAATCTTTGCACTAAAATAAACGAAAAGAGCCAAAAGTACTAGGAATTATCCCCCTTTTATGTTACCATAATAAGTGTAATTATTATGAACAGAAGGGGGATACTTATATGGCAAAAGAACTAGTTGCGATGTTGCTTGCCGGAGGCCAGGGGTCCAGATTATATGCACTGACACAGAAGCTTGCAAAGCCTGCAGTTCCGTTTGGGGGAAAGTACCGTATCATTGATTTTCCACTGTCGAACTGCGTAAATTCAGGAATTGATACGGTGGGGATTCTGACCCAGTATCAGCCGTTTGTATTAAACGAGTATATTGGAAATGGCCAGCCGTGGGATCTGGATCGTCTTTACGGAGGCGTGCATGTACTTCCACCGTACCAGAAAGCATCGGGGTCTGACTGGTACAAGGGTACGGCAAATGCCATTTATCAGAATATTGCTTTTATTGAGCGCTATGGAATACTTGGTCGTAATATTTTCAATATCCGGAAGCTGTGCCAGCATGTTTGA
>ENA-ORQX01001123-ORQX01001123.1-human-gut-metagenome-genome-assembly--contig:-NODE-1123-length-17874-cov-2.750547_pt1 | contig 17874 bp, 16 predicted proteins | sample MGYA00242170_ERZ509124 | MGnify/ENA primary metagenome ERZ509124 (study PRJEB26280, sample SAMEA2338647) | human gut metagenome | biome: human gut; feature: human-associated habitat; material: faeces... | reverse complement strand
TCCCGCGGTAAACTACTGTTTCACCGCATGTTCTTCGGCATCCACCCGTGGCTCCAGCAGCGGCACAGGTCCCAGCTGTCCAGGCTTGTTGTGTACATCGGTTTCTGTCTGTCGCGGTAGAGCTGGTAATTCCAGTAAAACGAGCCTGCTGCGTTGCAGTCGTTCCAGGTTTTTAACTGCATCCGCGCAACCCTCCGGTAGACCTTTTTACGCCATGCTTCGTCTTTTTCATAGGAAGATTTCCCATAGCGATCCGCCACGCGGTTACACAGGCACCACTCCCCCACCAGCACCGGCGTATAGCGTCCCGCCCGCCGGATCTGGCGTTCGTAAAAGCGGAAAAGAAGCTGATACGGAAATGCAGAAAGCTGTCCAGCACCCACAGATAAACGTGGACATCCAACAGGACATTTTTCATACCGTTTTTTACAAAAAAATCTTTCCAGCGGCTCAGCCGGAACCCGTCATGAAACACGATCAACTTCTCCGGAGCCATGACAGCCCGAAGCGTTTCATAGGCTTCTTTATAGAAGGGTTTCAGGAAACGCATGGGCACATGGCTGCTGCCGATTGCTTCTCCCTGATCGAGCGCCTGCTTCCGGCTCGGCGCAAACAGATAGACCCGAAAGCTGATGGGCTCGTTAAGCACTTCGATGCCAAGCAACCCTTTCCGATGCCCGTAACGCTTCCCCAGCCGTTCTAACACATACAATACATAAGCGACCTCTTTCGGATTCCGGTGCCATTTGCAGACACCGGTGATGCCGCCGTTGTCATAGCTGTTCTGCCCGCCCGGCACGGTATGCAGATCGATCAGCACCTTTAACCCATACTTTTCCGCATAGTCCATCGCCTGATCGACATATTCGATGCAGCCGGAATATGGTTTTCTGTCCCCGAACACGAAATACGGAACCGGCAGGCGCACCGCGTTAATGCCGTGCGCAGCAATTTTAGCAAAATCCGTTTCTTCGATATAGGTATCCCTGTGTTTTTTCATCAGCGGACGCAGCTTTTTTGCCGGAACCTTACGGTTTAGCCAGACCTCGTCCTCCGCGCAGTTTTCCTCGAACAAAAACGGCTGCATCCATTTTTCCAGAACAAGCCAGTTGCCAAGATTTACGCCAACGATTTTTTTCCGTTCCTCTGACATAGCTCTGCCTCCTGCGTCAGTTCTGACAGAAAATCTGCTCCTCCGTAACCGGCTTGTAGCAGCTCAGTGTCTTGCTGTCCAGATCGGTTCTATGCATGTCTACTGCGCTGATCTGGTGGTTGTCATAGGTTGTATAATAGTAAATCCCTTTGGAAGCGTTGCAGCAGGACGTGTAAATCGTGATCTCATACTTTCCCTCCGCCACCTCGCAGCAGCCTCTCTGCTGATCAACCGAGCCCAGAATGTGGAAAAACTGGCTGACGCTTTCTTTTTCAGAATTTCCCGAAACGGAATTGCATTTCACAAACGCCACGCGCGCAAATCTCGACTCCGAAGAGAGATCTCCCGGAAGCCCCATCGCACCCATACCCCTGCTGTAGCTTGTAAACGGAATCTGACCGGAAAATCTGTGCTCCGGCTGCTTCGGAGATAATCCTGCATAGTTATTTAACTGGAACATCTGCATCGGAAAGGGCGGATTATTCGTCAAAACTCCTGCCGGATTGTCATAGACCTGCAGCCCGTCCTTCGTGCATTCCAGCGTTATCGCCCCACTTGCATCCGCAATGATCCAGTGCAGCTGTGCGGCAGGAAAATCTCCAAAGGGCGTTCCGACCAGATTCATCTTTGCAAGCAGTTTTCTGACCTCCTGCAGATTGGCACACTGTCCAAGCACCCATGGAATCAGCTCGTACTGCGCCACATTTTCTCGTCCTTCTTCCACTTTCTGATACACTGCGTTGCCGACAAAATTCAATCCTGCCATGCCGACACCCTTTTCATTGACCGCATCATAGTACAGCGGGTATCCATCCGCCACATGTGCCATACCGATCATCCCATAATGCGCATCGCATTTTCCCATATGGCAAAAATCCAGCGGAAATCTGCGCGGTGTTACCACAATCTCGTCTCCATAAGAAAACTCATAATCCAGCGTCCTGCCGAAATAAAAGTCTTTTGTCTGATACGTTGCTGCTGTACACATAATTTCGTCATCCTTTCTTTGTCACAAATCCGTCCCCATCGATCGTTACGCCCGGAGAAATCTTTCTCATATAGGAAAGCACGCGCTCCTTTTCCGTCCCCTGCAGCATCGTTACGCTGCAGTCCTGCTGTCTGCCCGGAATAAACTGCAGGCTCTTAAAGCCATTTGCATCCAGCGTCAGCTTTACCAGACAGGTATCCTGTGCTTTGGAGTTAAACAGAAAGTTTCCAAGGCTGTACATCACCGGTGTATCCTCACAGTAACCGAACTGCTGCAGCACATGCGGATGATCTCCGATGATCAGATCCGCACCTGCATTCGAAATTTTGACCGCCTGATCCTTCTGTGCCCAATCCAGCTGATCCGTAGCTTCCGTTCCCCAATGAATATAAACGATCACATAGTCGCTGACCTGTTTGGCGTTTGCAACTACCTCTAACAGTTTGTCCACATTCCAACAGCGAAATACACCCGGACTGTTCTGCGTCGCTTCCTTTGTATCCGGATTTTCTGTCCGCTCGATCTGCGTTGCGGCAACAAATGCGATCTTCTGGTCATTTACAATAAAATAAACCGGCTTGATCGCTTCTTCCAGATTACGCCCCGCGCCGACATAGGGCATTCCGATTCCATTTAAGGTATCCAATGTATCCAGAAACGCTATCTTGCCGTAGTCATACGCATGATTGTTCGCCAGAGAAACGATGTCAGCCCCCATGTCAAGCAGATAGGATGCATATTCCGGCTTGGCACGGAAGGTGAATTTCTTGTTTTCTGTCGGAGTTCCGCGGTTGCTGTAGGGAAATTCGTTATTTACCATAAAAATATCCGCGCTGCGCATCACATCCAGCATTTCCTGCGAAATGCTGCCCTCAATGCCCCTGCCGCGCTGGTTCATTTTTACCTTGACCGCATAATGGTCGTCGAACAGAATGTCCCCCGCAAACACAATCGTCGTTTCATTCGGGCTTGCCGCCGTTTTTGCATAAATATTCTGCTGCCGACACAACGCCTCATCTGCAAGCAACGCGTCGTATTTTCCTACGGGCTTTGCCGACTGTGCACTCGCCAAAACGTTTTCCGCTGCTTGGACATCTTCCACAAGGTTCGCCAGCTGGCTTTCCAGCTTCACCGCTACAAGCTGTGGGCTTCCAACAGCCCAGATCATGCTGCAGCCCAAAACTACGCTTCCGAGCGCAATCGTCAAAATCAGCGTAATCAGAAAAATATGGCTTCCATGTCTTTTTCTTCGTCTTTTCTCGATCATAGCTCCTCACTTTTCCTGTAAACATTTTACTGCAGCAACTGCCAGATCATGATTCCAATCCAGAATGCGCCATACAGTAAGATTCCGGGATTTCCAATCATGACCGCCGCTTTCTTTTTACCTAAGGAAGCAACTTTCTCTTCCGGTGCGCAGCATACAAACTTTTTACGGTTCAGCCACGTCAGAATCAGTCCGGCTCCTGCCATCATCAGAATCAGTGACGCATAAGAGCCGAAAATGAACATTCCGACAATTCCGTTCCCCAGATCCGCCAGAACCGCCAGATTCTTTGTATTTAAAAATTCCGTCAATGTTTCCATCGTATCCATATAGCCCGTCACCCGAAGCATCCATGTGCCGAGGAAAGAGCCGATAAAATTGATCGCCATATGGAGTCCGATGGTATATCGCAGTTTTCCGGTTTTTACATATATAAATCCCAAAAACAGGCCGAGCAGGAATGCATAGGAAAACTGATTCAAATTTCCATGGAACAGTCCAAAAAACAGTCCGGAGGCAAGCACCGCCGCAAGCTCTCCATATTTTACAATCCGCTCCGTCAAAAGCTTCCGAAACAGCAATTCTTCTGCCGTCGGCGCGATCAAAACTGCAATAATAAACGTCACCCGCGGATTCAGCTGCATCACCGTCGATACCAATGGATTATCAACGCCGGTTCCTTTTACCATTCCGATCCCAAAGGTCAGCGCCGTCCCGATCAGGTTTCCTGCGTACATCAGACCGTAGCACATGAGAAATGCTATGATCCACTGTCCTGCGGTCATTTTCCTTTCTTCGATCTTCTGGGCCGGAATTCTGCTGACCAGCCAGCCCATAAACGGCATGGAAATCCCATACATCGTCAGCATCAGTACGATAAACGAACCGCTTGCATCCGCCATTACACCCGGCACGAATTTTTTACCGACCATCGACGCCAGAAACTGTACAGCATATATTACAATCGATCCTGCCAGATAAGCAAAACCAATTTTCGAAAAGTGTCTTCTGATTTCTTTTTCCATAATTCTCCTTCCGGTCATCTCCCGGACTTTTTCCTACAGTTATTCCCTTGTATCTAACATTGTGACCTGTTTTAGGCGGTTTGTCAACCACAGTGGGCGGAAGCCAAAACCAGGCGGCATGCTCCTGATTCGGACAGCATACCGCCTGGTTTTCTTCTATATTTTAAAAATGTTTCTGTATTTTTTCCTCCCGCCGGAACAAGATTTCTACAGCTTTCACACGTTGTACTTTTAGAATTTTACACACACTTTCTCACAAATTTTTTCCAGGGCTTGATACCCATCAGGCACAGAAGCGTACCGCACAGTGCGGCGATTGTCCAGAACAGGATAACTAAGTTCCAGCCACTCTTATCCGCAATCCACGCAATCCCATAGCTGGAAATTGCGCTGCCCACATAGGTGCAGGAGTTTACCAGTCCGGAGATAAAACCGACACGGTTGAACTTTTTGAAGAACGGCGGAATCATACTGACCAGAATCATATTGACGCCGTGCATGCAGCCCGTAATCAGTGCAGACAGAAAAACGGACAACACTGCATTGCCGTTTGGCATCAGCCATAACAGAAACGCTGCCACAAATCCGGGAGCAAAGATTGCCATCCCACAGCGCAATTCGTTGTGGATCAGCTTCCGATTGATCAGGGATGCGATCTGTGAACACATAATACCAAACAGAGGCAAAGCAATACCGGTCAGGATCGAAATAGAGCTTGCCAAATGAAAGGTTTCGGAAATATAGCTTGGCATCCAGGTCGTAATACCGTCACGCAAAATGCCCTGCATCATAATTGCAAGCATGATAATCGCAAGCATCGGCGCGGTTTTTTCCGGTAAGGGAATTGTTTTTTGCAAAGCAGATGTATTTTCTTCCAGGCTTGTGCCATTTTCCGTGCCCGCATCGCCACGGGAGGCACCTGCAGCTGCCTTCGTAAAGCTCCCTGCAGAACTCTTCTGCATTCTTTTTTCCGCAGAACCGATGGCTTTTATCCACGCAAATGCAAATAGGACCGCACAGCCTGCACAGAGGAAAAACAGGCTTCTCCAGCCTTTCCACACAATGCAGACAGGTGCAAACAGATAAAGGAAGATCGTGCCGGCAGAAGATCCCCAGCCGACCCAGACGCAGCTTTTCTTATAGGTATCCTGGTCAAGATAATCCGACAAAAGCCGGACCATCGGAGGCCACATCAGTGCCTGGGCAAAACCGTTGATACACCAGAAAACAAGCATCGCGGCCGGTCTTGAAAACAGTGGAACACAGACATTCATACCTGCAGAGACCATCAGTCCGATAAACATCAGATAGCGCGGCTTGATCCGGTCTCCGAGCCATCCGCTGATCAATTGTCCGATACCATAGGTCACGAAGCTTCCGGTTACCGCCATGGATGCTGACATTTTCGTGATTCCTTCTGAATTGACAATTTCCAGAAGCACTGTGCCGTAGTTGATCCGTGTAATGTAGCTGACAAAATATGCAGCAACACAAAATCCGATTAATATTCTTTCCGCCTGATGATCCTGTTGTTTCACTGCTTCTGTTCTCCTCTGATCATTTCTATTCCGTTTTCCTGATAGAGCTCCAGGATTTCTTTCCGCAGGCCGCTGTCCGTGACAAATGTTACGGCTTTTTTCGTTGACATCCGCAAGCTTTAGCAGCGCGCTCTTTTCAAACTTGTCACTGTCCGCCAGAAAAACACTCCGATCCGCATGCTTCATCATCGCCCGCTGTAAATGGTACAGCTCCTGATCATAGTCCATTATGCCGTTCTGCAGAGAAATAGCGGATGGAAACAAAAATGCTGTCTTTGCATGAAACTGTTCCAGCATTTGCAATGCCCACTGCCCGCAGAATGCATTTTCATCCCGAAGGTATGCCCCTGCACACAGATAGAGGGTAAATCCTTCTTTTTTCTTCAGTATCTCAAACACATGCAAGGAATAGGTAATCACTGTCAGCCGTTCAAACTCTTCTGCAAGCATTTTTGCAAACGCTATCGCAGTGCTTCCGGAATCCACCATCAGCACATCTCCTTCCCGGATCAGGCCTGCCGCATACCCGGAAAGCTCTTCCTTCTTCTGCGGATTTTCTTCTGTCCTTTCTTCCAGCCGGTGATATTGCTTTGCCACAGCTATGCCGACTGCACCGCCGTGTACCCGATGCAGACAATCCTGCCGTTCCAATTCCAGAAGATCTCTGCGGATCGTCTCAACTGACACACCAAACTGCTTTGTGAGTTCGTGAATCCGAACTGCTCCGTCCCTCCTGATCTGGCTTACGATCTGTTCCTGCCGTTCGATTGCAAGCATCCCTTTTCCTCCTGAAATCCCACATGTTTCACTTCTTTTACAAGATCTTTACACAGAATAACATATAAGTCCACATAATACAACATTATTCCTTGTTTTTCCACATCCTCTTTTTTTCTGAAGGCGCAGACATGGACCGAAAAAATCCCAGAAGTCCTTTGCCGTAAAACAGCAATTTCATATGAAAAAAACAGCAAAAGCAGGCTAGCTGTTTTTACTGTTTTCAGGTATGATGAAGAAAAAAAGAACACGATTCTTTTTTCATAAAAAGTAGAAAAGGAGTAATCACATGATCAGAGTAACTGTATGGAATGAGTTCCGCCATGAAAAAGCCTCCAAAGAGGTTGCAGCCATTTATCCGAACGGCCTGCATGCAACAATTGCCGAGTTTCTTGGCAAAAACGACGACATCGAATGTCGTCTGGCATGTCTGGATGATCCCGAGCACGGTCTGACCGACGACGTTCTGGACAACACTGACGTCCTGATCTGGTGGGGCCATATGGCTCACGATCAGGTATCCGACGCGGTTGTAGATAAGGTACAGGATCACGTCCTGCGCGGCATGGGTCTGATTGTCCTGCATTCCGGACATAATTCCAAGATCTTCAAGAGACTGATGGGAACCAGCTGCAGCCTGAAATGGCGTGACGGTGCCAGAGAACGTCTCTGGTGTGCAAATCCCGGTCATCCCATTGCACAGGGTCTTCCGGAGCACTTTGAACTGGACGTTGAAGAGATGTACGGCGAATTCTTTGATATTCCCGAACCTCTTGAAACCGTATTCATCGGCTGGTTCAACGGCGGCGAAGTATTTAGAAGCGGCGTAACCTTCCGGCGGGGTCTTGGTAATGTATTTTACTTCCAGCCCGGACACGAAGCCAACCCGACCTTCCATAACGAAAACATTCAGAAGGTCATCACCAACGCAGTTCGCTGGGCAGCACCTGTTACCAAAAGGCCCGAAATCTTCTGCCCTTGCGTAGAGCCGCTGGAGAATGTGTGAGTGATCTGATGGCTGATAAAATTGTATGCCGGCTCCACAGGAACGTATACAATAGCCAAACGTTGGGAACAAACAATAGAATACTCAGTCCGTGAACATTCTATTGTCATGAATTAAAAAGTCCCATGTCTGAACCCGAAAAGGAACAGACATGGGACTTTTCTATTTTCATGCAGGTACCTGCAAAAGCGCTGACTGCAGCAACAACTACACCACCCGGCACACTGCACACATAAAAAAAGACAGGTCTGCGAGCCGAAGCTCTGCAGAACCTGTCTTTTTATACGCAAGCTCACGTTACACGCAATACTCACATTTATTTGCTTTGAATTAGCAGTATTTAGCGGTAGAAACCTTCACGCCAGGGCCCATAGTGGTAGCCAGGGTGATGCTCTTTAAATACTGACCCTTCAGTGCGCTCGGTTTTGCTTTCATGATAGCATCCATCAGCGCTTTGTAGTTCTCAGCCAGAGCTTCTTCAGAGAAGGAAGCCTTACCAACCGGAACGTGGATGATGTTGGACTTGTCCAGTCTGTATTCGATCTTACCTGCTTTGATATCGTTGATCGCTTTGGTTACATCCATGGTAACTGTGCCAGCCTTCGGGTTAGGCATCAGACCTTTCGGTCCAAGTACTTTACCCAGACGACCTACAACGCCCATCATGTCAGGAGTTGCAACTACAACATCGAAATCCAGCCAGCCTTCGTTCTGGATCTTGGGGATCAGCTCATCGCCGCCAACAAAGTCAGCGCCTGCTGCCTGAGCCTCATCGAGCTTAGCGCCCTTAGCGAATACCAGAACCTTAACGGTTTTACCAGTTCCGTTGGGCAGTACAACTGCACCACGGATCTGCTGCTCAGCGTGACGGCCGTCGCAGCCTGTTCTGATATGCACTTCTACAGTCTCATCGAATTTAGCTGTTGCGGTTTTCTTTACAAGGCCAATCGCTTCTGCAGGATCGTACTGTGTTGCGCGATCCACCAGTTTAGCGGCTTCGCCGTATTTCTTTCCATGTTTCATGTTCATTACCTCCATTGGTTGTTAACGTAATGCTTTCTACTCTGCATTACTCCCAGTTCTATTTACTCAGTCCTCTACAACAATACCCATGCTTCTTGCTGTGCCGGCGATCATGCTCATAGCAGATTCGATGCTTGCAGCATTCAGATCAGGCATCTTCAGCTCTGCGATTTCACGAACCTTGTCCTTGGAAATCGTAGCAACCTTTGTCTTGTTCGGAACTGCAGAAGCAGACTTCAGATTGCATGCCTTCTTCAGCAATACAGCAGCGGGCGGAGTCTTGGTAATGAAGCTGAAGCTTCTGTCCGCATAAACGGTAATTACAACAGGGATGATAACATCGCCCTTGTCAGCTGTTCTTGCATTGAACTGCTTTGTAAACTCTACAATGTTTACACCATGCTGACCCAGTGCAGGACCTACCGGGGGAGCCGGTGTTGCCTTGCCAGCAGGGATCTGTAACTTAATGTAACCGGTAACTTTCTTTGCCATGTCAGGCACCTCCTAAATATATTGTGGTATGGCGCAGCGTTTTCTCCTGCTCCAGCGGCAGGACACTGCTTCCACTGCTCAACGGATCGCTCCACTGAACGTCTCTGTGACCGCGTCCTAAAACGCTTAATCTAATTTCCGAACCTCCGAGAAGCTGATCTCTACAGGGGTATCCCTGCCGAACAGTTCTACGTTAATGGTTACGGTCTGCTTGTTATAGTCGATCTTGTAAACAGCGCCGACAGTATCTTTCCATGCGCCGGCAACGACTACGATGGTATCTCCTTCTGTAAAATCGATGGAGACATTGTCCGATTTGATGCCCAGCGGCTTCATCTCGGCTTCAGACAGCGGAACAGGCTTGCTCCCCGGTCCAACGAATCCGGTCACACCTCTGGTGTTGCGGACAACATACCATGTGTCATCATTCATAATCATATTTACAAGAACGTATCCCGGAAACAGCTTCTTTTGAACGGTCTTTTTCGCACCGTTTTTCATCTCCACAACTTCCTGCATGGGGACGCGAACTTCCAGGATCTCATCTTCTAAATGCCGGTTCTCGATGGTTTTTTCCAGGTCAGCTTTGACCTTGTTCTCATATCCGGAATAGGTATGAGCTACATACCATTTTGCTTCTGCCATAAGAATCTCCTCACTTACATTGTCAAGAAATTGACACCGTACTGCGCTGCTACATCGATGAGCGAAATAATAATGCCCATAACAATAGAAACAAATACGACAGCAACGGACTGTTTTAACAGGGTATCCTTATCCGGCCAGATGATCTTCTTGAACTCGGCTTTGACACCGTCAAAGAATTTTACTTTGGGTGCCTTAGGCGTCTTGGACACTTTTTGTTCGTTTGACATACTCTGCAAACTCCTTTCAAAAGCAACGCGCCGCCGACAGCGGTCCCTCAGGACACATCACGGCAATTATTTTGTCTCTTTGTGCGTTGTGTGCTTCTTGCAGAATCTGCAGTATTTCTTGGTTTCCATTCTGTCAGGATGCGCCTTCTTATCCTTGGTTGTGTTATAGTTGCGCTGTTTGCATTCTGTACATGCCAGTGTGATTCTTGTACGCATTTTTCCACCTCCGTGCGTGCTCTTATTCTTCGCGCGCCTTCTTACGTCCTGCTGTAAAAAACTTCCGCCAGATCGCTCTGTCAGCGACTTTTTACATCCGTCCGTCGCTCTGCGCGTCTCTCGTGCACTCCCTCAAAATCCCGTCAAACGGCGGTATGAGGTCGTCTGCCTGGGTCACTCCTTCTTGCCCGCGCCTTCTGAAAACTTTCAAAATTTGCGCACAAAAAAAAGACCTCAGATCTATCTTGCCTTTCGACTATACCATAGACTGGGGTCTTTCGTCAATACATTTTTACACAGTTTACTCGTGTCCTGCGACGGGCGAATTTCATGCTTGCATGAAAATTCGTCTGACGCAGGACACGAAGGAAGCGCCTCTCTATGAGCAAAAGAAGCGATGGTGCAGCCAGCGCGGCGAGCATCGAAGATGCGTTTTTGCGAATGACGCGGTAAACACAGGAAGGACTTATCGTGCCAGTTCCTCTTTTACCATGTCCAGTGCACTCCGGATAACTTTATCCATATCATAATATTTATACTGTCCCAGGCGTCCGCCGAACAGGACATTTGCTTCCTTTTTCGCAAGCTCTGTATACTGTGCATAGAGTGCGCCGTTTTTCTCATCGTTGATCGGATAGTACGGTTCGTCACCCTTTTTCCAGGTCGCGGGATACTCTCTCGTGATGACGGTTCCTTCTCCGGTCTGGAACTCGAAATGCTTGTGCTCGATGATGCGGGTGTAAGGAACCTCGCGTTCCGTGTAGTTGACAACTGCGTTGCCCTGATAGTTATCCTCTTCCGGAAGCTCTTCGGTTTCAAACCGCAGGGAACGGTATTCGAGCGTCCCGAGGCGATAATGATAATACTCGTCGATCATACCGGTATAGAGCAGTCTGTCCCAGCTGTCCTGTTCGTCTGCAGTCCTGGCCGCATTGGCTGTCTGGTATTCCTGAAGGGAAACACCGGTCAGAACCGGAATGTCTTCCAACAGTTTCTCAACAATCTGCGTATAACCACCCTCGGGGATTCCCTGAAAACGGTCATTAAAATAGTTGTTATCATAGGTAAACCGAAGTGGCAGGCGGCGGATAATAAACGCCGGAAGGTCTTTGCAGTCACGTCCCCACTGCTTCTCCGTATAGCCCTTGACGAGCTTTTCATAAACGTCGCGTCCCGCAAGCTGCAGCGCCTGCTCTTCCAGGTTCTGCGGCGTAATCCCGGCAAACTCTCCGGTCTGCTTTGCGATGATTTCCTTCGCCTCTTTCGGCGTCTTAATATTCCACATCCGGCTGAATGTGTTCATATTAAAAGGAAGGTTATAGAGTTCATCCCGATAAACTGCAACCGGAGAATTGACATAGTGGTTGAACCGGGCATACTGGTTTACATAATTCCAAACTTCTTCATCGGAAGTATGAAAAATATGGGCACCATACCGATGTACGTTGATGCCCATAACCTTTTCCGTATAAATATTCCCGGCAATATGATCTCTCTTCTCCACTACCAGAACCTTACGTCCCTGTTTGTGCATCTCATGTGCAAATACAGCGCCGAAGAGCCCAGCTCCTGCAATCAGATAATCATAGTGCATACTTTGTCTCCTGCTTTGTCAGCGATTATTTCGCTTTGTATTTTTTAATCTGCCCAAAGTCTTCCATCAGATCCATGACCTTGTCACGTCCTTCCTGGTTCAGCTTTACATATGCCTGCATGACACGGTTCTCCAGCAGCTGCTCGCTGATGGTGGTGTCTCTTTCCAAAGAGCTGAAGTCCACTGGATTTAAGTTCAGCTTATTGCACATTTTGATTACGGTACCATATGCCATGCCATCGATGCCTCTCTCCAGCGCCGTTACCAATGTGCTGTAAGGAATCTGCATATCCATCGCAAACTGTCTTACACTTCTGTACTGACTTAAAATTTCCTTTTTCAGAATTTGTGCCTTCGTCATTTCTTTCCCTCCATTGTTGTTTCGTAAATCATCTTGTCATGAATTGACTTATGGGCTCACCGTTCTATTGTACACAACGGCATCGCGTGTTGCAACACTCTCTTCTCAAAATTGTAAATTCATTCTTAGAGAAAGAGAGCCCCCTTCTCTTATTCTTCCCTCAACTAATCGATATTTTACTGTAATTTCTTCGCTTTGTCAATTTTCTTTTGTAAATATATCATACAAAACCCAGACCATTTTTCTGTGCAAACTTACTATCCAGGGCAGGTTTAAAGTTTCTTTTATTCGTCTTCCACCAGCCGCATTCCGGCGGTTTCCGTCACTGGAAGCGAAAAAACGATCGACTTTGCCTTGCTTTCCAGCCCCGCCTTTTCCATGATCGCTTTCATAATTGCATTTTTGTCACAGTTCTTGACGACAATCAGGATCATCTCTTTTTCGGTTGCAAGAGAAAAACCGAGGAACTGCTCCGCTTTCTGCATGCCGGTTCCCTTTGCATGAATGACCGTTCCGCCCGCCGCGTTCGCGCTGCGCGCCGCTTCCATGATATATTCCGTGTAGCCCTGATTCGCCACCACTACCAGAAGTTCATACTTTGTGTCCTTCAATGTGCTTTCCTCTCCTTTTTCAAATCCACGCCCTTCCGTCAGAAACTGCAGCTGCTTCTTTCCGCCGATGCTGCTGACGGGAATCACAAAGGCGATTCCGGTTCCGGGGATATCAATTTTCAGCCGCTTTTCCAGCCCGCTGCGGATTTCCTTCCATTCCCTGCCTGTCACGAACGCAAACTGGATTGCTTTTTCCGCCGCTTCCAGGCCGAAAGAATCCAGCACCTCGCTCGTCGCCGTTCCCCTGCCCAGCGTCACCATCGTCACAGTCACGCCGTATTCTTTATAAAACGCCAGAAGCCGACGGTGAAAATTCCGGTCACTGATCGTAACCATTAAATATAATTCGCTCATTTATCCTCACATTCCGCAGCGTTGCGCTGCGTATATTCTCTGCAGCACGGCGCTCCTATATCCTCTGCTTCCTTCCTGCCTCTCCGTGCTGCTATCGCTGTAATACGCGCTGCCCGCGTGCATTACAGTTCGATGATTGCATCGTCATCCAGCAGGTCGAAGGCATAGGCAGGCGTAGGAACCGCTGCTGTCTTTTTCTTTTCTGCCAGTTTGGAATACAGCCCCATCACCTGAATCGTGATAAGCGGCGTCATCGCAACCATCGCTACTACGCCAAACGCATCCGTTACGATGTTACCGCCGAGCGCCACGCACGCCCCCTGTGCCAGTGGCAACAGAAATGCCGCCGTCATGGGTCCGGAAGCAACACCGCCGGAGTCAAATGCGATCGCCGTATAGATTTTCGGTACAAAAAAAGAGATCACAAGGGCGATCGTATAGCCCGGAATTAGAATCCAGAGAATTGAAATGCCGGTCAGCACGCGGATCATCGCAATTCCGAGGGAGATCGCCACACCTGCGGAAAGCGCCGTACCCATTGCACGCGCCGAGATCGCACCGTCCGTGATTTCTTCAACCTGTTTGTTCAGGACATAAACGGCAGGCTCCGCTTTTACGATGAAGTAACCCATCACCATCGCAATCGGCACAATTACCCACGGATGGGAAAGCCCCGCCAGCACCTGTCCCAGATAGTTGCCCGCCGGCATAAAGCCGACGTTTACGCCGGTCAAAAACAGTACCAGACCGATATAGGTATAAACCAGACCGATCAGGATTCTCGTCAGGTTTCTGCCCGAAAGCTTCAGGATCAATGCCTGGAACACTGCAAAAAACAGCACGATCGGAAGCAGGGACAGTGCGATTTCTTTCATATATGTGGGAAGCTCTACCGCAAACAGGTTCCACAACTGCTTTGAATCTGCGATTTCCGGGATTACAGGAGGCGTATACGCCGCGCTGTCCGGATTGTAAATCAACCCCAACATCATGACTGCCAGGATCGGACCGATCGAACACAGCGCAACCAGACCGAAGCTGTCATCCGCTGCATGGCGGTCGCTTCGCGTTGCAGAAATACCAACGCCCAGCGCCATAATAAACGGCACCGTCATCGGTCCCGTGGTCACACCGCCGGAATCGAACGCTACGCTCAAAAATTCTTTGGGAACAAAAAACGCGAGAATAAAAATCACCGCATAGAAGCAGACAAGCAAAGGGGGCAGCGCGATGCTAAACAGCATACGGAGAAGCGCCACCACAAGAAACACACCGACTCCGCAGGCAACTGCGAGAATCAATGTCAGATTCGGAACAGCCGGAACCTGCTGTGCAAGCACCTGCAGATCCGGTTCAGATATTGTAATAATAAAGCCCAGCAAAAAAGACAGCGCCACAACGACCCACAGCTTTTTGGACTGTGTCATCGCCGTGCCGACCCGTTCTCCCATCGGGGACATTGCAAGCTCCGCGCCAAGCGTGAAAAACACGATTCCGGCGATCAGCAATATCCCTCCGATCAGAAAACACAGCAAAATACTCGGAGAAATCGGCGCAATCGTAAAGGATAGCAGCAGCACAAGCCCGATGATGGGCAGCACTGCCTGCAGCGCCTCCTTCAGCTTTTCTTTCAGTTTTTTTCGGATTCCCAAACAGCCACCTGACCTTCCCTTTATTTCCGGCAATGGAATGCTCACAGAGCGCGCATTCTATTTTATTTCGTTCTGCTCATCTCCATCAGTTTGTTGCGCATAGTTGTTTCGATCTGTGTCAGCTCTGCTTCCGCTTCGCGGCGTTTGTTTCTGCCATCTTCCTGAATCTGCAGCACTTCATCCAGCGTGGAGATCAGAGTTTCGTTCGTCTGCTTTAACGTTTCAATATCTACGATACCACGTTCGGACTCTTTTGCCGTCTCAACGGTTGCAAGCTTTAAGGTTTCTGCATTCTTTTTCAGCAGGGTATTGGTCATATCCGTCACTTCACGCTGTGCCTTGGCTGCCTGCGCGGAGTGCTCGACGCCAATCGCCAGCACCATCTGGCTCTTCCAGAGCGGAATCGTGTTGACCAGCGTGGACTGGATCTTTTCAGACATTGCAGTATCGTTGCTCTGAATCAGTCTGATCTGGGGCGCCATCTGCATGGAAATCGTCCGCGTCAGCTCCAGGTCGTAAATCTTTTTCTCAAAGCGATTGCACAGCTCTGCCAAATCCTTCGCCTTCTGCGTGTCCTCCGGCAGTCCGCTTTCTTCTGCGCGTTTGATCAGCTCCGGAAGCTCCTGCTCCTTTACCTGCTGGATCTTTTCTTTTCCGGCAAGGATGTACATGGAAAGCTCTTTATAATAGGTGAGATTCAGCTGATACATCTGATCCAGCATTGCCGCATCCTTCAGCAGCTGAATCTGGTGTCCTTCCAGCACCTTACAAATTTTATCCACATTAACTTCTGCTTTGGCATATTTTGCTTTCATATTTGCGATCTTATTGCCGCCTTTTTTGAACAGTCCGAGGAAGCCCTTTTCCTCGTCACCGTCCTCGATGCTCTTTAATTCGTTCACAACGGCGGTCAGCTCGTTGCCGATCTCGCCAAGATCCTTTGTCCGGACGTTGCCCAGAGCTGATTCTGAAAAATCTGCGATCTTCTTCTGGGAGCTTGCGCCATACTGCAGCACCATTTGGGAATTCGTGATGTCGATCTGCTTGACAAACGCATCAACCTGCTTCTGTTCCTGGGGAGTTAAAATCGCCTTTATTTTTTCTTTTTCATCAACCGGCTGCACCGCTTCTTCTTTTTCCACAACTGCCGGTTCTTCCTTTTCCTCTGCAAAAGGCTCCAGAGTCAGGGTCGGCGCAGGCGCTTCCTGCAGCATCTTTTCCATATCTTCGTTCATCGGTTACTCCTCCTGTTTTTCAAAATCACTCTTCATATACCCGTCCTGCGCCAGCACTGTTTTCAGCACCCTTGCATCTGCGGACGCTTCAAATGCCGCGTTCTGATACAGATCATCCAGAAGCTTTTCAAACGCTTCGTTAATCGTATCCATCGTCTTTTCGATCTCTTCCTTAGCGGTGCGGATGTTCTCGCCCTCAACCCCGGCGCTGTCAAATTCTGCATAGGATTCCACAAGCTTGACCGTCGTAGGAAGATAATACTCCATAAATCGCCGCATCTGGTCGCTCTTCTCCGGATGCTCCCGAAGCGTCTGAAAAATTCTTTTCAGCAGGTAATCCAGCTTGTAAAGCTTGTTGGAAATCACCTCTCCCGGGATCTGGATGTTTAACTCCCGAAGCCGCTCCATGTAGGCCTGACCGTCTTTTTCGATCTGCGCCTCTTTTGTCAGCGCTTCCTCGCTGTGCGTCGCTGCACCATCAGCTGTCTGGTTCTGTCCGGCAGCCTTGCCATCTGCACGGTTTGCTCCGCCAGCACTTTGCCCGACGTCCGCTGTCAGCTCTTTGCGTTTTTTCTCCGCAAGTTGCTGTTCATATTCTTCTTTTTCCTCGAGATACTGCTCCCATGTCTCGTCATCGATGACAAAAATATCGTTTTTCTCATCCATGTGTCCTTCCGGGAACATGCCACTCTCAATCATCGTCCGAATATCCCGTCCCAGCTTCTTTGGAGTCCATCCGGTTTTTTCAGAAAGCTCCGAAATTCGAATATACATTTCCTCCCCTGCAAGCTTCAGATATCGTTCTGCTCTTCCAAGCCGTTTGCAGAGTCCTCCGCCGCGTTTTAATACACCTCCGCAGGCTGCTGCCATAAGACCGAACAATATGGTCATCCCACCCAGAGACGCGCTGGAGGTTGCTGCCCAAATGATCGCCATGATCAGTGCGGTCAGTCCGAAGGTTCCAAGCCCGATCCCTCCAAATACGCTCAGTAAAACACCACTGACTTTACCCTTTTTTACAAAAATCTGCGGCACGTTGATCGTGTTCTTATAAACGATCGTGCCGTCCGGGCGCTGATACTGCTTTGCCGTCGTATAACGCTGCTTCTGCTCCATCTGTCGTCTGTAGGGCGACTGCGATGTGCTGTAGGAAGAAGCGATACTGCGCTTGGCGGATTTGTATTCCACGGTTTTGTCCGTTCGCTTATAAACCCGTTCGTGCGCCTGATTGACCTGCCAGCGCACCTCATCCAGCGCTCCGTTTACGGAATCATTGATGACATGGTTTAGTTGTCCGAAGTCACCTGAATTTACCGCATCCTGTACTGCATCCTTGATTCTGTCTCCAATTTCCGAAAAATCCTGTTTGTCGCTCATATCCTGCTCCAATCCATTCCGATTGCCCTAAATTCGCATCTGCTCTCAGGATATCATAAATCCGCCGCCTTGTAAAACATTGGCGGCGGATATGTGTATAAACTTTTTATTAAGATTCCAGTTTTCTTCAGGCTTCGGTCAAATTTTCCAGCATCCGGCAGATTCCGGCATCCAGCGCTTCCAGTTCTTTTTCAGTCAGCCCGCTGCACATCTTTTTTTCCGTTTCGCGAAAGCAGCTGCAGACCTCTGCTGCCGTCTCCCTTCCCTCCTCTGTCAGAAAGATCTGGCACTCCCGACGCGACTGTGGATTGATACGCCGCTCCAAAAGCC
>ENA-ORQX01001119-ORQX01001119.1-human-gut-metagenome-genome-assembly--contig:-NODE-1119-length-17893-cov-5.165658_pt1 | contig 17893 bp, 9 predicted proteins | sample MGYA00242170_ERZ509124 | MGnify/ENA primary metagenome ERZ509124 (study PRJEB26280, sample SAMEA2338647) | human gut metagenome | biome: human gut; feature: human-associated habitat; material: faeces... | reverse complement strand
CGGCCGCTACCGTCGTTGCCGCCGAGGAGCAGGTTGCAGCCGATACTTCGATCATCCTCTTCGATTACAGCATGTCGTGGCTGACCCCGCAGGAGAAGACCCGCCTCGAGCTGGTGGCCGAGAAGATCAAGAACGGCCCGCAGGACATGGTTTACCAGATCGTGGGCCATGCCGACCAGCAGACGGGAACCAAGGCCGGAAACAAGCGCGTCGCCGAGCACCGTGCCAAGCGGGTATTCGACTTCCTCGTATCGAAGGGCGTCAACCCCAAGCAGCTGAATTACGAGGGCAAGGGCAACTCGCCCGATCCGTTCAAGAAGGTTCAGGCCGCCAACCGTGCCGCGATCATCCAGTAATCGGGAGCGAGGCTGCGGGCTTCCCCCGAAGTAGAAAAGAAAAAGGTGCAGGATTGTCCTGCACCTTTTTCTTGTGCTGATTCCGGGGTGTCGGCTGTGTGTTTTACCTGATAATCACGGCATTGACCAGCCGCACGCCCGAGCGGCGGTTGATCTCCTCCTTGAGCGCCTCGCGCTGGTAGAAGAGCTCCGAGCGGAGCACGCTCGACTGGATGCGGGCATAGAGGATGTGGTTTTCGATTTTCAGCTCGGTCGTAATCTCCGCGGCGCGGTCGCCCACGATCTCGCGCCAGGTGTCGGGCAGTTTCCCTTCGGCGACTTTCGCCGCAACATAGGGGCGTTTGAAAAACTCCTCCAGCAGGTCGCCCATCAGCATGGTCTTCGTCCGTCTCATGGCCGTCCTCCTTCCGATGCTGCATCCCCGGGGCGTGCCCCGTTGCCGTCGGGTTCTGCTGCTGGTTCTTCGGCAGGCTCCGGTGCCGGGACTGGTTCCGAAGGCCGCCGCGCGGGTTCTCCCGCCGGCGATTCCCCGGCTTGCCCTTCTGTCCGATCCGCGGCCGCAGTCCCGGTCTGTCCCGGTGTTTTTTCCTCCATCGGTTCCGCAGCCCCGTCCGTTACCGCATTCCCGGGCCGGCTTCCGGCCGATCCTTTGTCCGGGTCTGCCGCGGCAGCCGTTGCCGTTGCATTCCCCTGCGTCACCGCCCCGTTCCCGACCGTGAAAAGCGCATATTCGCCGCCCGCCTTGTCGAGGATCGTACGCAGCCGTGTGGGGTTGCAGTCGGTGATCAAGATCTGCCCGAACGAATCTTCGGACACGAGGCGGATCAACTGCTCCACGCGCCCGGCGTCGAGCTTGTCGAAGAGGTCGTCCAGCAGCAGGATCGGTTTTTCGCCCTTTTCCCGGGCGACGATGGTGTATTGCGCCAGTTTGAGGGCTATCAGGAACGATTTCTGCTGTCCCTGCGACCCGTATTTGCGCAGGGGGTAGCCGCCGATTTTCAGCACCAGGTCGTCGCGGTGGATGCCTGCCGTGGTGAATTCGTTGGCGAGGTCTTTCTGCCGTGCCGCGAGGAGCAGTTCGTCGAACGGCCGGTCGTTCAGCTCCGACTTGTAGTGCAGTTCGACCTGCTCGCGGTCGCCCGAGAGGGTGCGGTAATAGTCCGCGACGACGGGTTGCAGCCGTTGCGTGAACTCCCGCCGCAGGGCGTGTATTCGGTTGCCCTGCTCGACGAGTTGCAGGTCGTAAATGCGGAGCATCGTTTCGTCGGGCATGTTCTTGAGCAGGCGGTTGCGTTCGGCCAGCACGCCGTTGTAACGCATTACGGCGGCCAGGTAGGTGCGGTCGAGCTGCGAGATGAAGCCGTTGAGGTAGCGGCGGCGTTCGTCCGCGGCGTCGCTGATGAGCGCACTGTCGGCCGGCGACACGATCACGGCTGGAATCAGCCCCACGTGATCCGACAGCCGTTCGTACTCCTTTCCGTTGCGTTTGAGCACCTTGCCGCCCTTGCGCGAGAACGAGCACACGACGCTCTCCGTCTTGCCCGCATCGGTGAGGTACTGTCCTTCGGCGAGGAAGAAATCCGCGCCGTGGCGGACGCTCTGCCCGTCGGTCATCGTCAGCGACGACTTGCACATCGAGAGGTAATAGACCGCGTCGATGACATTGGTCTTGCCCGCCCCGTTGTCGCCCACCAGGCAGTTGATGCCGGGGCACAGGGCGAGTTCCTCCTGTGCGATATTCTTGAAGTTGAGCAGCGATATTTTCTTCAGATACATGGTTCAAAGATAGTGCAAGCCGAGCGCAATGCCAAATTTATTTGGGCATTGCGCCCGTCGCATGTATCCCGAGTTGCAAAAAATCGGGATGCGGCATTGTACATTGTGAATAGTTTTGTATCTTTGCTGCCTAACGTACGGAATTATAAACTAAACAAGATAGATTTTTATGGCAAAACAGCATGTCGCCGAGCAGGAAACCCTTGGCGAAGCAATGAACAAAACTGAGTTTTTCTTCGAGAAGAACGGCCGTATGTTGTCGTATGTTTTCCTCGGATTGCTGGTGCTCGCAGCCCTCGTTTTCGGCTACCGCGCACTGATCGTGTCGCCGCGTGCCGAGAAGGCCGCCGAAATGATCGCCGAGGCGCAGTACCGTTTCGAGGATCAGAATGCGGACTATGCGCTGGCACTCGAAGGCGATGCCAACGGCGCCGGATTCCTCGAGGTGATCGAGAAGTACGGCTCGACCCCTTCGGGCAACCTTGCCAAACACTACGCCGGCATCTGTTACCTGAAGGCCGGCGACCTGGAGAATGCCGCCAAATTCCTGGCCAGGTATTCGCCCGTAAAGGGTATCCCGGGCGCATTGATCAACGCCCAGAACTACGGGTTGCAGGGTGACATCGCCGTCGAGCAGAAGGACTATGCCAAGGCTGTGAAATTCTACGACAAAGCCGTAGCGGCTGCCGACAACAACCTCACCGCTCCGATGTACCTCCGCAAAGCCGGCCTGGCCGAGCAGGCCCAGGGCAACGGCGCGAAAGCGGCCGCATACTACGAGCAGATACTGACTTCGTACCCGGCGTCGATGGACGCACGCGACGCGGAGAAACTTCTCGGCAGCATAAAATAACCGGAGACTATGGCGACCAAGAAGCATAACCTTTCCCAATTCGATTCACCCCTGCCTTCGGCCGCCGAGATGCGGTTCGGCATCGTCGTGGCCGAGTGGAACCGCGAGGTCACCGAAGCCCTTCTCGAAGGCGCCGTGCGCACGTTGCGTGCCGCCGGATGCCCCGACCTGAACATCCAGATCAAATATGTCCCCGGGACGTTCGAACTGGCGCTCGGCGCACAGTTTTTCGCCGAATATACCGATGTCGACGCGGTGATCGCGCTCGGGTGTGTCATCCAGGGCGATACGCGCCATTTCGATTTCATTTGCCAGGGCGTGACGCAGGGTATCACCCAGCTGCAGATCCAGTGGAACATGCCGATCGCATTCGGTGTGCTGACCGTCAACGACATGCAGCAGGCGCTCGACCGCTGCGGCGCCCGCCACGGCAACAAGGGCGATGAAGCGGCTGCGACAGCCATCAACATGGTCAAGTTGCAGATCGACATGGAAGCCGCTTCCCCCGACCACGAACCCGACCGGCGGAACATCAACTGACGACTTTGGTACAGATATTAAAGGGAGCCTTTCATAGGCTCCCTTTTTTGCGGCGTTTCCGGCGGTGCGTAGCGGTTATCAGTTGCGTCCGTGTGTCATGACCTATGATCCGTGTCCTGTGCTCTGGGAACCGTGCTCCGTGAACCGTGTGCTGTGCGTCTTGAACTCGTGTGCCCGCGAGTTGTGTGTCCGTGTCGGCGCCCGTGCGTCCCTCTCCGCCGCCTGATATGCTCCGGGGCGCCATTCACGGCTTGGACGGAAAGGCATGTGCCTCGGGCCCGGCGGGCCCGGCCTTCGGAGGCCTGTACCACCGCCATCGCCGTTGCCACCCGGGGCGGAATAAAAGAAGAGGGAGGCCTTCAGGCCTCCCTCTTCGGTATGGGGATCGAACGGTGTTATTCGACAACCTGAATGACCGGACTGTCGTTGTACCCGTTATCGGCGGAGCTTGCCCAGCGGATCGTACCGCCGTTGGGTTCCGTGCCGCCCGTGGTGTTGGCTTCGCAATAGAACCGGATCTTGACGCTGCCGTCGCTGATACCGCGTGCGAAGGTCATTGTCTCGTCGATCTGCATGTTGGCCGTCGGTACCAGATGCGTGTAGGTGATCTGTTCCCCGTTGACGGTTGCGGTCTGCGTGTCGGTCGCCGGTTTCCAGCTCGTACCGTCCATATATTGCAGGCTCCAGTACTTCTGTCCGGTGCCGGAGATACGTGTGAGACCCGTAAAACGAACCTTCGTTCCCGACTTGAAGTTCTTGACCGGAACTTCGAATAACCAGTAGTCGCCCTTCCATGCTCCCGTGACGTAGGGTTGTCCCGTGCCGCCGATCATGCGCGTGCTGTTGGGGTGCAGGCTGCCGTCGGAGTTGAAGGTGTGGAAGTAGGAGATATAACCTACGCCCGACGAGGCCATGAGCTTGTTGTTCTGCTCGAACTGCTCTTTCGGAACCGTGTAGTCCGTGCCCGATGCACCGTTGAAGAACCACTTTACCGGAGCGTCCAGACCTTCCAGCGGCCCGCCTTCCGCCAGGCTTTCCTGTGTCACGAAGATCTCCTTGACGGCTTTGGTGCCGAGCACCTCGTCCGAGATGATCGAGAACGAAGCGGAGCGTTCGTCGAGCGAGAGGTTGCTGGTCGCTTTCACCGTCATGACATACTCCTTGTCCGCTTCGCCGGCCGAGGGCGTGACCTCGATCCATGCGTTCTCGGCAACCGAAATCGTCCAGTCCCAGTTGGATTTCACCTTGAAGGTGAATGCATTGGGCTGGTAGGCCGGGAACGGGGGCAGTGCCAGGTCGTCGCCGATGTCCTCGCTCGTAATCTCGATCTGCGGCGTGATGTCCTGCAGGATGTTTAGGTCGGCTCTGATGTCCTTGTACTGGCCGCTGCCCTTGAAGGCGATGCTGAAATCACGGCTCAGGGATGCCGGCTGCTCGGGATACTCCTCGATGTCGAGCGTGAAAGTCCCGTTGCCCGTCTCGGTGAAGGTTGCCCATTCGGCTTTTTCGGGTTCGTAGAACGGCGTCACGTTCGACGCGACCCTGATGTCGTAATGGGCGGCATAACGTCCCGCTACGATCTCGTTCGTCTCGATGTTGTTGACGACGAACCGGATGTAAGGTTCGTTGGCGCTCTGGTTGACGACGAGGGTCGTTTCGGTCTGCCTGCCGTCCGCATAGCGGAATACGACCGTCGCCGAACGCGGGGTGTTGGCGTCGTTATCGTCCAGGCAGAAGCGTACCTTGCCGTCGCCCTGGCCTGTCTTGGGGTAGAATTTGATCCAGTCTCCGTCCGTGGAGTTGCATTCGACACTCCAGTTGCAGTTCGAACGGATGTCGTAACGGATCAGTTCGAGCGTGGCGTCGCCGATGATGGCCTCGGCGTCGAAACCCAGGTCGGAGGAGGCGGTCACCAGCTTGCTCGATACGACGGTATTCTCCAGCCGGAAGTAGGGGCTGCCGCCCTCCGTGTCGTCGTCGCTGCACGAGACGAAGGCCGCCGGGATCAGGAGCAGCGCCGACATGGCCAGGCCCCTTATGTTGCGGAATATGTTTTTCGCGTTCATAGTGCGTTCGTTTTTAGATTATAAGTTCTCTTCGGCGATGACATTCTTGCGGAACGAGTGTTCCCACGGCTGCCCGGCATCCTTGGCGACGGCCTGGCCGCTCCACCAGATCGGGAAGACCATGGTGTTGTCGTTGATGGTACCGCCCTGTGCCTCGAATGCGGCCGTATAGTTCGCACGGTTGTTGGCGATCGCGATCGACGGATAGGGATAGCGGGCGATGAACTTGCCGCCCGTGGCGTTCAGCTCGATCGTTCCCATGCCGGTCTTGCACTCGGGATACCCCGTGCGGCGCATTTCGTGGTACATCTGGAAGCCGATGACCCAGAACAGCGAGAGCCATTTCTGCTCGGCGAGGCGCTGCTGGGTATTATTCCATTTTACGTGGTCGCTCGCCAGCAGTGCGGCGATGTTCTTCTGCGTGATGGCTACGGTTTTCAGTTCGATCTTGTTCGACGCGTTGAGTTCGGGGTAGGAGGCGTAAATGCCGTATTCGCCCCATTTCTGGCACGACGCGGTGATCGCCGCTTCGTAATACTCCTTGGCGGAGCCCGATATCCAGCCGTTCATCGCTGCTTCGGCCTTGATGAAGAGCAGCTCGTCGTAGTCGAGCATGTGGTTGGGGCGCGTGTCGCCCACCAGCGTTTCGTAATGCAGGTAGGGTTCGCGTTCGCTGATGGAGGTGATGCCGTTGTAGTTGATCGTACAGCCCGAGACGGCGCCGATCATTTCGCGGATCACATCGGGCTCGGTCGCACTGGGATACTGGACGTAACGGGGCTTGATCCAGATGCGCAGGCGCGGGTCGACGAAGCCGTCCGAAGCGTCGTAGAGCAGGTCGAGCAGCTGTGCGGCGATGTGGTGGTCGCTCGACAGGCTCTTGTCGTCGGGGAACGAACTGGAGTTGAAATAGGTCTTGTAATACTCCGCGCTGCCGGAGAACTTCACGGTGGCGTTGTCGTCGTTCGACTCGAAGACGGGGTATTTGCCCGGGTTGGAGATGATCTGGTTGATCTGCTCGCCGACCGTGGGGGTGAAGGCGTTGTTACGGCCGCTCACGCGCATCAGCAGACGCAGGCGCAGCGTGTTGGTGAATTTCTGCCACTTGGCGATGTCGCCGCCGTAGATGCCGTCCTTGGTGGGGTCGTCCAGCCCCAGGCTGGCGTTGTAGAGCGAGTTGGCCAGCTCGAGTTCCTCCAGCATGGCCGTATAGACCTCCTGCTGCGAGTCGATATGCGGGGTGTTGATGCCCTCGCCGCCCTTGAGCGCCTCGCGGTAGGCGATCGAACCGAACATGTCGGTGAGGATCGACATGTTATAGACCTTCAGCGTCAGGCCGATGGCCTGGAAGTTGGGCTGGTTCTGCGCCACGGCCAGGTCGTACATGTGCTTGGCATTGCCGGCCCATTTGTACCCGAGGTTCCAGATGGCCTTGAAATTGCCGTCGGCAAGGTTGTAGCAGTGTTCGCGGCGCGGTGTCGACTTGGCCACGGTGACCTGCGAAATCTCGTTGGCGATGCTCAGCATGTAGGACGAATAGCTGTTCGTGGAGCTGTAAATCAGCGGTTCGAGCAGCGCGATGGGGGCTACGGACCCTTCCGATTGTTTGTTCGGATTGGTGTTGTAATCCTCGAAATCTTTCGTACATGCGCCCGATGCGGCGAGCAGCGCGAGTATCAGGATATATTTTGCGTATTTCATGGCGTTCGCAGTTTTAGAACTGAAGTTTGATGTTGATACCGTAGGTACGCGTCATCGGGAAGGTGACGGTTTCGATACCGGGGTAAATGTTCGTACCGTTGACCAGACCTGCCGCCTCGGGGTCGAACTGCGGCCAGTCGGTGATGCAGAAGAGGTTGGTGGCGAAGAACCCGATCGACGCGCCCTGCAGGAAACGGGTCTTGGCCATCAGGTGCTTCGGCAGCTGGTAGTCGATGCGCAGCTCCTTGAACTTGAGGAAGTCGGTGCTGAACGTGTTTTCACGGCCGTTGTCGCGCACCCATTTGTAGGACTGGTAGTAGGTGTAGATGTTCTCCGTGACGGCGGTGTTCTTCTGGTAGGAAACCGTGCCGTCGCCGTTGTCCACGGCGTTGACGCCCTGCAGAACCAGGCCGTCGTCACGTCCGGCGAGCGAGTTCTTCAGTTTGCCCTGGTACGAGAGTGCGAAGTTGGTCACCGAGTAGGCCACGCCGCCGACCTGCGCCGTGAACTGCGCGCTCAGCGAGAGGTTCTTGTAGCGGAACGTCGTGCCGAAGCCTGCCTTCCAGTCGGGGATTACGCTGCCCAGGTGCTCGAACTTCTTGGAGTCGGTCTCCTTGGTCAGCAGCGGGTAGCCGGTCTTGGCGTTGATGATCTGCATGCCCGAGCAGTCGACCTGGTTGCCGTTTTCGTCCGTGTAGGTCGAACCCTCCGGCGCGTACTCGTAGTGGCTGGCCGAATAGAGCTGGTGCATGGACTTACCCACGTACGAGTAGACGAATATACGGCTGCCGATGGTCGTCGAGGTCGAGGTCTGCAACGGCGTTGCGGGATCCCATCCGTTCTGCAGCTCGTTGAGTTTGTTCTTGTTGAGCGACCAGTTGCCGTTGATCTCCCAGTTGATGTCCTTCGTGCGGACGGGAACCATGCGGAACGTGACCTCGACACCCTTGTTGGTAATCAGGCCGGCGTTCATCTTGCGGGACGTACTGCCGGTTTCGGCGCTCGTTTCGGCGCTGATGATCTGGTTGCGGGTGCTGGTCTTGTAGAGCGCCACGTCGACATTGAGCCGGTTGCCCAGGAACTTGGTTTCCAGGCCGACTTCCCAGCTGCTGGTCTTTTCCGGGAGGATGTACGGGTAGTTGCTGGCCGTAGGCAGCGTGACGCCGCCCGGATAGTCCGTGGTCGAGTAGTCGTCGTAGAGCGAGAAGACCGAAGTGTCGTTACCCACCTGTGCCCACGAACCGCGCAGCTTGATCATGTTGACATGAGGGGAGTTGATCTTGAACGCCTTGTCGAGCAGGATACTGGCCGATACCGACGGGTAGAAATAGCTCCAGTTGGAGGGAGCCAGCGTCGACGACCAGTCGTTGCGGGCCGTGACGTCGAGGAAGTAGGTGTCGTCCCACGACAGGTTGACAAAGCCGTAAAGGCTGTTGGTCTGCCGGTTGCTGCGGTAGGGCGACGTGTCGAGGGCTACCGCGGCGTTGGCGAACGAATACATGCCGGGGCCTTCGCTGCTCAGCTGCGAGGCGGTGATGGTGGTCGAGTAGTATTTGTTGCGCAGGACGCTGCCGCCGAATGCCGCCGTGACGCCGAAGCGATCCCACAGCTTGTTGTACTTGAGCAGGAAGTCCGAGTTGTAGTCGTAGCGGCGGATGGTCTTCTCGCGGTACATGCCGTAGCGGTTGTCGAGCGACATGAAGGGTTTCTGCTGCGAGCGCCATTCGATATTGGCGTCGAAGCCGCCGCGCAGCGTGAAGGTCAGCTCGGGCAGGATCGTGAAGTCGATGCTCACGTTGCCGAAGAAACGGTCACGATCCAGTTTGTTCAGCTCCTCGTACAGCGTGCGGTAGGGGTTGTGGCCCTCGAGGCTGTTGTAGATAAGCCCCGAAGTGGTGTTGTATTTGTCTTCGCCGCTGCCTGCCAGGTAGTTGGCATAGGTATAACGGCCCTGCATGTACTCGTCGCGGTAAGCCGAGATGGGGTTGGTGTTGTAGCCCCAGATCAGGCCGTACATGGGCGAACCCTGGCTGTAACCCGACATGGGCATGTTGTCGCTGTTCTTGCGGATGTAGTTGACTTTTGCCGCCAGTTTGATGGCCTTGCTGATCTTCTGGTTCAGGGCCAGTGCGAAGGTCTGCTGTTCGTAGCCCGAGTTGGGCGTGATCCAGTCGTTGCGCAGGTCGGTGAATGAGAAGCGCGTGCTCGTACCCTTGCCCGTCGAACCGTCGATGGTCACCGAGTTGCTCCACGTAACGCCCGTTTCGAAGAGGCCGGTGAACCAGTCGTCGGCGTATACCCACGGCAGGGGGGTGAACTCCCCGGTCTCCCAGTTCTTCGACATGTAGAGATAGCGCAGCTTGCTGGAGTCGAAATGCTCGCCGTACGTGTAGCGCGAGATCTGCTGGCGGACGGGCTGCCCGTCGTAGGTCATCGTGCCGGGAAGGCCCCATGCCGATGCGACGCGGTTGGTGAGCGACGTGGTGACGGCCGAGGGGCCGTATTCCTCCTGGAATTCGGGCCAGAAGCCTGCGGTCTCGAAGGTCACCGAACCGTTGTAGGTAACGCCGATACCACGCTGTTCGCGGCCCGACTTGGTGGTGATGAGCACCACGCCGTTCTGGCCCATCGAACCGTAAAGCGCGGCTGCGGCGGGGCCTTTGAGGACGGAGACGTTCTCGATGTCGTCGGGGTTGAGGTCGGAGATCGGGTTACCGAAGTCCACCGGGGCGTTGCTGTTGGCATAGTTGGCGCCCGAACCGGAGGCTACCGTGCCGTTGCTCATCGGGATACCGTCGATGACGAACAGCGCTTCGTTGGCGCCGTAGTTGAGCGACGTGTCGCCGCGCAGCGTCACACGTACCGTACCGCCGGGGCCGGTGCCCGCCGAGGACATCGACATACCGGCGACCTTGCCGTTGAGCCCCGTCACCCAGTTGCTCGATATGGATTTGGTGAGTTCGTCGCCCGAGACTTTCGAAACGGCATAGCCGACCGATTTCTCCGAGCGGGTCAGGCCGAGTGCCGTGACGACCACTTCGTCGATCTTCTGCGCCGATTCTTTCAGCGTGACGTTGATCGTGGTGCGGCTTCCGACCGTGACCTCCTGCGGGTCATAACCCAGCGACTGGAAGACCAGCACGTCGTTGTCGCTGCCGACATGGATCGTATAGGTTCCGTCTGCGTTCGAAATCGTGCCTGTCGCAGTCCCCTTCAGGATGACGGTGGCCCCGACGAGCGGGCTTTTGCCGTCCGTGTCGAACACGATGCCCGTGATGTTGCGGCTTTGGGCCCAGGCGGCCGAAGCGACCAGCAACATTACCGCGGTTGCCAAAGCATTCCGTATGTATGTTTTAAGCTTCATATTGTTGATTTTTTTAATTCGGGTTTTTTTGTCGAACGGCTGCGGTCGTCCTGCGGGCGGCCGCAGCCGTCAAGGTCGGTTTAGGGTACGATCTGTATTCTCGGGCTGTCGGCTGTTCCGGCTCCGCCCCAGCGTATCGTTCCGCCGTTGGGCTTGGTGAGTGCGCCCTTGCCGTTGGCCTGCCAGTTGGCTGCGCAGACGAACCGGAATTCGATGTTGCCGCCGGAGATCGCATTGGCATAGGTGACCGTCACGTCGACCGTGATGTAGGTCGTCCCGTCGGCTTTCATGGCGTGGGTGTAGGAGACCTCTTCCCCCGTTTCCGTGGTCGTTTGTAATGCCGCGGCGGGTTTCCAGGTGCCGCCGTCGTTGTACTCCATCCGCCAGAATTTGTGGCCGGTGGCCGAGGTGCGGGTGATCGCCGTGAAGCGGACTTTGGTGCCTGCGTCGAGGTTCGTCACCGGGACGGCGAACGTCCAGTAGTCGCCCGGCCAGCCGCCCGTGATGTACGGATGGCCCGTACTGCCGACGATGCGTTCGCATTTCTTGTCGGGATCGCTCGGTGCCGTGTGCGTATAGGAGAGGTACCCCGGCCCCGATTGGGCCAGCACCGTGTTGTACGGGCTGTCGGGCCCGCCCTTGAAGTCCTGGGCGTAGTTGCCCATATCCTCTTCCGAGAACGACCATTGTACGGGAGACGCCAAGTTCCATTTCACCGTTCCGGGCGATACGGGCTGCTGCGAAAGCGCGATCTTCTCGGTAAGGGTTGCATCGCCCTCGGCCGCCGTGATCGTAAACTCGCCGAAGCGGCGGAACGAGAGGTTCTGCTCAAGCGCCTTGACCGTTACCTCCACGTCGGTGTTGGCGGCACCCTGCCCGGGGCTCACCTCGTACCATGCCGCAGCGCCCGATGGGGCGATCGTCCAGGGATAGGGGGCGTTGACCGTGAATTTCACCTCGGCACCCGATTCTGTGGGGTTGTCGCTGAGCTCCAGCGTATTGTCCGTTAGCCCTTCGATGGTGATCTGTGCCCCGGAAGCCTGCGTGACAGCAACCTTCTCGATCTCTGCGCCTTCCGACTTGATGATGATATGGCCCGTGCGGCTTTCGCCTCCGGAGTTCCTGCCTACTTCCACCTTGGTGGTGATGTAGGGCAGCCCCGTGGCCTTGACGGTCGCCACGCCGTTCGAGAGCGATGCGCCGTTGTTGGCGCCCGTTACCGTCGACGGGTCTGCGTCGCCGCAGCGTACGGTGGTGATCGTCAGCCAGTCGCAGTCGGTCTCTGCCGTCCAGGCCTTGTTGACGCGCACCGAGCAGGTCAGCGTGCCGCCTTCGGCAACCACCATGCTGTTGGCATCGAAGAGACTCGGATCGGAGGTATTGACGATCTCCTTGTCTAACGGGGTGACGAGTGCCTCCGGTGCCGGGGCTTCGGGGTTCTCGTCCTTGGCGCGCGTCACGGTGATGTTGTCCAGGTAGAGGCGGCACTTCACTTCGCGCTCGCTGCCGAAGGTGATGCGGGTTTCGTTCGTAGCGCCGTAGACGATCAGCGAGTAGCGTGTCCACTCCCAGACGTTCTTCACTTCGACCAGCGCGGAGGTTTCCACCAGGTCGCCGATCGTGCCGGGGCCTTCGATCGTGACGTCCATGTGGTCGTCGCCGTTGTCCACCGTGCCGCCTGCCGACGAATAGGCGGCTGCGTCGAACTGCACGAGCAGCGTCGCGGCCTTGCCGGCGTCGATGCCCGTGAGCGCGGGAATCGTGATGGCGCCCATGTTGGCGGTCTTACCCAGCTTGACATGGCCTTCGTAACGGGCATATACCGAGGGGGTGTAGGTGTAGCCCTTGGCCGCTACGGCCTCTTTCATCCCGTCGGTCGAAAGGGCGAACTCGTTGCCGTTCGTGCCGTCGATCGATACGCTCGGCCAGCCGTACTTGGTGTAGGGGCTCACCCAGTTGTCGGGAATCCACTGGAAGTCGTCGCTGAAGAAGACGTATCCCTCGGCATGCGTGTCCTTGGGCATGTAGGGCGCCTGAACCAGCTCGATGATCTCTTCGGCGGTGTTCTCGCCGAATTCGGCGTCACCGGCCGTGATCGTGATTTTCGACTCGTGGCGTTCGTCGGTGGTGTTGGCCTTGGGCGTGATGGTGACTTGGGCCGCAGAGCCGGCCTTGCCGCTCTTGGGCGCTACCGTCAGCCAGGTCTCGTTCTCCACCGTGAGCGTCCAGTCGTAGGATGTCTCGACGGTGAAGACCACCGGATCCGTATCTTCGGCTTCGAATGCCAGCAGGCGTTCGTCGAGCCCCGTTATCACGATGCCGGCCGCCAGGTAGGCGTCCTGTGAAAGCGGGATGCTCTTCTCCGTCAGGCAGGGATGGAGGTTGTTGCCGCTGTTGGCGCGGATGGTGAATTCGCCGTCGCGCGCCTCGCCCTGGTTCAGGGCCGGGGTGACGGTGACCTGGATATTCTGGCCCGCCTCGCCCTTGTTCGGGGTGACGACGAACCAGCCTGCGGTCTTGGTGATCTCCCAGGGCGCGTCGACGTTCATGGTGAATGTATGCGGGGTCAGTGCCGAATAGAGGAACTTCAGTCCTGCATCGGGCAGGTTTTCGGTGGAGAGTGCCGGGGGAATGGGGTTCCCCGAATCCCCTTCGGTGTCGTCGTCGCTGCACGCCGCGGCTCCCAGGAGCGTGACGCATAATAACGACCACAACCATTTGTTCATTATACGCTTCATTGTCTTAAGGTTTTTTGAGGGTTATTTGGTCACGTCGGTCGTGAGCGCCTTGGGCCGGGTCATCGACTCCGTGCTGACGTTGCCGAAGCGGTCGGTAACCGATATCTCCAGCGTGGAAGACGCCGAGGAGGCCGTAACCTCGAACATATGCATGCAGGAGGTCGAGGGGAAGGTGAGCGTGCCGTTGTTGGCCGCGCCGCGCGGGATGTCGTACGAAATGCTGTGCAGCGGGTCTTTCTTGCTCCAGACCTGTTTCACGTCGAGCGGGGTTCCGTTCTCCGTCACGGTGACCGTCCAGCCCGGCTCGTAGGCCCAGACGTTGATGTAGACGGCATTTTCGCCCACCGTCGAATAATCCTTGTCGCGGTTTCGCATGTCGTTGCCTGCGGCGAAGGCCTTGAGTGCCGTGGCGTCGGTGGCCCAGTACTCCTTGACCTCGTTCATGTCGTAGGTGATGAATTGCTTTTCGATGGGAAGCCCCGTGGCTTTGTACTGCCATTTGAGGTCGGTTCCGTCGACCGTGAAGATCTTGTAACCCGCGGGCGAACCGTCGGTGCAGACGTTGTTGTTGCCGTACTGCTGCGTCCACCACCAGGTGCCGCAGACCGCCGCGATGTTCTGCTCGTAGACGTTCGCATAGGTCGGCGACTGGATATTGCGGTTCACGTGCGTGTGCCCCGTGACGAAAGTCACGTTGCTGAAGCCGGCGAAGCAGCTCAGGATTTTGTCGATGTCGGCCTGGGTCTGGAGCGCTACGCTCACGCCGCCGCTTCCGCTGTACGAGTAAAGCGGGCAGTGGCATCCCACGACGATCGGGGTCGATTTGTCGACATGGGTGAGTTCCTCCTTGAGCCATGCCAGCTGCCGGTCGTCGAAGCGGCGGTTGTAATTGCGCGAACCGACCGTACCCTGCGAGCCGCCCGTGTTGAGGTACTCGGTGTTGTCGAGCATGATGTAGTGTATCCGGCCGATGTTCATGGCGTAGTAAACCGGGCCCATGTGTTGGCGGTAGGGGCCTTCGGCGCCGAAATCGGAGGCTACATAGGGGTCGTTGTCGTGGTTGCCCATCACCGACCACATCTGGAAATTGAAATCCTCGACGGTCTGCTTGCATTCGGGCAGCGCCCACTTGTTGTCGTACCAGTAGTCGTCCCACGAGAAGTCGCCCAGGTTGAGGCAGTATACCTTTCCGGGTGCGGCGGAGTTGTAGGCCGATGTCAACTCCTTGACGAAGCCGTCGGCGAACTGAACGTAATCTTTCGGGGTGTTGCGGTTGGCCAGGTGCATGTCCGTGGCCACGAGCATGGTGTGGGAGTCGTTGTCGGCCCTGAGCAGCTGGAAGTCGAGTTGTTCGACGGTGTTTGCGTCGAGCGTGCAGGGCTGCCAGAACTGGGGCATCGCCTTGACGGTGGGGACGTCATAGCCCGCAGGCAGGATGACGAAGGCGAGTTCGTTGCGTTTTTCGGAATTGAGCCAATAGAAACCGTTGGCGTCGGTCTTGGTGATCAGGTCGCCGTCCGAGACAAGGACGTCGGCGATGCCTTGTCCTGCCAGGTGGACGATACCCTTGATCGTCGCGCCCTCCTTGTCCGGTACGGTGACGCCGCCCAGGGAGAGGTTGAGTTTGGCGGAGCCCAGTGCCTGCTCTTCTGCGCCGCGCTGCAGGGTGAATTCGCAGTCGCCGTCGGCGGCGTTCTGGGGAATGGTGAAGGTCAGCGAAGAATCGTCAGCACCCTTGACCGGCGCTTCGAACTTCCCCCCCCCTTGCTCCAATAGGAGTTTGTCCGTAGCCATGAAACCGCGGCCGCGGATCACGGCGTCGCCGCCCCAGTTGCCCGAGATGGTCTTGCCCAGGTCGACGTCGATGGCCAGTTGTACGGTCATCTTGCTCGATCCGAGCACCTGGTAGTCCTGTGCCCGGTTGAGCACGACCTTATAGACGGTCTGGTCTGCCGCGCCGTCGGGTATGACAAACGTCAGCAGTTTTTCCGATGCTACCGTGGTCGCTGCCGGGAGATCCTCGCCGGCGCGTAACGCGATGGCGTCGCCTTGGGCGAAGCCGTAGCCGGAAACGGAAACCTCCATCCCGCGGTAGACGGTCATCGAGGTCGGAATAACTACATCGGTGACCAGCCGGCCATCGTTGTAGATCTCCTTGTCGCTGTCGTCACAACCGGCCAGTCCGACCGGCAGGGCGACGAGCAGCAACCCGGCGATTAAAGTAATCAGTTTTTTCATAGGCTATTGATGATTTTGGTGTTGGTGTCCTGTATGTCAGTCGGTGTGCCCGAGTGCGATGCGCTCCGAGTAGCGGCGGCCGAATCGGTCGGTGGCGACCACCTCCACCTCGCGGGCCGATGCCGAGGGGCGTGCCGTGAAATAGAAGTTCGTCGGGCGTGGGCGCTGGACTTTGGAGATTTTCCTCCCGGCGGCCTTCAGCGAGTCGATGTGTGCGGTATAATCGGGGTCGTCGAGCGTCGTACGCTGCATGGCGCCGCGGTAACGGCCGTCCTCATACCATACGACCGTCCAGTACGAATCCCAGTTCCACACCTTTGCCACGACGCTGGCCGGGTGCTTGGCCACCTGGCCGGGGTGCCATACGCGGATCTGCCGTGCCGGGGACTCGCCCAGGCTCCGGTATTCCCACGAGAATTCCCCGCCGCATTCGCGGAACAGCTGGAAGCCCTTGGGCGTACCGTCCCAGTTGATCGGATCCCACCAGAGGTTGCCGCAGACCTGCGCTACGTTGTGCTCCGTGACCCCCTCGCGGATGTCGTAATTCGAGTTGAGGTGCGTATGCCCGGTGATGAAGTGCAGTTCGTGCCCGGCGAAGGCGTCCATCAGCCTCTCGGCCGACTCCATGACGCGGTTCCCGAGCCACGATTTCATGGCCGGGGCATGCATCGCGATGCAGACGCGCGACCCTGCAGGCAGGCGTTCCGCATAGGCGGCGGCCCAGCGCAGTTGCATTGTGTCGATCTGCTCCTCGTATTTCTTCGCGCCGTGGTAAACGATGTCGTCGAGTACGATATAGTGCGTGCGCCCCATGTCGAAGGCATAATAGGTGGGGCCGAAATGGCGGCGGTAGTTCTCCGTCGCCTCGCGGTCGGTGTATTTGTTCAGGTCGTGGTCGTGGTTGCCGATCACGCCGTATACGGGTACCCCGAGCCCGGCGAACTCCGCTTTCACGCCTGCGAAGAGTTCCGGGGAGTCCCATACGATGTCCCCGAGCACGATCGCGGCCTGGTTCGAGCCCCGCGTCCTCCCGTTATCGGTTGCCGCCTGCAATGCGGGCATGACCTCGCTCCGCAACCGCCGGAAATGCTCTTCGGTCTTGGGCTGCGGATCGGCGATCGCCAGCAGTTCGTAGCATTCGCCCGAGCCGGGCCACGGTTGCAATTCGAAGTCGTAGCGTTTGGCCGCCGGGTCGTATGCGCGGTAGAATTGCGGGATGCCCCCATCGAGCGGAGCCAGGTAGCCGGACGGGGTCACCAGACTGATGAACAGCGCCTGGTCGTCGGCATCGAGCGTGAATATGCCCTGCTCGTCGCTTTGCGCGAACGTATAACCGTCGGTTACGGTCACGCCGCCCATCGGCTTTCCGCCGCATTTGACCGATCCCCGTATCGGGCGGGCTGCGGCTGCGGCGCCGAGGCTGCAGGCCAGCAGGAAAAGTAACAGGTTTTTCATGGCCGGGTCTTTTCGAATGGTTTCTTTATTATTATAGGTGGGAGCCTTTGTCGCTCCGGCTGCAAAAATATTTTAATAATTGGCTCCGTGTGTCGTTGTCACCGGAATGTAATCCTTTTTTCATACCCTGGCAATCGGCTGCCGCTGCGAAAGCTTGTCACTGAAACGGATGCAGGCCGCGGGTGCTGCCCGCGGTTTGCCTTTTACGGTCGTGATTGGATCTCGTGCCGCTTTTTACCTTTTTTGGGTTTTTCGGTTGTATTTGTGTTTTTTATTGTGATGTGTAATATTTTTAATTTCATTATGAAACAAAAATAAATCTTTAATTTTATTTTCCAAAATAAAACACAAAAAAACTGGGCGAAATGTCTGCTTTTTTGAGAAAGAGTGGTTTTGAATCGAAATGTACGCCCTCCATTCCGTCCTGGCCGCGGAAATAAAAATCCCCGGACTTTCCGAAGTCCGGGGTCGGGGAAACGCGTGTCGGCCGTGTCAGAATACGCCGAGGTTGTCGAGGAAGATCAGCAGCAGCACGGCCGGGCAGACGTAGCGGAGCAGGAAGCTGAACAGGCCGTAGATGCGGAATTTCAGCTCTCCGTCGTTGGTGATCTGTGCCTTGAGGATGTGGTGGTCGAGCTTCCAGCCCACGAAGATGCAGGTGAAAAGCCCGCCTGCCGGCAGCAGGATGTTGGCCGTCAGGAAGTCGAGCGAATCGAAGACGCTGAGCCCGAAGATCCGCCAGCCGTCCAGCAAGCCCAGCGACAGCGATGCCACGGCGGCCAGCGCCATGCAGGACCCGGGCGTGG
>ENA-ORQX01001080-ORQX01001080.1-human-gut-metagenome-genome-assembly--contig:-NODE-1080-length-18406-cov-8.972481_pt1 | contig 18406 bp, 9 predicted proteins | sample MGYA00242170_ERZ509124 | MGnify/ENA primary metagenome ERZ509124 (study PRJEB26280, sample SAMEA2338647) | human gut metagenome | biome: human gut; feature: human-associated habitat; material: faeces... | reverse complement strand
GTGGACATCAACAACCGCATTGTCTGCTACGACATCAAGGAGCTGGGCAAGCAGCTGAAAAAGATCGGGATGCTGGTGGTCCAGGACCAGGTGTGGAACCGCGTCACCATCAACCGGGCCGCCCGCAAGTCTACCCGCTACTACATCGACGAGATGCACCTGCTCTTGAAAGAGGAACAGACTGCCGCCTACACGGTGGAGATTTGGAAGCGGTTCCGAAAGTGGGGCGGCATTCCCACGGGCATCACCCAGAACGTGAAGGACCTGCTTTCTTCCCGCGAGGTGGAGAACATCTTTGAAAACTCCGACTTCGTGTATATGCTCAACCAGGCGGGCGGTGACCGGCAGATTTTGGCCCGGCAGCTGGGTATTTCCCCGCACCAGCTGTCCTATGTGACCCACTCCGGCGAGGGCGAGGGGCTGCTGTTCTACGGCTCCACCATCCTGCCCTTTGTGGACCACTTCCCCAAGAATACCGAATTGTATCGCATTATGACGACCAAACCCCAGGAAATGAAGGAGGCTGATGGACGATGAAACCCGAAATTCTGCATAACGACCACATGATGTTTCTGGACCGGGCGCTGGAAACCCAGCGCACCGCGCTGCTGACGGCGATGGCGGACGCCGTTTCCGAGTGCCGCACGGCGGCGGACCAGGCCGCTGAACTGACTGAAACCGGCGAAATTGGCCTGCTGCGGCTGGTGGAGATTCTGTGCGCCGCCAAGGTCCAGCGCGGGCAGGCCGGAGGTGCCGTGCTGGAGGGCACCGAGGTCCAGATTTTGGCCGACGTGGTGGCCCAGCTCTACGCCTGCCTGACCGAGTGCCGCTTTGTGGGTCCGCTGGGGCTGGCGGCCTATGCGGAGCTTTCCAGCATGGCGGCCTCCCTCATGCTGGGGGAATGGTTTGATTAAGGAACCGCGCCTGCGCTTTACGGAGGAAGAACGGGCGGACCCGGCGCTGGAGAAGCCCATCCGCAAGGCGGAAAAGGCTGCCGCCAAAGCGGATAAGGCGCAGGCAAAAATCCCGAAAAAGCAGGTCAAGCGGGCCGAGGTGGACCCCAAGACCGGCAAGGTCACGACCAAGCTGGTGCTGGAGGATAAGCCCCGGCCGCCCTCCAAACTGTCCCATACGGTGCGGGACGCGCCGGGCAACGCGGTGGCGGGTAAGCTCCATCAGGAGATCCGCAAGACCGAGGACGATAACGTGGGCGTGGAGAGCGCCCACAAGTCCGAGGAAGCCGTGGAGACCGGCGTGCATCTGGCGAGGGAGGGCTACCGCAGCCACAAACTGAAACCTTACCGCAAGGCCGCCCAGGCCGAGCGGAAGCTGGAAAAGGCCAACATCGAGGCGCTGTTCCAGAAATCCGTCTATGAAAACCCTGCGGCAGCCAGTAATCCACTGTCCCGCTGGCAGCAGAAACAGCAAATCAAGAAACAGTACGCCGCCGCCAAACGGGCCGCACAGTCCGGCGGGAGCGCCGCCGGTGCCGCCCAAAAGACCGGCAAGGCGGCCAAGACGGTCAAGGAGAAAGCCCAGCAGGCCGGGGCCTATGTGATGCGCCACAAAAAGGGCTTTGGCATCGTGCTGGCGATTTTCCTGCTGGTCTGCCTGCTGCTCAACACCATGTCCTCCTGTTCCATGATGGCGCAGAGCATCGGTTCGGCGATCTCCGGCACCACCTACCCCTCCGATGACCCGGAGCTGGTGGCGGTGGAGGCCGACTACGCCGCCAAGGAGGCCGCGCTGCAAGCCGAGATCGACAACATCGAGAGCAGCCACCCCGGCTACGACGAGTACCGCTATGACCTGGACATGATCGGCCACGACCCGCATGAGCTGGCGGCCTATCTGTCCGCCGTCTTGCAGGGCTACACGCGGGCAAGCGCCCAGGCGGAGTTGGAACGCATCTTCGCAGCCCAATACCAGCTGACGCTGACCGAGGAAGTGGAGGTGCGCTACCGCACCGAGACCCGGACGGACAGCGAGGGCAACGATTATGATGTGGAAGTGCCCTATAACTATTACATCTTAAATGTGACCCTCACCAGCAAGCCCATCTCCTCCGTGGCTTCGGAGCTGCTGACGCCTGACCAGCTGGAAATGTACCAGGTGTACCGGCAGACGCTGGGCAACAAGCCCCTGATCTTCGGCGGCGGGTCCGCCGACACCAGCGATTCCGAGAGTTTGGCCGGTGTGGAGTTTGTCAACGGCACCCGGCCTGGCAATCAGGCGGTGGTGGACATCGCCAAAAGCCAGGTAGGCAACGTGGGCGGCCAGCCCTATTGGAGCTGGTACGGCTTTAATTCCCGCGTGGAATGGTGCGCCTGCTTTGTGTCCTGGTGCTACGGCCAGATGGGCCTTTCCGAGCCGCGCTTTGCCGCCTGCCAGTCCCAGGGCATTCCCTGGTTCCAGTCGCATGGACAATGGGGCGGGCGGGATTACGCCAACATCGCCCCCGGCGACGCAATCTTCTTCGATTGGGACCTGGATGGCAGCGCCGACCATGTGGGCATCGTAGTGGGCACCGACGGCAGCCGGGTTTACACCGTAGAGGGTAATTCCGGCGACGCCTGCAAAATCAAGAGTTATTCCCTGACCTACGAGTGCATCAAGGGCTACGGCTTGATGAACTGGTGACAAATTTTTATGAAGAATAGGAGTGATTTGACTATGGCTAAAAACAAAATCGAGCGCATCGACCAGGAGATCGCCAAAACCCGCGAGAAGATCGCGGAACAGCAGGAAAAGCTGAAAGACCTGGAAGCGCAGAAAACCGAGGCGGAGAACCTGGAGATCGTCCAGATGGTGCGCGCCCTGCGTATGACCCCGGCCCAGCTGTCCGCCATGCTGTCTGGCGGCATGGTGCCCGGCCGGGCGGTGGGTTCTGCCAATCCCGAACAGGAGGAAATGACCCATGAAGAATAAAAAGATTTTCAGAACCTTTGCCGCCCTTTGCACCTGCCTGATGCTGATGGGCGGCTTCTCTGTGACCGCCTTTGCCCAGGGCACTGACCCTGCGCCCACGGCCACACCGGCGGCGGACGCCACCAACGACAGCAACGTGGTGGTGGAGGAAACCGAGGACAGCCCCGCCCTGACCCCGGAGGGCAACGCCGCCCTGGTGGATGACTTTGGCGGCAACAAGCAGCTCATCACCGTCACCACCAAGGCGGGTAACTATTTTTACATCCTCATTGACCGCGCCAACGAGGACAAGGAGACCGCCGTCCACTTCTTGAACCAGGTGGACGAGGCCGACCTGGAGGCGCTGATGGAGGACGGCGAGACGGCGGAGGAAACGCCCGCCGTCTGCAACTGCACGGAAAAGTGCGCCGCCGGTGCGGTGAATACGGCCTGCCCGGTGTGCGCCGTGAATATGGCAGAGTGTACGGGCCAGGAGCCGGAACCCACCCCTGACCCGGAAACAGAGCCGGAGCCGGAACAGGAACCGGCAGGGCTGAACCCGGCGATGCTGCTGGTGGTGCTGGCTGTGCTGGGCGGCATCGGTGCGCTGGTCTACTTCAAATTCATCAAGCAGAAGCCCAAGACCAAGGGCAGCGACAACCTGGATGATTACGACTACGGCGAGGACGATACCGAACAGGAGGACGAGGACCCTTGGGAGACCGAGGAATCTGACGAGCCGGAGGACGCCGGCGGGGGCGGCGATGAGGAAAGCGAGAACCCGGCCAAATGACCCGGTTCACCGACAGCCCTTATGAACCCATGATGACGCGCAGGCCGGAGGGCGGGAAGGCAGCTTCCCGTCCTCCATCTTTATCTCCCGGCCACCCCTGCTATGGCTGCGGAACCTACCGCCCCGGCCAGCCCTGCGTGGGCTTCTGCCACAAAGAACTGACTGCGTGGCTGCGCGAAAGGAGAAAAGCAAAATGAATTATTTTATCCAATTTCTCATTGTGTTCGACCTGATCTGCTTCGGCGTCTACTTTGGCGGCGACATCGTTTGCACGGCGCTCGCCAAGGTGCGCAAAAAGACAGACGAAGAAGAATTTGAAATCTACAAAGTGGAGGACGATACAGACACCTCCAAACCGGCGCTGTCCATCGACGCCATCCGCCACTTGTTCCGCGGCGAGGTCCACGATTTTGTCTGCAACAAACTTCTGCCCAGCGGGCAGGAAACCCTTTCCGCTCTGACCGAGCCGGAGCAGACAGCGGCCCGGTTCCTGTTCTGCGCCTTGATCGGCTATCTCAAAGAGGAAGCCCCGATGGATGAGCAGAGCTTCCCGATGGTGATGGAGATGCTGAACTACGCTGAGGGCGCGAAAGAGGACGGCGACAAGGACGTGATTGACATTCTGATGGAGGAAACCGCCGCCAGGACCCGCCAGCGCGAGGAATATTTCAGCGATTACCGCCGTTACCAGCTCATGCAGGTGGATAAGGCGCGGGTGCTGCTGGCCTGCCGGGTCATCATCAACGACCTGCTGGGAAAGCTGTACCGCTATGATTACAACGTCGGCTATGACTGCCTTCTGGACGATGGAAACAGTGTTTCCAGAAAACTGAAAAAATCTAATGCAGAAATGGAGGTTGAGGAAGATGCGCCTTGTGATCGCTGAAAAGCCCTCGGTGGCAAAATCCCTGGCCGCCGTGCTGGGGGCCACTTCCCGCAAAGACGGCTACCTGGAGGGCGGCGGCTGGCTGGTGAGCTGGTGCCTGGGGCATCTGGCCGGGCTGGCGGATGCCGCCGCCTACAACCCCGACTATGCCAAGTGGCGCTATGATGACCTGCCCATTTTGCCGGAGTCCTGGCGCTTCACCATCGCCAAGGACAAGCGGGATCAGTTTGACGTGCTGCGGACCCTGCTGCGGCGGGAGGACGTGACCGAGGTAGTCAACGCCTGCGACGCCGGGCGCGAGGGCGAGCTGATTTTCCGCACGGTCTACTGCCTGGCGGGCTGCCAGAAGCCCATGAAACGGCTGTGGATTTCCAGCATGGAGGATTCCGCCATCCGGGAGGGCTTTGCCAACCTGCGCCCCGGCGCGGACTATGACGGGCTGCACCAGGCGGCCCTCTGCCGGGCCAAGGCTGACTGGCTGGTGGGCATCAACGCCACCCGGCTGTTTTCGGTGCTGTACCACCGCACCCTCAACATTGGGCGCGTCATGTCCCCAACGCTGGCCCTCATCGTCCAGCGGGAGGCCGAGATCGACGCTTTCAAGCCGGTGCCGTTTTATACCGTGGCGCTGGACCTGCCCGGTTTTACCGCTGCCAGCGCCCGCATGGACAAGAAAGCCGATGCCGAACAGCTGAAAAGCGCCTGCCAGGGCGGCACGGTGACAGTCAAACAGGTGGAGCGCAGGGACAAATCTGAGAAGCCGCCCGCCCTCTATGACCTCACCACCCTCCAGCGGGACGCCAACCGCCTGCTGGGGTTCACGGCGCAGCAGACGCTGGACTATCTGCAAAACCTCTATGAAAAGAAGCTCTGCACCTATCCCCGGACGGACAGCCGCTATCTGACTTCGGATATGGCCGAGGGCCTGCCGGTGCTGGTGAATCTGGTTGCCAACGCCATGCCGTTCCGCAAGGGTATCGCCATCTCCTGCGATGCAGCGGCGGTCATCCACGACAAGAAAGTGACCGACCACCATGCGGTGATTCCCACCCGGAACATCCGGGAGGTGGATCTGACCGCGCTGCCGGTGGGCGAACGGGCGATTTTGGAGCTGGTGGCCCTGCGGCTGCTGTGCGCTGTGGCCCAGCCCTATACCTTTGCGGAAACTGCCGTTGTTGTGGAGTGCGCCGGTGCGGAGTTTACCGCCAAGGGCCGCACGGTGAAGCAACCCGGCTGGCGGGCGCTGGATGCCGCCTACCGGGCCAGCATGAAAAGTGCGCCGGAACAGGACGGCAATTCCGAAGATAAGGCGTTGCCTGAACTGTCCGAGGGCCAGGAGCTGCCGGTCGCCGGTGCCGCCGTCAAGGAGGGCAAAACCAGCCCGCCTAAACATTTTTCGGAAGATACGCTTCTTGCAGCGATGGAGACCGCCGGTGCCAAAGATATGCCGGAGGATGCCGAGCGCAAAGGTCTCGGCACCCCCGCCACCCGCGCCGGGATTTTGGAAAAGCTGGTGTCCACCGGCTTTCTGGAACGGAAAAAGAGCAAGAAAACCGTGCAGCTGATACCGTCCCACGATGCAGTGTCCCTTATCACAGTATTGCCGGAGCAGCTGCAATCCCCGCTGCTGACCGCCGAATGGGAGTACCGGCTGGGCGAGATCGAGCGCGGCGAGCTGGCCCCGGAGGACTTCATGGACGGGATCTGCGCCATGCTGAAAGAACTGGTGGGAACCTATCAGGTCATTAAGGGCAGCGAGTACCTGTTTGCCCCGCCCCGCGAGGTGGTGGGCAAATGCCCCCGCTGCGGCGGCGAAATTGCAGAAATGCAAAAAGGCTTCTTCTGCCAGGACAAATCTTGCAAATTTGCAATCTGGAAAAACAGCAAGTGGTGGGCCGCCAAGTGCAAGCAGCCCACCAAGGCCATCGTGGCGGCGCTGCTAAAAGATGGCCGCGCCCATGTGAGCGGTCTGTATTCTGAGAAAAGCGGCAAGACCTACGACGCCACCGTGGTGCTGGAGGATACCGGCCAGTACGTCAACTTCAAGCTGGACTTTGACCGGCAGAAAGGCGGCGGCAAATGAAACTGAGTTTGTATGAACAGGAAACGATTATCCTCTACAACCAGGCCGAGGTCACCGCCGAGGTCTATTCCCACGACCCGCGCCTGCTGGAAAAGCTGCGGCGGCTGGCGGAGAAATACCCGGACCAGATCGTGAAAAAGGACCGCCAGACCTTCGTGGTGCCCAAACGCTGCGTGTCGGTGCGGGAGCCGTACAGCGCCGAGCGCCGCAAGGCCGCCAGCGAACGGGCCAAAGCCGCCGGGTACAGGCCGCCCGTCCCCAAAGCGGGCGGAAAATGAGTATGGGCGAGAGCGTATTTGAAGTCGTGAAGCAGTCCGTCGCCGTCCGGGAAGCGGCTGAAATGTACGGCATCGCGGTGGGGCGCGGCGGCATGGCCTGCTGCCCCTTCCACGATGACCGGCACCCCAGCCTGAAGCTGAACGAGGACTACTTCTACTGCTTTGGCTGCGGGGCCACCGGCGACGTGACCGACTTCACCGCCCGTCTCTATGACCTGTCCCCCAAGGAGGCCGCCGAGAAGCTGGCCCAGGATTTTGGCCTTTCCTATGACAGCAAGGCCCCGCTCCGGCGAAGCTATGTCCGGCAAAAATCTGAGGCGCAGGTGCGGAAAGAAAAACGAGAACACGGCTGGCGCGTCCTGACGGACTACTATCACTTGCTCCGAAAATGGGAGGCCGACTATTCCCCCAAGACGCCGGACGAGGACCCGCACCCGCGCTTTTTGGAGGCCGTCCAGAAAAAAGACTACATGGGCTATCTGCTGGACACCTTTCTCGACAGCAGTACCGAGGAACAGGACCAGTGGATCGCAGAACATACCGCTGAAATTTCGGCCATAGAAGGGAGAGTGAAAATCATGGCTGACAAACCCACCAACCGGGAACGGTTGCAGCAAATCACGGCGGGCATCGAGCAGGGTATCAAAGAGCTGTTCGAGAGCGAAAAGTATATGCGTTACTTGTCTGTGATGTCCCGGTTCCACCGCTACTCCGTCAACAACACTATGCTCATCTATATGCAGAAGCCGGACGCCACGCTGGTGGCCGGATACAACAAGTGGAAAAATCAGTTTGAGCGCCATGTGAAGCGCGGTGAGCATGGCATCACCATCATCGCACCCACGCCGGTCAAGAAAAAGATCGAGGAACAGAAGCTGGACCCGGACACCAAGGCCCCCATCCTGGACGCGGAGGGCAAGGCAGTCATGGAGGAACGGGAGGTTGAAATTCCCATGTTCCGCCCGGTGAAGGTGTTCGATGTGAGCCAGACGGACGGGAAACCGCTGCCGGAGCTGGCGTCCTCCCTGTCCGGGAATGTCCAGAACTACGAGGCTTTCATGGAGGCCCTGCGCCGGTCCGCGCCGGTGCCGCTCTCCGTGGAGCCGATGGCAGAGAATATGGACGGGTATTTCTCGCCGGACCAGCAGCGCATCGCCATCCGGGCAGGCATGAGCGAGGTGCAGACCGTTTCCGCCGCCGTCCATGAGATCGCCCACAGCAAGCTGCACAACTACGCCAAGGCCCAGGAGGAAGCGGCCAGGGCCGGTGATAAGGAGCCGCCCAAGAAGAAAGACCGCAACACCGAGGAGGTGGAGGCCGAGAGCATTTCCTATGCCGTCTGCCAGTATTACGGTATCCAGACCGGCGAGAACAGCTTCGGCTACATCGCCAACTGGAGCCAGGGTAAGGAGCTACCGGAGCTGCGGGCCAGTCTGGAGACCATCAACAAAGCTGCCGGAGAACTGATCGCGGACATTGACCGGCATTATAAGGCTATCTGCAAGGAGCGCGGCATTGACCTGACCGCCCAGCCGGAACAGGCTGAACCCCGGCAGCCCGCAGAAAAAACGCCCGACGCACCTACCCCCAGCGCCGAAGCCCAGGAAGCCCTGTTGCTGGTTGATGATGCTACCTATCTTCATGTTCAGACTTGTGATACTGGCTGGGACTACACGCTCTACGATGTCGCCACCAGGAAGCAACTGGACGGCGGCCAACTGGATGCGCCGGAGCTGCCCCTGTCCACCGCCGCGCTGAAAATCTGTGAGATGCACGACATGGGCGGCCAGTCCATTCAGTATGCGCCGCTGAACATGATCGAAACTTTGCAGGAGGCGGCTGTCCAGCAGATGCAGGCAGCGGCCCAAGCCACCACGCCGGAAACTACCATGCTGCCGGACGCCCCGGAACAGCACCTGGACGAATACCCTATGCCCGACCCCTCGCTGACCCAGGACGATCTGGAGAAATGCGGCTACCTGGATGGGGACCTTTTGCCCCTCTCCAAAGAGCGCGCCTATGAGTTAATGGCGCAGGACCTGACCGTTTACATGGTTCGGCAGGGCGAGAACCCGGCGATGGCCTTTGACACTGACGATCTGGACGCCCACGATGGCATTTTTGCCGTCACCCGCGAGGAATGGGAGGAAAGCCCGGCTTTCGATGCCCAGGTCAAGGCGCGCATGGACCACCAGCAGGAACGGGAGCAGGCGTTCCTCGGCCACAAGGGCGACTGCTTCGCTATTTATCAGGTGAAGCACATCGACGAGCTGCGGGACATCCGCTATGAGGGACTGGAGTGGATCAAGTCCATCGGGCAGACGGTGCAGCGGGACAATTATGACCTGGTTTACACCGCGCCGCTGGAACCCAGCGACCTGAAAGGCAGCGTGCTGGACAATCTTGAATACCGCTTCAACAATGAACACCCCGCCGACTACCGCCACCCGTCCATGAGCGTCAGCGACATCGTTGCCATCAAGCGGGACGGCAAGGTATCCTGTCACTACTGCGACAGCTTTGGCTTTGCCGAGGTTCCCGGCTTCCTGCCGGACAACCCGCTGAAAAATGCGGAGATGGCCGTGGAGGATGACTACGGCATGATCGACGGCATTATCAACAACGGCCCCAAGGAGCAGACGGTGGCCCAGCTGGAACAGCAGGCCCGAAGCGGCCAGCCCATTTCCCTGATGGACCTGGCTGCCGCCGCCCACCGGGAGGACCGGGACAAGAAGAAATCCGTTGTGGAGCAACTGAAAAGCCAGCCCAAACCCGAACACAAAAAGACAGCGCCCAAAAAGAGCGCGGAAAGGGAGCTTTGATATGAACGCCTTAACTTTTGAGGAAACCAACCTGCTGTGCATCTACAACCCCGGCACCCGCCAGGGGGCCATCGAGGCCCTGACCGAGATGCGCGGCCACTTGCAGGCGGACGAGACCGAGCTGCTGGCCCTGACCGACAGCACCCTCGCTAAACTGCGCGTCATGACAGACGCCGAGTTTGATGAGCTGGAACTGTACCCGGATTTTGACGAGTAACCCCCTGTTTTAACCAGCCGGGGCGGCCGCCGTGCCGCCCCATTTTCATATCCGAAGGAAGGGAGGACAGAACCCCATGCCAACCAAAGCAGAACAATATGCGCAGATGGCCGATCAGGTGGCGCGGCAGCTCACCAGCAGCTGGCAGGAGTGGGCGGGCTTTCTCACCACCGCCGCCCGCCTCTACAAATATCCGTTCCATGAGCAGCTGATGATCTACGCCCAGCGCCCGGACGCCACCGCCTGCGCCGAGTACGACCTGTGGAACAACCGCATGGGCCGGTATGTGCGGCGCGGGTCCAAGGGCATCGCCCTGGTGGATGATTCCGGGGACCGGCCCCGGCTGCGGTATGTGTTTGACATTTCCGACACCGGCACCCGTGAACACTCCCGTACCCCATGGCTGTGGACGATGAACGAGGAACACACCGCGCCGGTCATGGCGATGCTGGAGGGAAACTACGGTGTGGGCGGCGAAGAACTACCCCAGCAGCTGGCCGATGTGGCCGCCGGTCTGGCGGAAGAATACTGGACGGATCACCGGCAGGACATTCTCTACATCGTTGACGGTTCCTTTTTGGAGGAGTACGATGAGTACAACATCGAAGTCCAGTTCAAATCCACCGCCGCTGTCAGCATCACCTACGCCCTGATGTCCCGCTGCGGGCTGGAGCCGGAGCAGTATTTCAGCCATGAGGATTTCATGGCGATCTTCGACTTCAACACCCCCGCCACCGTGGGGGCGCTGGGCACGGCGGTCAGCCAGATAAACCAGCAGGTGCTGCGGCAGATCGGCGTCACCATTCAGAACTATGAGCGCGCCAAGAGCGCGGAAAGGAGTGCCACACATGGAGAACAACCTGACTTACACGAGGAACGGCGATTACCTGATCCCCGACCTGAAGCTGTCCGAACAGCCGGAGAAACCCCTGGGCAAGTACGGCAGGATGAGGAAAGCGTATCTGAAAGAACACCGGCCCATCCTGTACAATCAGCTGCTGATGACCGAGAAGCTGTACCCGCACCTTCGGGAGATCGACGAGACCGCGAACATCCGTCTGGAGCAGATGATGTCCCAGCTGGCGAAAGACGTGGGCGCGACGGAGGCGCTGAAAGCCAGCGACCCGATGGCCTGGGTGGGCCTGATGAACACCTGCAAGGCCCAGGCGGAGGAGATCCTGCTGGCGGAACTTATCAACAGCTGACCTTAAACCTGTTCCTCTCCGAAGCGGAACAAATCCATAAAATCGACGAAGCAGAGAGTGTGAAAACGCCCTCTGCTTTTTCTATGCCCAAACCCGCTGCGCAGGCGGAACCCGTGCGCCGGGCGCTGACCCAGGCCGACATTGACGCCGCCATCCAGGAATGGAACGGCAAAATCGAAAGTAAGCACGCAGTTGTTCGCTACATGAGGGACCATGCCCGTGAAAAGGACACCGCCGCCTGGCTGCGGCAGGAGTACGGCGATGACCTCCCGGCCCTGCCTGTGACGGTGGACAGCGCGGCGGGCGACGTGTCCTGGCCCAAGGTGCAGCGCCGGATCGCCCAGCTCATCAAGGAAGATCGGTTCTACACCGAGGCGGAGCAGGACCGTTTTGACAATATCGACCCCATCGCCATCCGGGAGGCCCTGGCCGAGCGCGGCATCGTGAACGGTCAGGTGGTGGACCCGGAAAAGCTGGACAACGACCCGTTCATCCAGCAGGTCATGCGGGATGTGGAGACCGTCGCGGCCGAGGAACAGGCCGATGCAGCAGCGAAGCCACCTGTGCCGGACTTATCCGGCCAGCCCGTCACCCGCGAAGGAGATACCATTACCATCGGCAGCGGCGAACCCACCCATGAGATCGACATCACGGTGTCGGACGAGGAATATGCCGCCATCCGGGGCACCATCCCGGAGCGCACCTCTTACGACCCGTCCGCCCCGGTTTACAATGTGGGCGATACCGTCTATCTGGATGACCGCGCTCACCAGATCACCGAACTGCGGGAAGATACGGTGCAGCTGCTGCCCACCGGCATGAGCTATCCCATCTACCGGGCCGAGAGCCGGGAGGGGTTCGAGCAGCTTCTGCGGGCAGACAACCGCAACGACTTTTACACCGAGTTCCTGCCTGTCAATCCCGACACGGCGGACCAGGACTTGCGGGACGTGTTGACCCACGGCCTCATCGGCGCGCCAGACAAGGCGGAGCTTTCCGAACTGCTGCGTACCGGCAAGAGCAACCGGGAGGTCGCCCTGTGGCTGAGCCGGGCCTATCCTGACATCATCGAGACGATGGAGCTGGAGACCGGCGACACCGCCGACTACCGCACCATACCCGAAGGCATTGAGCTGGAAGTGCTGGACGCGGACGAAAAGCGGCTGGCCATGCTGTTCTTCCGCTGGGATGAAGTCGCGCCGCTGCTGCGCGGGCTGTATGCCCGCCAGATGGACGGCTTTGTGCAGGAGCAGGATGAACCGTATATGGAAGCCCCTGCCGCCGTGGAAGAACCTGCCGAAACCGCCAAGCCCATTGAAGAAGCCGCTGAGGCACCGGCGTTCCACTCCGAGACGGTGGCCGTCTACCCCGGTGACAAAAACGGACTTCCCTATGACGTGGTGGTGGAACGGCTGCACGTTGACCGGCCGGAACCCACGCCGCCTGAACCGACGCCGGACACGCAGCCGGAGGAAAAGCCGGATCACCCGGTCGCCATCCCGGTGAACGGTGAGTGGCAGACTTTCCCCAACCAGAGGGCAGCCGAACAGGCGGCCTATCAGGAGTACCGGGACAACCTGCGCCGCAACGCCGAGAACTTCCGCATCACCGACGACCATCTGGGCGAGGGCGGCCCCAAGGCCAAGTACCAGGCCAATGTGGCGGCGATCAAGCTGCTGAAATATCTGGAAGAGACCACCGGGCAGGCCACGCCGGAACAGCAGGAGGTATTGTCCCGCTATGTGGGCTGGGGCGGCGTGGCGGATGCCTTTGACCCGGACAAACCCGCGTGGGATGCCGAGTATTCGGAACTGAAAGAACTGCTGACCCCAGAGGAATACGCTGCGGCGCGGGCCTCCACCCTCAACGCCCACTATACCAGCCCCACCGTCATCCGCGCCATCTATGAGGCCGTGGAGCAGATGGGCTTCCGCACCGGCAACATTCTGGAACCGTCCTGCGGCGTGGGTAATTTCTTCGGGATGCTGCCGGAGAGCATGGCCGGGAGCAGGCTGTACGGCGTGGAGCTGGATTCCATCAGCGGGCGGATTGCCCAGCAGCTCTACCCCAAGGCTAACATCACCGTGGCGGGCTTTGAGACCACCGACCGGCGGGACTTCTATGACCTTGCCATCGGTAACGTCCCTTTCGGCCAGTACCAGGTGAACGACAAAGCCTACAACAAGCTGGGCTTCAACATCCACAACTACTTCTTTGCCAAGGCGCTGGACCAGGTGCGCCCCGGCGGCGTGGTGGCCTTTGTCACCAGCCGCTACACAATGGACGCCAAGGATTCCACCGTGCGCCGGTATCTGGCCCAGCGGGCCGAGCTGCTGGGGGCGATCCGCCTGCCCAACAACGCTTTCCGCGCCAATGCCGGGACCGATGTGGTGTCCGACATCCTGTTTCTGCAAAAGCGGGACCGCCCGCTGGACATCGCCCCGGACTGGACCCAAACCGGCCGGACCGAGGAAGGCTTCACGGTCAACCAGTATTTTCTGGATCACCCGGAGATGGTGCTGGGGCGGCCCACCGCCGAAAGCACCCAATACGGCAAACAGGATTACACCGTGGCCCCCATCGAGGGGCTGGAGCTGGCCGATCAGCTGCACGATGCCGTGAAGTACATTCGCGGCACCTACCAGGAGGCCGCGCTGCCGGAGCTGGGCGAGGGCGAGGACATCGACGAATCCCTCCCGGCTGACCCCAATGTGAAGAACTACTCCTACACGGTGGTGGACGGCGCGGTGTACTTCCGGGAAAACAGCCGCATGGTGCGCCCCGACCTGAACGCCACCGCCGAGGCCCGCGTCAAAGGGCTGGTGGGGCTGCGGGATTGTGTGCAGCGGCTCATCGACCTGGAGATGGACGCCGCCGCGCCGGATGCCGACATCCGGGCGCAGATGGCCGAACTGAACCGCCGCTATGACGATTTTTCCGCCAAGTACGGACTTATCAATGACCGGGCGAACCGGCTGGCCTTTGCCGATGACAGCAGCTATTACCTGCTCTGTGCCCTGGAGGTGCTGGACGAGGATGGCCGGTTGGAGCGCAAGGCAGATATGTTCACCAAACGCACGATCAAGCCACATGAGGCCGTCACCACCGTAGACACCGCCTCCGAGGCCCTGGCGGTCTCCATTTCTGAAAAAGCCTGCGTGGATATGGCCTACATGGAACAGCTCACCGGCAAAACCGGCGAAGAATTGGCTGACGAGCTGCGCGGTGTCATCTTCCGTGTACCGGGCCAGACTGAGCCGGACGGAACGCCCCATTATGTGACCGCCGATGAATACCTCTCCGGCAACGTGCGCCGGAAGCTGCGCCAGGCCCAGCGGGCGGCGGAGCAGGACCCGGCCTTTGCGGTCAACGTGGAGGCCCTGACCGCTGCCCAGCCCAAAGACCTGGACGCTTCCGAGATCGAGGTGCGGTTGGGTGCGACGTGGATCGACAAGGAGTACATCCAGCAATTCATGTACGAGACCTTCGACACGCCTTTTTACCTCCAGCGCAGCATTGAAGTCCACTACACCCCCTTTACGGCGGAATGGCAGATCTCCGGCAAAAATGTCGTGGGGCAAAACAACGTGGCCGCCTATTCGACCTACGGGACCAGCCGCGCCAACGCCTATAAAATCCTCGAAGATTCCCTCAATCTGCGGGATGTGCGTATCTACGACACCGTGGAGGACGCGGACGGCAAGGAACGCCGGGTGCTGAACGCCAAGGAAACCACCCTGGCCGCCCAAAAGCAGCAGGCCATCCGGGATGCTTTCCGCGACTGGATTTGGCGCGACCCGGAACGTCGGCAGGCGCTGGTGCGCCAGTACAATGAGGAAATGAACGCCACCCGCCCCCGCGAATATGACGGCAGCCATATCGTCTTTGGCGGTATAAACCCGGCCATCACCCTGCGGGAACACCAGAAAAACGCCATCGCCCATGTGCTGTACGGCGGTAACACGCTGTTGGCCCATGAGGTGGGCGCGGGTAAGACCTTTGAAATGGTGGGGGCTGCGATGGAGGCCAAGCGCCTGGGCCTGTGCCAAAAATCCCTCTTTGTTGTGCCCAACCACCTGACCGAGCAGTGGGCTTCGGAGTTCCTGCGTCTGTACCCGTCCGCCAACATTCTTGTTACAACCAAAAAGGACTTCGAGAAGCACAACCGCAAGAAGTTCTGCGCCCGCATCGCCACCGGCGACTACGACGCCATTATCATGGGTCACTCCCAGTTCGAGAAAATCCCCATCAGCAAGGAACGCCAGGAGCGGCTGCTGCATGAGCAGATTTGGGAAATCACCGAGGGTATCGCCGAGGTAGAGGCCAGCGGCGGGGAACGGTTCACCGTCAAGCAGCTGGAACGCACGAAAAAGTCTTTGGAGGCGCGGTTGGAAAAGCTGCAAGCCGAGGGCCGCAAGGACGATGTGGTGACGTTTGAACAGCTGGGCGTAGACCGGCTGTTCGTGGACGAGGCCCACAACTACAAAAACCTGTTCTTATATACGAAGATGCGCAACGTGGCGGGCCTCTCTACGACGGACGCGCAGAAATCCTCGGATATGTTCGCCAAGTGCCGCTACATGGACGAGATCACCGGCAGCCGGGGCGTTATCTTTGCCACCGGCACGCCGGTTTCCAACAGCATGACCGAGCTTTACACCATGCAGCGGTATCTCCAGTATGACCGCCTGCAAGAGCTGGGCATGGCACACTTTGACTGCTGGGCCTCCCGCTTCGGCGAGACCGTGACGGCGCTGGAGCTGGCCCCGGAGGGCACCGGCTACCGGGCAAGAACAAGATTCAGCAAGTTTTTCAACCTGCCGGAGCTGATGAACCTATTCAAAGAGGTGGCCGACATCAAGACCGCCGACCAGCTGCACCTGCCCACACCCCAGGTGGAGTACCACAACATCGTGGCTCAGCCCACCGAGCAGCAGCAGGAAATGGTGAAGGCGCTTTCGGAACGCGCTTCCCTGGTACACAGCGGTACGGTGGACCCGTCCCAGGACAATATGCTCAAGATCACCAGCGACGGGCGCAAGCTGGGGCTGGACCAGCGGATCATCAACCAGCTGCTGCCGGATGAGCCGGGAACCAAGGTCAATCAGTGCGTGAACAACATCATGCAGATCTGGCGGGATGGCGAGGCTGACAAGCTGACCCAGCTGGTGTTCTGCGACATTTCCACGCCCCAGGCCCGGCCCGCCAAAAAGGTGGCCAAGGAGCTGGACAACCCGACCCTCCACGCTTTGGAGGACGCGGTGCCGCTGGACGAGCCGGAACCGGCTTTTACCGTGTACGAGGACATCCGGCAAAAGCTCATCGCCCAGGGTGTGCCCGCTGAGCAGATTGCCTTTATCCATGAGGCCAACACCGAGGTGCGCAAAAAGGAGCTGTTCTCCAAGGTTCGCACCGGCCAGGTGCGCGTCCTGCTGGGCAGCACGGCCAAAATGGGCGCAGGCACCAACGTGCAGGACCGCCTGGTGGCGCTGCATGACCTGGACTGCCCGTGGCGGCCCGGCGATTTGGCCCAGCGAAAGGGGCGCATCGAGCGCCAGGGCAACCAGAACGAGACCGTCCATGTGTACCGCTATGTCACCGAGGGGACTTTCGACGCCTACCTCTGGCAGACGGTGGAAAACAAACAGAAATTCATCAGCCAGATCATGACCTCCAAATCGCCGGTGCGAAGCTGCGACGATGTGGATGAAACGGCGCTTTCCTTTGCTGAGATCAAGGCACTGTGCGCCGGGGACCCGCGCATCAAGGAGCGCATGGACCTGGATGTGGACGTGGCGCGGTTAAAGCTGATGAAGGCCGACCACCAGAGCAAGCAGTACCGCCTGGAGGACCAGCTGCTCAAAACCTTCCCGGAGGAGATCGAGAAAAACAAGGGCTTTATCGCCGGGCTGGAAACCGATATGAAAACGCTGGCGGAACACCCGCACCCGGAGGACGGTTTTGCCGGAATGGAAGTGCGGGGCGACACTCTCACCGACAAGGAGAACGCCGGGGCGGCGCTGCTGGACGCCTGCAAGGAGGTCAAAGGGACCGACCCGGTGCCGGTTGGCAGTTATCGGGGCTTTGCTATGTCGGTGCAGTTTGACGCTTGGAAACAGGAATATACGCTCCTGTTGAAAGGCCAGATGACCCACCGGGCAACCCTGGGCACCGACCCGCGTGGCAACCTCACTCGCATCGACAATGCACTCAGTCAGATGCCCCAGCGGCTGGAAGCGGTGAAAAATCAGCTGGATAACCTCTATCAGCAGCAGGCCGCCGCCAAGGCCGAAGTGGGCAAGCCCTTCCCCCAGGAACAGGAGCTGCGGGACAAATCCTCCCGGCTGGCCGAGTTGGATGTGCTGCTGAACATGGACGGCCGGAGCCGCCCTGCGCCGGAGACGATGCTTGCCAAGAGCAGCCGCCCCTCGGTGCTGGAGGGTCTGAAACGCCCGGTGCCGCGCAATCCCGAAAAGAAACCCAAACACCACGAACAGGAGGTGCGATAAGATGAATACCGACAAAAACGCGGTCCTCTATGAGAAGATGGCCGCCGAGCAGGACAAGTTCCGGGACTGGCTGAAAAGCCAGCCCCCGGAGGAAATTCTAAAGCATACCTATGAGTACACGGTTCGGGAGGATATTCTGATGGCGATGGAGGAACTGGACCTGCCCCAAAGCCGGGCCGCCGCGCTGCTGGCCTCCCCGTCCCCGCTGGCGGATGTCTACAAGGAATTTGCCGACCGGGAAACTTCCTACATGGATGTGGTGCGGGACAGCATCGAGCAGCGGGCCGAGGCGGCGCTGGACGCCCAGCGGGAACTGCCGCTCTACCGGCACGATGCCGCCTATGCCCGTGAGCAGGGCGACCTGGATTTGTACCGGGTGTCCCGGCGCGCCAACATCGCCTGCAAGGAGGCCATCGAGGCGTCCATTTCGGAACATTACCGGGACAACCGGCTGGACAGAGACGCGGTGCCCCAGGTGATCGAGCAGTTCGGCTACACCCGCACCCTCTATGTGCTGGCAAACACCGTACAGCAGAAGGAATGGGATGGACGGTTCAGCCCGGCCAACAAGGCATGGGCCAAGACGGTGGACATCCCGCCCAACCCGGACGGCTTCGGCGGTGAGCGCAACCTGGACTTTGTGGTGGACAGCTACTCCGGCCTGGTCGATCTGTTCTTGAGCCAGGCGCGGCAGGACTATCTGCGG
>ENA-ORQX01001005-ORQX01001005.1-human-gut-metagenome-genome-assembly--contig:-NODE-1005-length-19291-cov-13.244334_pt1 | contig 19291 bp, 21 predicted proteins | sample MGYA00242170_ERZ509124 | MGnify/ENA primary metagenome ERZ509124 (study PRJEB26280, sample SAMEA2338647) | human gut metagenome | biome: human gut; feature: human-associated habitat; material: faeces... | reverse complement strand
GCTGCGCTCAAAACGCATTTTCAACAAATGTTTCCGAATTGTTAAGACGCAAAAATAAGTAGAGAGTTCCGCTGCTCGTGTATGTTGATCGCCGTTTGCTCCGAACGAAGTTCCTGCCCCTGTTTGTGCAGCGGCGTTGACGGAAAGTCGGTATCACGTCCGGTCGGCTCATGAAATTTTCAAGGAACAGCTCCCGTAAAGAAAAATACCGCCCATGCAGCATAGCGATGGATTTTGTCGGGTGAAGTAAGCGGCAAAATGAATCGGGTGTGTTGTGGGGCGGTTGATCTTTCAGGGATAATCCACGGTGAGGCAGTGTTCAAAATGAACAGGACCACATCTTGTGGATGGTTTTAGACCAATCCACAAAATCAGTGGGATTTGTGACAGAGAATATCATGGTTCGCAAGGCGCGTCAAGATGGTTTTGAAAAATTTATTGTGGTAAAGCGGTGATAGTAGGACTTATAGGAGGCTGCTTGAGCTGTTTTTTCTATTTACAGCTACAATGATAGCCATTGAGGGATTGTGATTGGTCAGGGCTGAAAAGGGCTTTCATAATTTGCTGCAGCGCATCATGTCCTCGACGCTCCCAGCGTCCTCAAAGGACGATTTGATGGGTGTGTAGGGATAAGCTGTAAAAAGAAGCATGGACGCCCCCGAAAAGGAGAGCGTCCATGCTTCTTGCTGTATCCGAATGGAGGAGATTGCGAAATCAGTGATTGTCCGGGCAGACGATTTCCAGCATCTGATCGAAAACCTCTTCCATCTGCCGCACCAGCGTGAACTGGGTGCGGGCGCGGTCGAGGTTGTGATCCGGGCGAGCAATATGGAAATAATGGTCGCCCTCCAGATAGTCAGTCAGAAAACGGATGCCGCATTCCAGCGTCATGAGCCTTGCACCCCATGCAAGGCTCTTTTTTTCTGCCATGCTCATGGATGCCCCGGCAGTGGAGAGATACCCTTTGGCGAACACTTCGTACAGATGCAGGTCAAAATGGACTTTGCTCTGGTCAGGTTCGTCCTCAGCGCAGTCGTTGGCACCGGTGCGGATGGAATCGCCGAAGTCGTAGGCCGAAAGTCCCGGCATCACGGTGTCGAGGTCAATGACACAGATGCCTTTTCCGGTAGCGGCATCGATGAGGACATTGTTGATCTTGGTGTCATTGTGGGTGACGCGCAGAGGAATTTCGCCAGCTGCCAGCTGATCCAGCAGGACATAGCAGTCCTGCTCCCTCGCATGGATAAATTCGATTTCCGACGTGATATTTTTTGCCCGGCCCAGTGCATCGGCGGCGAGGGCTTTTTCAAAATTGGCATAGCGGTTGGGCGTGTCGTGGAAGCGGGCGATGGTTTCGTGGAGGGTGGAGGCCGGGTAATCCTCCAGCTGGTTCTGGAATTTGCCCAGTGTCTCGGCCACGGTGCGGAAGTCGGTTTCGCTGCCGACCTGCTGCAAACAGATAGTATCTTCTACAAAGTTGTAGGCACGCCATGCGCCGCCGTCTGCATCCAGATAGCAAGTCGACCCCGACAAAGTTGGGATGACATTCAGCGTTTCCCGTGCTGGGTCGCCGCCCTCGGCAAGAATTTTTGCCCGCAGATGCCGGGTCACGCCGCAGACATTCTCCATCAGGCCCACCGGGTTAGTAAAGGTATCTGTGTTGATGCGCTGCAAAATAAAGCGTTTGGAATGATCTTCCCGCCAGACCACAAAGGTGTCGTTGATGTGCCCCTCACCATAGTGGTGAGCATCGCAGAGCACAGGCCCGCCAAAATCAAAGGCATTTGCAGCAGACTGGAGCAGAGAAAGGGAACGGATTTCATCATAAATTTCTCGTTTTCGTTATACTTCATGCCGTTTTGACGGGGCAGGGCGTTGTCCCTGCCGCACCTGACGGCGGTATTCATTGGGGGTCAAGCCTTCCGCCTTGCGGAAGCATTGGGAAAAATAGCTGGGAGAGGAAAAGCCCATCAACTCGCTGATCTGCGCCAGACTGTAACCGGTGTTGCCCAGCATATACTTGCTTTCCTCGATGCGGCGGCGGTTCAGATAGGTGATGGGAGAGATGCCATACTCTTTTTGGAAGGTATGGGCCAGATAGTATTTGTTGATGTGGGCGATTTCAGCAAGGATATCCAGCGAGATATCTTCGCGGTAGTTGCTGTCCAGATACCGCTTGATCTCCACACACTCCCGGCTGTCGGAGCGGGGCGTTTCCTCTACCTGCAAAGAAAGCGTGGTACACCGCACCAGCCAGATGAGCAGCACTTCCAGCAGATCCTGACAGACCGTTTCGCAGCCGTCCAGACTGCGGTCTGCTTCGGCCAGCAGCATATGGAGCAGCGTCACCATCCGCTCCCGATTTTTCCGGCAGTTGAATATGGCGTAGGAAGAATCTGATTTTCCAAATAAGATCTCGATGCCAGCAACGCCCAATACAATGTATTCCAGAGGTGAAGCATTCAGGCTCAACTCGGTATGCTCTACCTGCGGATTGACGATAATCATATCATCCGGTTTGACTGGATAAAGCTGACCGCTTAAATAAAACTGACCTTCTCCGCTCAGACAGTAGAACAGCTCTGTGCAGGAATGGGTGTGGGCAGTGCTGTTCCAATCGCCGCCAAATTTGCTTTTGCTGATGTACAGCAGCCGGAAGGATTCCCGTGGAGCGGGAGCATGGCGGATATCAAATCGCTCGGTACTCATAAATGGCTCCTTTTGAGGCAAAACGCAAAAACTATAAAAATAAAAGCAAGATACTAAAAATGCAAGCCTAAAAACGATGCGTTTTTTCGTGCGTTTTTTCTCATTATAGAGGCAATGAAGAAAAAATGCAAGCCCTGATTTTTGGACGGGTTCAATACTTTTGCCTTCGATATAGTGCAAAAAATATGTCAAACTGGTTACAGGCGGGGAAAATGTACCAAAACTACAGTACAAATTTTATTGCTTTTGCTGAAAGAATTTCCCGAAAAGCAATATTTCTAAAAAATAAAACAACAAAGACCTTGTTGCGAACCGTAAAAACCTCTATATTGGAAGCAGAAAAAACCACAGCCCCTTCGGACGAAGCCTGTTTGCCCCGGCTGTGTTTTGAACGGAACTTTATGATGGAGGATACACTATGAAACGCATTTCTCGTCGCAATTTTCTGAAAGTGGCTGGCGTGGGTGCCGCTGCACTGGGCCTGGCCGCCTGCGGCGGTTCTTCCAGCTCCACCGCATCCAGCGCGGCATCTTCTGCTGCTACTTCTGCCGCAGCAGAGAACGTGACCATCAAGGTCGCTGCCATCGAGACCGGCTATGGCGCTGAGATGTGGAAGAAGGTCACCGAGGCCTTTACCGCCCAGACCGGCATCAAGGTGGAGCTGACCACCGACAAGAAGCTGGAGGACGTCATTGGCCCCTCCATGCAGGGCGGCGACTACCCCGACGTGGTCCATCTGGCCACCGGCCGTGAGGCTGCCCTGACCGAGCAGTTCATCAAGGGCAACCTGATTGCCGACATCACCGATGTGCTGAGCATGACCGTGCCAGGCGAGAGCAAGAAGGTGAGCGAGAAGATCGCCGGCGGCTTTACCGACACCTCTCTGACCAACCCCTACGGCGACGGCAAGACCTATCTGGCCCCCATGTTCTACAGCCCCTGCGGCCTGTTCTACAACGCCGGTTTCCTGAAGGAAAAGGGCTGGGACGTGCCCAAGACCTGGGACGAGATGTGGGCACTGGGCGACAAGGCTGCCGCTGAGGGCACCTACCTGTTCACCTACCCCACCACCGGCTACTTCGACGCCTTCTTCTATGCGCTGATGTACGCCGCAGGCGGCCCCGACTTCTTCAACAAGGCTACCCACTACGAAGAAGGCATCTGGGACACCCCCGAGGCAAAGACCTGCTTTGATATCGTGGCAAAGCTGGCTTCCTACACCAACCCCATCACCCCCGCACAGGCCAACGATCAGGACTTTACCCAGAACCAGCAGCTGGTGCTGGACAACAAGGCCCTGTTCATGCCCAACGGCACCTGGATCGTGGGCGAGATGGCCGAAGCACCCCGTGCAGACGGCTTTGAGTGGGGCATGACCGCTCTGCCCGCTGTCAAGGCCGGCGGCGACAGCTACAGCTACACCTGGTTCGAGCAGGCATGGATCCCGGCGGGTGCTGAGCATCTGGATGCAGCCAAGCAGTTCGTGGCGTACCTGTATAGTGACGAAGCCTGCAAGCTGTTCGCCGAGAGCGGTGCGATCCAGCCTGTGCTGGGCATTGCCGATGATCTGGACGGCGACAACAAGATGTTCTACTCCATCTATGATAACGGCGCAAAGGCAGCTATGGGCAACTTTGCAGCCTTCAGCGCCATCCCCGGCGTGGAAGTCCGCACCGTGTTCTTCGATCCCGTCAACTCGCTGGTCTCCGGCAGCATGACCGAGCAGCAGTGGATCGACGGCATCAAGTCCGCCAGCGACCAGATGCGCGCCAACATCATCGAGTAATTAAGCCCTGCCCAGCGGGGGCGGTTTTTACCGCCTCCGCTTTTTTGGGCTGTACAGTACCATCAAGAAAGGAGCGGTCAATCCCCTATGAGAACGGATAAAAGCCGCAAACGGTTCGTATTCCTCTGTGTGGCACCGGCTACCATCCTGTTTTTCCTCTTTATGATCCTGCCCACCCTCAACGTGTTCCGCATGAGTTTGTATGAGCGGGGTGCCTATTCTCCCAACGAGACCTTTGTGGGGCTCAAAAACTTCCAGCATCTGCTGAAAGATACCCAGTTCATCCGCTCCATGCAGAATATGATCCTGCTCGTGGTGGTGGTCACCATCGTCACCTTTGCGTTTGCGCTGGTGTTTGCAGCCATCCTGACCCGCGAAAAGATCAAAGGGCAGAACTTCTTTCGGGTCATCTTCTACATCCCCAACATCCTGTCGGTGGTCGTCATCTCCGGCATCTTCTCTGCCATCTATAAGCCGGAAAACGGCATGCTGAACAGCATCATCGGCCTGTTCCGCAACATGAGCGACCCCATCCTGTGGAAGGGCGAAAAACTGGTCATCCCCTCCATCATCATTGCCATGGTGTGGCAGGCCATCGGCTACTACATGGTCATGTACATGGCCTCCATGTCTGCCGTGCCCATCAGCCTGTACGAGAGCGCCAATCTGGACGGTGCCGGGCGGCTGACCCAGTTCTTCCAGATCACCATCCCCCTCATCTGGACGAATATCCGCACCACCCTCACCTTCTTTATCATCTCCACCATCAACATGGCCTTCCTCTTCGTCAAGGCCATGACAAGCGGCGGCCCCAACGGCGCATCGGATGTGGCGCTGAGCTATATGTACAGCCAGAAGGACGCTGGCCTGTATGGCTATAGTATGGCCATCGGCGTCGTCATTTTCCTGTTCTCGTTTGCGCTGTCCGCCTGTGTCAACAAGGCCACCAGCCGTGACCCGCTGGAATTTTAAGGAGGGAAGAAGATGCAGAATACCACCGAAAAATCTTCCCGCTCTGCGGAAGGTCTGTACAAGTTTTTCATCTATTTTGTGCTGGTTCTGCTGGCCGTGACCATCATCGTGCCGGTGGCATGGGTGTTCATGGCCTCCATCAAGCAGAACGCCGAGTTCTACGGCAACCCCTGGGCACTGCCCGCCGGATTCTACTGGCAGAACTTCGTCAACGCATGGAACGGCGCGAAAATGGGCGAATATATGCTCAACTCGGTCATCGTCACCGCGCTGGCGCTGGCACTGTTGCTGGTCGTTGCCCTGCCCGCCGCCTACTGTCTGTCCCGCTTCCACTTCAAGGGGCGCAAGATACTGAACACCTTGTTCATGGCGGGCCTGTTCATCAACGTGAACTACATCGTGGTGCCCATCTTTTTGATGCTGCGGGACAGCGATGTGTGGCTGAAAGGCCATTTCGGCAGCGGCTTTCTGCTGAACAATCTGGTGGTGCTGGCGGTGGTATACGCCGCCACCGCGCTGCCCTTTACCATCTACCTGCTGTCGGGCTACTTTGCCACCCTGCCCCACGACTTTGAGGAGGCGGCCTACATCGACGGTGCGAGCTATTTCTCCACCATGACCCGCATCATCTTCCCCATGGCAAAGCCGTCCATCATCACCATTATCCTGTTCAACTTCCTGTCCTTCTGGAACGAGTATATCATTTCCATGACCCTCATGAGTTCTACCAGCGCACCCCGCACCCTGCCGGTCGGCCTGCTGAACCTGATGCAGGCCCAGCAGAGTGCGGCGCAGTACGGCACCATGTATGCCGGTTTAGTGCTGGTGATGCTGCCCACCCTGATTTTGTACATCTGCGTGCAGCGGCAGCTGACGCAGGGCATGACCGTGGGCGGTCTGAAAGGGTAAGGTGACAAACGATGAAAGCATTCTGGAAAAACAATCCTGCCCTGCGCATCGTGCTGATGATCGTGCTGTTTGTGCTGTCCATTGCACTGGTGGTCGCAGGCTGGAAAATGACCGGGCAGCTGGCTGGTCTTGGCATTATGCTCTTGGGCGTGGCGTTGCTGCTGGCAGTGCTGGCCATCTACAATGCGACCTATCAGGATTGAGGATAAGAGAGAGGTAAAGGAGAATCCCTATGGATGAAACAAGAAAGTCCGGGCGCGTGACAATCCCCACCGACTTGGACGTGGTGCCCGAAACGCTGGAAATTCTGAAAAAGTGGGGTGCAGACGCCATCCGCGACTGCGACGGCACCGACTTTCCGCAGCAGCTGAAGGATGCCGATGCAAAGATCTACTCCACCTATTATACCACCCGCAAGGACAACGCATGGGCCAAGGCGAACCCGGACGAGGTACAGCAGTGCTACATCATGACCGGCTTCTACACCGCTCCCGGCGACACCGTGACCATCCCGCTGATGAAGGGCATCAGCCCGGAGCTGATGCAGGTGAACACCAACGATGACATCACCCGCTGGTGGGAGGTCATGGACCGAACCACCGGCCAGCCCGTGCCGCCGGAAAAGTGGAGCTATGCGGACGGCAGCGTGACCGTGCAGGCCGTGCCGTTCCATGAATATACGGTCAGCTTTCTGGCTTACCTCATCTGGGACCCGGTGCATATGTACAACGCTACCACCAACGGCTGGACGAATTTTGAGCACCAGATCACCTTTGACGTGCGTCAGCCCAAGACCCACAAGTATTCCATGGAGCGCCTGCGCAAGTTCATTGCAGAGCACCCCTATGTTAACGTCATCCGCTACACCACCTTCTTCCACCAGTTCACCCTGATCTTCGACGAGCTGAAGCGGGAGAAGTTCGTGGACTGGTATGGCTACTCTGCTTCGGTCAGCCCCTACATCCTGAATCAGTTCGAGCAGGAGGTGGGCTACAAGTTCCGCCCGGAGTACATCATCGATCAGGGCTACTATAACAACCAGTACCGGGTGCCCAGCAAGGAATTCCGGGATTTTCAGGCCTTCCAGCGCCGCGAGGTGGCAAAGCTTGCCAAGGAGATGGTGGACATCACCCACGCGTGCGGGTGCGAAGCCATGATGTTCCTCGGCGATCACTGGATCGGCACCGAACCTTTCATGCCGGAGTTCAAGACCATCGGACTGGATGCCGTAGTGGGCAGCGTGGGCAACGGCTCCACCCTGCGCCTGATCTCTGACATTGAGGGCGTGAAGTACACCGAGGGCCGTTTCCTGCCGTACTTCTTCCCCGACACCTTCCACGAGGGCGGCGACCCGGTGCGGGAGGCCAAGGAGAACTGGGTCACGGCCCGCCGCGCTATCCTGCGCAAGCCCATCGACCGCATCGGCTATGGCGGCTATCTGAAACTGGCCTTGCAGTTCCCGGAGTTCGTGGACTACGTGGAGAGCGTCTGCAACGAGTTCCGCGAACTGTACGAGAACATCAAGGGCACCACACCCTACTGTGTCAAGCGAGTGGCCGTGCTGAACTGTTGGGGTAAAATGCGGGCCTGGGGCTGTCACATGGTGCATCACGCCCTCTATTACAAGCAGAACTATAGCTATGCCGGTGTCATTGAGATGCTGTCCGGCGCACCCTTTGAGGTAAAGTTTATCAGCTTTGAGGATATCAAGAACGACCCGCATCTGCTGGATTCGTTGGATGTCATTATCAATGTCGGCGATGCCGACACCGCACACACCGGCGGCATCTGGTGGGAAGACCCGGAGATCTCCTCCGCTATCCGCAAGTTCGTCTGGAACGGCGGCGGCTTTATCGGCGTGGGTGAGCCTTCCGGTCACCCGTATCAGGGCCACATTCTCCAGCTTGCCAGCGTGCTGGGCGTGGAGGAAGAAAACGGCTTCACCCTCAACTACGACAAGTACAACTGGGAAGAACACCCGGACCATTTCATTCTGCAGGACGCCGACCAGCCCGTGGACTTTGGCGAGGGCAAAAAGAACATCTACGCCCTCGAAGGCACCGAGGTGCTGGTGCAGCGGAACAAGGAAGTGCAGATGGCCGCCCACGACTTCGGAAAGGGTCGTGCCGTGTACATCAGCGGCGTGCCGTACAGCTTTGCCAACAGCCGTACCCTGTACCGTGCTATCCTGTGGAGCGCCCACAGTGAGGAAGAGCTGCATACATGGTTCAGCTCCAACTACAACGTGGAGGTGCACGCCTACGTCAAGAACGGCAAGTACTGCGTGGTGAACAACACCTACGAGCCGCAGGATACCACCGTTTACACCACCGGCGGCAGCAGCTTTGCGCTGCATCTGGACGCAAACGAGATCAAGTGGTATGAGATCTAAGTTCTCCTTTTCATAAACGAACACAACGGGCAGCTCTGTTACCAGAGCCGCCCGTTGTGTTTGCTGTATCTGCCGATAACTCAACCTGTGTCAATCGAACGCTGCAATGGGGATGGCTGGAAACGCAGAAATTCAGTAATGCGAGCGTAATAGACCTGCAGAAAAAAGAAACTGCCCGTGCGAGTATGCGTAAGATGGTGAAACACTTACTGAAAAAATTTAAGTATCCACCGGTGGCATATGATACGGCAATCAGCACGGTCATTAGCCAGTGTGAGATGTGAACTGACAACATGGTAGTATGAATTGTATGAAATGTCGTTGATTTGTGCTTGACAATCAGATTCCTTTTCTGTAAAATGATTTTAGAAAATACTATTATTGAAAATACGAAAGGCTGTTTTATGGGCAAGATGATCTTAGATGACCTCCGCAAGCGTCTGGAACGTCTGGACGAAGACGCAGATCTGATGATCGACAATAACGACCGCTATCAGATGGTGATCGTAGGCGGCAGTGCGTTTATTTTGCTGGGCAAGCTGACCCGCGCTACTCATGACATTGATGCCTTGAGTGTTCCGAAAGAACTGTATAGCTTGCTCGGCAAGTACGACATCAACACCGATGTGGAAGCTTACATCGACAATTTCCCGTATAACTTCCAAGACCGGCTCCAGCCGCTGCCCTTTGGTGGAACAAAGGTACAGTTCTACACACCCAGTCTGGAGGATTTGGTGATTGCAAAGCTCTGCTCGTTCCGGGATACTGACAAGGCAGACGTAGAGAGCGAAGCTGTGCGGAACTCTTTGGATTGGGACTTGCTGGAACACCTTGCAACGGATGAAGATGAACTGAAAGCCAGCATCTTGAACGATTGGCGGTATCGGGATTTTTATATCCGTTATCAGGAGTATGTGGAGAGGTGGAGACCATGCGAAAGCTGACATTTGAGGGCTTCTTGAAGCAGTATGTGGCAGAACTTTCCGGGGTGCAGACGGCAAGCGTCCATAAACTTGCAGCTTGTCTAAATGAAAATCCCCGCTTGAAAGAACCGCTGTTTCTCTATGCTTTGGCCTATGATAAAGTGGATTTATTGCTCCACTATACTGCAAACAGCACGGTCATTGCGGAATATGAGCGGCTTTCTAATCGCTACTTGCTGGCGAAAATGCTGCTGCTCTTGGAAAAACAATCTCCTGAACTGCCGGAGGGCTATTTGAAGGTCTGGCGCAGCTATTGCTCGGTGCGGGATGCCGCCCTTGCGGACAATGACACGAAAGAACTGATCCATCGCCGGGTATTGGAACTTCAGCAGAAAAAGAAACTGACGAATTATCGCCTTTACACTGACCTGAGGCTGAATCCGGGCAATGTGAATGCATGGCTCAAACACAACGATTCCAGCAAAATGAGCCTTGACTGTGCACGGCAGATCTACAAGTATGCAAAAAGCTACCCGTCTGTTCGATAAGAAAAAGGAAGTGAGTCTATGACCGCCGTAATTTACGCCCGCTATTCCAGCGATAACCAGCGCGAAGAATCCATCGAAGGGCAGATTCGGGAATGTACGGCTTATGCGGAAAAGAACGGCATCACGGTCATCAAGCACTACATTGACCGTGCATTCTCTGCAAAAACGGACAATCGCCCGGAGTTCCAGCAGATGATCAAAGACAGCGGCAAGAAGCTGTTTGATGTTGTTCTCGTCTGGAAATTTGACCGCTTTGCCCGGAATCGTTTTGATAGCGCAAACTATAAGATGATCCTGAAAAAGAACGGTGTCCACCTGATTTCCGTTATGGAACCCATTGCTGAGGGTTCACAGGGCATTCTGGTGGAAACCCTTCTAGAGGGTATGGCAGAATACTATTCGGCAGAGCTGTCCGAAAAAGTGATTCGTGGTCAGACCGAGAACGCCTTGAAGGGTAAGTGCACTGGCGGTACGGGAACCATTGGCTATAAAATCGACGATGCCAAGTTCTATCATCTTGACCCGTTGACTGCTCCGCTGGTGCTGGAAGCCTTTCAGCGGTATGACAACGGTGATAAGATGGTGGAAATCGTAAGCTTCCTCAACGATAAGGGCGTCCGCAATATGCTGGGCGGCAAAATGACCCACAGTAGTGTGAACACCATGTTGAAGAACCGCCGGTACATTGGTGAATTGTCTTTCCGGGACATCGTTGTGCCGGATGCGATTCCGGTTATTGTTCCGAAAGACCTGTTTGACCGGGTGCAGAAGCGTCTGGATAAGAATAAGCGTGCCCCTGCCTGTGGCAAGGCAGACGAGGAATATCTGCTGACCACCAAGCTGCTCTGCGGCAAGTGTGGTGCGCTGATGTTTGGCGAAAGCGGAACCAGTGCCACCGGACGCACCTACTATTATTATAAATGCGCCAACGTCAAGCGGCGCAGGGGCTGCAACAAAAGGCCGTGCAGAAGGACTGGCTGGAAGATCTGGTCGTCCGGGAGACCATGAAGCTGATTCAGGACGATGCGATGATCGACAAGATCGTTCAACTGGTCATGGATGTCCAGAATCAGGAAAACACCACGATCCCGCTGCTGGAAAAGCAACTGCGAGAGGTCAACAAAAAGTTGGACAACCTGATGAAGGCAATCGAGGACGGCTTGTACACCCGGACAACGAAAGAGCGTCTGGAAGAGCTGGAAATCCAGAAAGATGAACTGACTGCAAAAATCGCAGATGAAAAATTGAAGAAGCCCAGCTTCAATGAGGATTTCATCCGATTCTGGCTGATGAAATTCAGAAAGTTCGATATTTCGCAGAAAAAGCAGCGGAAAGCGCTGATTGAAATTTTTATAAATGCCATTTTCCTGTACGATGACCGGATGCTAATCACGTTCAACTACAAGGATGGCACCCAAACCGTCCGATTTGAGGACGCTTTGACGGCTGATGGGGTAGAAGGAAAAAGTTCGGATTTGTCCAGCTCTGCTGGACCAAGAGCCAGCAGATTTATCTGCTGGCTTTTTTGCTGCAACAAAAGGCCGGGGCAGGGGAGAACCCTCTGTCCCGGCCTTTCTGCGCGATGCGGGGGCCGTCAGCCCTCCATCTTGCGCTCCACGAAGTCGCCCACCATCTTGTCCAGCTGGCTCACGGCGTGCTCGGCACCTTTGGCGATCTTGCGGGCGGTGCGGCGCATCTGGCGCTGGCTCGTGTTGGTGGCCATGACGCCGGCGGCACCCAGTGCGGCACCGGCGGCCATGCCGATCAGGAGCGGGGCAGTGGAGCTTGTGTGTTCGTTTTTCATAGGAGGCACTCCCTTCGAATCAAAATTTTTGGGCTGCGAGGATAGTATTTCCACCAAAGGATTCACTATACGCTTTTTTTGTGCAGGAAAATGTGGTATACTGTATGATATGCTGATAAACTGGGCCGGTTATGGGCTGGCTTGGTTTATGGGAAAAGGCATATTCTGCGAAGGAGGTTTCTTTTTTGCTGAAGATAACGGAACCGAAAAAAGTTCTCTGCATCCATGACCTTTCCGGTGTGGGACGCTGCAGTCTGGCGGTCATCCTGCCGGTGCTCAGCGTCATGGGCATCCAGCCGGTGGCGCTGCCCACGGTGGTGCTCTCCACCCACACCGGCGGCTTCGGGACACCGGCCCGTCTGGACGGCTGCGCCTACGGCGAGACCGCACTGGAACATTACCGGGAGCTGGGGCTGAGCTTCGACTGCATTTACACCGGCTACCTCGGAGGCGAGGAGCAGGCCGCGCTGGCCGAAAAGGCCTTTGACCTCTGGCCCTCGGCCTATAAGGTGGTAGACCCCGTGATGGGCGACAACGGCAAGGCTTACTCTACCGTGACCCCGGCCTTCATCGACCGGATGCGGCAGCTCTGCCGCAGGGCCGACCTCATCCTGCCCAACGCCACCGAGGCCGGTCTGCTGCTGAAAAAAGAGCTGCCCGCCCAGCTGGACGAGGAAAGCGCCCGGGCGCTGGCCGACGAGCTGGCGGCGTCGCTGACCCCCAACGTGGTGGTCACCGGCCTGCAGCTGGACAAGTACATCGCCTGCGCCGGTGCAGGCCGCGACCGCTTCGTGGTCAAGAAGCTGCATATTGCCCGCAGCTTCCCCGGCACGGGCGACCTCTACGGTGCGGTGCTCATCGGCTCGCTCATCCAGGGCAACGCCCTGAGCGCGGCGGCAGACAACGCGGCAGAGTTCGTGGCGCTGGCCATCCAGAAAACGCCCTGCGACCAGGACACCCGCTTCGGCGTCTGGTTCGAGCCGCTGCTGCCCCGCCTGTGTCCGATGCGGGAGGAGTAAACAGCGATGAGTGAAAAACCGACCCTGAACATCGTTCTGGTGGAGCCGCGCATCCCTCAGAACACCGGCAACGTGGCCCGCACCTGTGCCTGCACGGCCTGCCGCCTCCATCTGGTGGGGCCGATGGGCTTTGCCATCGACGATAAGAAGCTCAAGCACGCCGGGCTGGATTACTGGCACTATCTGGACATCAGCTACTACGACAGTCTGGATGACTTCTTCTCGAAGAACGATGGGCCTTTCTACTACTTTACGACCAAAGCGCCCCAGCGCTACACCGACATCGCCTACCCGGACGGGGCATACCTCGTGTTCGGGCGGGAAGATGCCGGTCTGCCGGAAGCGCTGCTGGCAGCCAATCAGGAGCACTGCATCCGGATGCCCATGCGTGACACCTGCCGCAGCCTGAACCTGTCCAACAGCGTCGCCGTGGGCGTATACGAGGTACTGCGCCAGTGGGACTTCCCGGAGCTGCTGGACCACGGCCACCTGCGAGACTACGAATGGAAATGAGGAACACTATGAGCAAAATTGCGATTTTGACCGACTCCTCCTGCGACATCCCGCAGGAGCTGGCCGAGAAATACGGCATCGACATTATGGGCTTCCACATCCTGCTGGACGACGAAGACATCGTGGAGCGTGAAAAGTACACCCCCGAGGAGTTCTACGACAAGATGCGCGCCGCCAAGGGCATCCCCTCCACGGCTGCCATCACCCCCATCCAGTTCTGTGAGAAATACTGTCAGTATGTGGATGAGGGATACACCGATGTCATCCATGTCCCCATCAACCGCTCCGGTTCTTCCACCTACAACAACGCCGTCATGGCGCAGGGGATGCTGCGGGAGGAGCGCCCGGAACACCACCTGAACATCCATCTGCTCGACCCCCACACCTACTCGATGGTGTTCGGCTGGTATCTGTGCGAGATGGCCCGCAAACTGCAGAACGGCGCGGAGCTCCGCCACGTCATCAGCGAGTTTGAGACCCAGATGAACAAGATGGAGGTCATCCTCGGACCCTACAGCCTCAAGCAGATGAAGAAGAGTGGCCGCATCTCTGCCGCCGCCGCGGTCATGGGCGAGCTGATGGGCATTCGCCCCATCATCACCCTCATCGACGGCAAGACCAGGGTGGAGAGCAAGGTGCGCGGCGACGACAAGGTCATCCCCGCCATGATCGACCTGTGCAAAAAGCGCACCGAGGGCGTGGAGGACTTCGATTATATGATCGGCCACACCTCCATCCCTCAGGCCGCTGAGCTGGAAAAAGCCTGCCGCAAAGCCTTCGGCAAGGCTCCGCTCACTACCTTCAATCTGGGCGGCGTCGTCTCGGCCAACACCGGCCCCGACACCCTTGCGCTGGTCTATGTGGGCAAGGCCCGAGACTGAGCATATCACGGAAAGACTGCTGCTGTGCGGCAGTCTTTTTTCGTATCGCCGTTGCATTCCGGCCCAAACTATGGTATAATTCTTCACGCTGTGCCTGCGGGTACGGCTCCTTAAAGAGCAACTTAGGATTTTAGGCTCCCCGGCGTGTCTCGAACCATGCCGGGCCAAACCCACGGGGGCTGGCGGTCCCCGCGCGGTCAAAATCAAACCGCTGGAGTTATACTATGAAAAATCAGAACCTTTCCGTCCGTAAACTGGCCCGCTGCGGCATGGTCGCAGCCCTTTACGTCGTGCTCTGCATGGCACTGCAGCCGTTCTCTTACGGCGCTGTGCAGGTGCGTGTGGCCGAGGCGCTCTGCCTGCTGCCCGTGTTTGGTGCCGAGTACATTTTCGGCGTAGTGCTGGGCTGCTTCCTGGCAAACCTGCTGGGCTCCACCATCGTGGACGTCATCTTCGGCACTCTGGCCACCCTGCTGGCCTGCCTCGTGACCTACAAGCTGCGGAACATCCGCTTCAAGGGTCTGGCCCTTGCGGCCTCTCTGCCCCCGGTGGTTTTCAATGCTGTCATCATCGGCATCGAGATCGCGGTGATGTTCCCGGACCCCTCTTCCAGCGCACCCCTCTGGCTGGCCTGCGTCACCAACGGCATCTCCGTGGGCATCGGTGAGCTCATCAGCTGCACCGTGCTGGGTGTTCTGCTGGTCCGCATCATTGAGGCAAGCCCGGCGGTCAGGAAGGTCTTCGAGTCCTGAACTTGATCCCTTCCGGCGGGCGGGCCTGATCGAGCAGGCCCTCTGCCGGGGAATGAAAGGCTATTTTATCGGGTTGCTCGGCCTTTCGGACGATCAATATAGAACGGCGAAGCGCCGCACGGGAAACTGTGCGGCGCTTTTTCTGCCCCTTGACTTTACAACAATGAAGTGCTTTATTATAAAGCATGGAAAGGAAGCCTGTCTGCAGTTCCGGCGCAAATTCTGATGCGCGGGGAGGGGAGAGGGCAGGCAGAACGGGATACATGGAAAAAGACCTCACCAGCGGCAGCGTGCTGAAAAACATCTTCACCTTCTCGCTGCCCTATCTGCTCTCGTACTTTTTGCAGACCCTCTACGGCATGGCAGACCTCTTCATCATCGGCCAGTTCGAGGGGGTGGCAAGCACCACCGCTGTCTCCATCGGCAGTCAGGTGATGCATATGATCACTGTGATATTGGTGGGCGTGGCGATGGGTACCACCGTCTGCATCGGCCGGTCCGTGGGCGCAGGCGACAAACAGCAGGCCGCAAAGGTCATCGGCAACACCGTCACCCTCTTTATGGTGGGCTCTGTAGTGCTGGCGGCGGCGCTGGTGGGCCTCGTGGACCCTATCGTCCGGCTCATCTCTACCCCGGAGGAGGCCGTGGCCGGTACGACGGCCTACCTCACCATCTGCTTCATCGGCATCCCCTGCATCACAGCCTATAACGTGCTGGCGTCGATTTTCCGGGGGATGGGCGACTCCCGAAGCCCCATGTACTTCATCGCCGCAGCCTGCGTGGTGAACATCGGGCTGGACTTCTTCTTCATGGGGGCGCTCCGTCTCGGCCCGGCAGGCGCAGCACTTGGCACGACGCTCTCGCAGGCCGTGAGCGTTTTGCTGGCCCTCTGCGTCATTTTGAAGCACAAGAGCATCAGACTGTCGAAAAGCGACTTTTGCCCCCGGAAGGCCACGATGAAAGACATCCTTTCCATCGGCCTGCCGGTGGCGGCGCAGGACGGCTTTATTCAGGTGTCCTTCATGCTCATCACCATCATGGCGAACCAGCGCGGCCTTACCGACGCGGCGGCGGTGGGCATCGTGGAAAAGATCATCAGCTTCCTCTTCCTCGTCCCCAGCTCCATGCTCTCCACCGTGTCGGCGCTGGGCGCCCAGAACATCGGCGCGGGCAAGTACGACCGGACGGACGACATCCTCCGGTACGCCATCGCCATCGGCGTGGGCTTCGGTGCGGTGATGGCCCTTCTGATGCAGTTCATCGCCCCCAGTATGGTGCGGCCCTTCACCTCCGACGAGGCGGTGGTTCTGGCCGGTGCGGCCTACATCCGCAGCTACATCTTCGACTGCCTGTTCGCGGGCATCCAGTTCAGCTTCAGCGGCTATTTCTGCGCCTGGGGCAGGTCGGGGCTGTCGTTTCTGCACAACACCCTCTCCATCCTGCTGGTGCGTGTGCCGGGCGCATGGCTGGCCTGCCGGTTCTTCCCCCAGACCCTCGTGCCGATGGGTCTTGCCCCGGCCTGCGGCTCGCTGTTCTCCAGCATCGTCTGCGTCCTGCTCTACCGCTGGATGAAGAGGCAGAATAAACCCACAGGGGACAAGGATTGAGTCCACGCCGAAACGTGGTACAATAATATTACCAGTGAAACATTAGGAATTTTACACAAAGAAGCGAAAGAGCGCTGATTCTACTGCGCGTCGGTTGCACGGGAGGGTGCGGACCGGTACAATAAAGCCAGAAACGGACGAAGAACGTCTGACAGGAGGCAAAACGTATGTACGAACTGGACAAGGCTGCATTCGGCCATTTTCTGGCACAGCTGCGCAGAGAAAAGGGGATGACCCAGAAGGAGCTTGCCGCGACGCTGTACGTGTCTGACAAGGCCGTCAGCAAGTGGGAACGGGGAGAATCCCTCACTTAAAGATATTGGTTATGTACTAGGTGTGCAACCGTTCGATTGCACACCCTTTTATAATGCGTCACTCGACTTTGCCGATAAAACGGTAAAAAATTTCAACTTCCTGTTCTCTGGTGCCATCTTCATGCTTGACAGCTTCGTGAATGAGAATCTTTTCAATCAGAGCATTTAGAAGTTCGGCGGTCAATTGTGTGGGGTTGACGTACTTTTTCATCAACTCAATCCACTTTTCAGCGTCAACAGCGGTCTGAACGGCTGCATCAAGTTCGGCTTGAAGTTCTTGAATCTTTTCGTCCAGTTCATGCTGTTCTGCCTGATACTTTTCGGACAGCATATTGAAATTGTACTCCGTAATGCGTCCAACAGACCAGTCCTCATACATTTTGGCGAACAGGTTGTCCACCTCTGCCTTACGCTTTGTGGCCTTTTTGAGTTCGGCAGTCTGTTTTTTCTTGGCGGTGTTGCGTTCTTTGTCGCTGGCATTCAGTAAACGCTGCAAGAGTTTATCTCCATCCTGCTGTGCTTGCTGCGACCAATACTGCACTCTTGCCAGAATATAGGTGTACAGCACATCATATCGAATATAGTGCATGGAACATTGGTGAAGGCCCTGTCCGTTTTTGCTGCAATGGTAATAGCCGTAGGGCTTTTTGTTCTGCTTATTCATACCATAGGCCATCGACCAGCCGCAATCCGCACATTTTACAAGCCCGGAAAAGATTTGCGTTGTTCCGTCTTTCTGTTTTCTACGGCGATGAGCAATCTGCTCCTGCACCTGTCGGAACACATCCGCAGAGATAATAGCTTCGTGGGTGTTCTCCACACGATACCATTCCTCCTGCGGCTTCCGCACCTTTTTCTTGTTCTTGAAAGAGATGTTGCTCTGCTTATTGTGAACGCTGTGACCGATATAGGTTTCTTCTTTCAGGATACTTTTGACCTGCGCTACCGTCCATGCGTAGGACTTCTCTTCCGACGCTCCTGCATAGATGTTAGCAAATGTGCCATACCGCTGAAAATTCAACCAGCCGGGAGTGGGAACCTTTTCATCTACTAAAATATGGGTGATGCTGGCCGCACCGTGTCCATGCACCGCAAGATCAAAGATTTTCTCAATGATCCACTTCGTTTCCGGGTCTACCAGAAGATGCCCTGACTTGTCGGGGTCTTTGATATATCCCAGAGGAGCGTATGCACCATAGTGCGCACCGTTCGCAAATCTTGTCCGCATAGCGGCCTTGACTTTTTTGCTGGTCTGGCGAGCGTGCATCTCATTCAGGATGTTCAGGAACGGAGCGAGTTCGCTTTCGCCGTTGAGAGTGTCCACATTATCGTTGACAGCAATATAGCGGACACCTTTACTCGGAAAGTAGATCTCCGTGTACTGACCTGTCAGAATATAGTTTCGACCTAAACGGGATAAATCCTTTGTTACAACGCAGTTGATTTTGCCTTCCTCAATATCGTCGATCATCCGTTGAAAGCCCGGTCTGTCAAAGTTGGTGCCAGACCAACCATCATCGATATATTCGCCAACAACGGTCAACCCGTGTTCCTCTGCATACTGACGAAGCATCATGCGCTGGGTCTGGATGCTGCCGCTTTCACCCTGCAATTCATCGTCACGGCTTAGTCTAAGGTACAGTGCAGTGTTATAGATCATCGTATTGTTAGGCTGTTTCATAGTAGAGCCTCCTTCTTAAAAGAAACAGCCCACGCTTACAATACTTCTGCTTCCATTATACCGTAAGTGTGGGCTGGATTCAATTCGTTTTTATCATCAGGCGCATCGGTTAGCTGAATACTGAATCACATCTTCCAGCAGTGTGCCGACTGATTTTCCATTTTCTGCGAAATGTTCGGTCATTTTGATTTTGGTGTTGCCACAGTAAAAATAGAGCGTACCGTCTGGCTCTTTAACATAGTAAGACGTGTTCTCAAGAGTAGGTTCGGGACCCGCGTACTCCGAATCCTGCCATTCTTCGAGTAAATTGACAGGTGGTTCACAAATAGGCTCATAACAGGAGCAAAGGTCAATCGCATCGTTCATCATATCAGTGCTTCTATTATCCATTCAGTATCCTCCGAAAATCAAAGTTCCATATCCTGCCCACGCTTGCGGTTTCGCTGCGGCACATTCATGGTGCGCTCCTGCTTGGGGGCAA
>ENA-ORQX01001002-ORQX01001002.1-human-gut-metagenome-genome-assembly--contig:-NODE-1002-length-19305-cov-29.307792_pt1 | contig 19305 bp, 19 predicted proteins | sample MGYA00242170_ERZ509124 | MGnify/ENA primary metagenome ERZ509124 (study PRJEB26280, sample SAMEA2338647) | human gut metagenome | biome: human gut; feature: human-associated habitat; material: faeces... | reverse complement strand
TTATTGCTTATTATCCGCACCCAAAAAGTTGCATTTATAAGTTGAACTCAAGAATGAAATAAAAATAGTAGGAGAAATTGGTACAAAAAATGGCTGGGCAAAAAGAAAGTCTATTGTTTTAAAACATGTCCGTTATAATATGGCTGAGCTTATTGAAGAAGCCAAAAATCCTCAAATAGGAACATCATTAGCCGTATTTAAACCTCAAAGAATTATTGATTTTGTTTGGGAAGAATCTACAAGAGAATGGAATAAGCAGAAATTAGATGTTGTATATGCCAATCAAGCCCAACATAGTTTATTTGATGTAGAAGAAACTAAAAGAATATTCAAAGTAGCTAAAAAATTGCCTTATGAGTTCTCATATAAGTTTATATCAGAAGATGGTAAAGAACGAAAACTCATGATTGAAGATTGGGAATTAGGGATGCTTTATTGGAATTGCCTTGCTGCTGCTAATGGAAATGAACAAGTCGCATGTGAAAAAGTGAAAGAGAAATATTTCACAGAATGGTGTAAAAAAGATATATATTTTTTCTTAGGAACAACCAAGAAATTTCATAATGTAGGTACTAATCCTTTTATTATTATTGGAACATTTTATCCACCGAAGAATCCGCAATTGGCTTTGACCTTTAAAATGGACTAATACAAACTTAGTTATATTAAATAAAAGCTTTTAGATATAAGAACAAAAGACCATAGTATAAACTTACTTTCGTAAATACGATTCGATATAATACATTTTGCTGAAAAGAAGATTGTTGAAAAATATTTTTTTAAGATGGCAAGGAATTGCTTTTTACTATTTTGCTTTTAATAACCCTATGAAGAACATAGACTAAGCTTTAGTCCTATCACATTTATTACTTTTTTATTAGAATGTCCCTTTTTTACACCTATTATCAATCTAAGAAATCTTACTTTTGCCTGATAATTAAGGCAAAATGGAGAAAATTCAAGTAATACAACCTACTAAATTGCTTGCTCCTTATATAAAGCAATATTGGTTTTTAAGGATAGATGATGTAAAGCAAGGCTTTCAACGTTCTATCCCAGCAGGTTGTGTAGGAATTGTTTTTCATAAAGGAAACAAAATTATTTCTTCTTTTCATAAGGGAACGCAACCACAATCCTATATAAGCGGGCAAATCAGTACTTATTCAGACATAGAATTTTCTTTCTTGGATATGGTCATTATTTTATTCCAGCCTATCGGATGCAGGATGTTTTTTCCATATCCTATGGAAGAGTTTACTAATCAGAATATAGGTATTGATTTGTTAGATAACACCTGTTTAGTAGAATTGGAAGAGAAAATAAATGAAACATCAGATAATTATCAAATAGTCAGATTGATAGAAGAATATTTATTAAATAGATTATGCAAAAATATTCCATGCAACGCCAATAGGATTATAACTACTGTTCAAAATATCAATGAAGGAGAAGGGAATATATCCGTTTTATCTCAAACGGCTTGTTTAGGATATAAGCAATTTAAACGGATATTCGCTGAATATGTAGGACTAAATCCAAAAGATTTTATCCAAATCACACGATTTAGGAAGACATTCCATATTTTGCAATCAACTCCACAAATCAGCATAAGTAAAGTTGCTTATGATTGTGGATATTATGATAAATCACATTTAATAAAAGAGTTTAAAATGTTCACGGGCTATACCCCTAAACAACTACTTGAAATTTGTGATACTTATACCGAAAACCTATCGGTATTCAACTCTGTATTTATCAACGACAAAAAAACTTAATAACATCGCTTTATGAAAATATTGATATACGGTGCTGGCGTAGTGGGTTGTACTTATGGCTGGCAATTATCCAAAGCAGGATGTGACGTTGCTGTATTGGTGCGTAAGGAGCAAAAAGAACTTGTACAAAAAGATGGTATTCGCATTATCTGTTCTGACTTTAGAGAGAAAACAAGAAAAGATACAGATATAATCTTTAAGCCTACAGTAATAGACGAACTTTCGTCAAACAATGATTTTGAATACATTATTGTCTCCACCAATAAATTGCAATTATCAACTATATTACCAAGTCTTTCAAAGTCAGCAGGAAAAGCAAATGTTGTATTTTTCCAAAATAACTGGGATGTTTTTACTGAAATAGATAAATATCTAAAACCTGAACAATACTTTTTTGCCTTTCCCTTCATGGTCGGGGGTGGAAAAGAAGATAAAAGCATACATTGTGCTATTTCAGGTCTAAAATATTCCAATACTCCGTTAGGTGAAAAAGACGGGCGGATAACTCCACGAGTAGAAAAACTTTTTATAATACTAGATAAAGCAAACTTAAAGCCTGTCATTTCTAATCAAATATTAGTATGGCTAATCACACATTATGCTGTTGCTGCCGGTCTTTCAGCGGGAATAATGAGTGCCGGAAGTGCCTCTAAATTTATAGAGAATACAGCTATTATTAAAATTACAATGAAAGCTATTCGGGAAGGCTTAGTTATTTGTAAAAGAATGGGTATCAATCCTAAAACAGAAAAAGCAAATAGATTATATCTTTTACCTTTATTTATCAGTGTGCCAATAGCTAAGAAAATTTATGGTAATGATGCTCTGCAACTTATGTTTGATGGACATATAAATCATTCTCCTGTTGAAATAAGGCAAATGATAGATGATATAATAGATAGTGGTGTAAAATATGCTGTTACAACTCCTAATCTGGCACAATTAAAAAGTTATATATCTTCTAACCAAACTAATAAAAGTAAGTGAATAAAGCTATCAATTCGATAGCCATTAAATATAAGTATATGAAAGATATATTACAAGAGAGATTTTTCCAATTATTATTGGAATGCTCGCAGCGTAAAGTTTCTGTAACAGAGTTTACAGAAGCTATTGAGGAATTAGCTACACATTTAGCTGATTTCAGTTTTAACGAACAGGATTATAGTGTTTTACTTCGTTATTTCTCCTTTGGTTTGCATCGACTTAAATCGTATCGTGTGCGGTTTGAGCAAGAAAAAAATGCCCTATTTGCATTTGATTGATGAAGCAATAGAACTAATCAAAACAGAAGTACGCATAGTGAATTTGCACATCAAATACCCTGAACAGTTCCAGCAACATGCAAATAAGCTATTCCTTTCTCCTCTCCAATTGGCTGACAAAACAAGCCTTATCAATATTATGGAAATAGTCAGCGGCTTATTTCTTTCCAAACGTATAAACTAGAGTATTTGCAACCAGTTATTACTCAATATTTTGTGAGTTATAAGTCAGAAATATGGGCATAACCTTTAGGGGTACATTCTAAAAGGTGAAGATTTAACCTTTTTATTATTTCTTAACACTCAAAGAGCGGTGGTAGAGGGTATTTTCCCTCTTTTCGGTACTTTATTGATGGTTCGATGTTCCCATCTTTCCACATTGCTTGGCTCGTTCGCACAAGCCACTACAAAGGTACTACAATTTCCAATAAAGGCAAGAGGACAGCAATTCAAATCTATTGATTTTGCATAAATTATAATACCCTGATAATCAATAGCAATACATAGGCAAACAATCTGTGTGTAACAAATTCGCAACAAACAAATGGAGAAATATTGTTCCTACGGTAGAACATAGGAATTAACAACATGGAAGTTCATTACCATTATGAATAGGGAGGCGACAAGTCTCTACTTCCCCTAAATCTTTGATTTAGGTATGGTATTTCGTTTCTTTCCACGGGACAACAACCCGAAAGTTGTGCAAATTCAAATATTTGTGCTACCTTTGCAAATGAATTAAGCAATGTAATCGTTTCAATGAATACAGTGACAGACAAAATGCCTCGCGTGGGTTTGGAGACCGAATCGCAGACAGTCAAATCAGGACAGGATAAAAGGGACTGGGCGCAATGCTCACGGGCTATTGCCGTCCTTATGTCAAAGCGAATGTCGGAACTCGGCTTGTCGCAACGGATGCTTGCCGAAAAAATGAATTGCACCCAGCAATATATCTCCAAGATGCTGAAAGGGCAAAAGAACATGTCACTGGAAACCATTTGCAAAATAGAAAACACATTGGGCATCGAAATTATCAAAGGTCTGGACGAAAGCGAACAATAAAGCAGGAATATGGCGAAAGAAAGGGAAAATACAAACGGTATGGCAAAAGAGCCGGTCGCAAATTGCGACCAGTTGCCCGAAGTAATTAACATCCAGCCGATGATTCGGATTATAAGAGAGCGACAGGTCATGCTTGACAGTGATTTATCCGCATTGTACGGTGTGGAAACACGAAGGCTGAACGAACAGGTGAAGCGTAATATGGAACGCTTTCCTGATGATTTCATGTTCCAGCTCAGCAAAGACGAGCTTGATAACTTGATGTCGCAAAATGCGACATCAAGTTGGGGCGGAACCCGAAAACTGCCTTACGCGTTCACTGAACAAGGAATAGCCATGCTCAGTTCGGTATTGAAATCAAAGACGGCTGTCGAGGTGAACATCCGCATAATGAGGGCTTTCATATCCATGCGCCGCTTTATTGCGACCAATGCCCAATTATTCCAACGGCTTGAGACTATAGAGTATCACCAACTGGAAATGAAACAGCATCAGGACGTGACCGACAGACGCATCGACGAGGTTTTCAAGCGTTTGGATGCCGACGTTCCTCCTGTGCAGGGCATCTTCTATGACGGGCAGGTGTTTGACGCTTACCGTTTCGTTTCTGATTTAATCCGGAAGGCTGAACAGTCCGTTGTACTGATTGACAATTACGCGGATGACACCGTGCTGACTTTGCTTGATAAAAGAAAGGAAGGGGTATCAGCCACTATCTACACGCAGCGTGTCAGCAACCAGTTCCAACTTGATGTTGATCGACACAACGCCCAATATCCGCTTATCGAGGTAAAGCGATTCAACAAGGCACACGACCGGTTTCTGCTCATTGATGATAAAGTGTATCACATTGGAGCATCAATCAAGGATTTGGGCAAAAAATGGTTCGGTTTCACCTTTATGCGTGACATTACGGCAATAGAACTCATTAACAGGATTCAGCTTTAGTCCGGTTTGGCTTCAAAAGAACGTATCAGCATAGTGTGAACTTAATCCGCTTCTTTCATTTGTCGTACCAGTTCCTTATGCTGTTCGTGCAGTTCGGGGAAATGTCTTCTGATGAACTGGCCGAAGGAGCAGTCGTTGAATCCGAACCGCCGCGCCAATGACTTTATGCTTTCGGTTGTCGTAGAGTACAGTTGTAGGGCTTCGGCATATTTCCCCATGCTGTGCGGTGCCATTATTCCACCGTTTTCCGTTTTTTTCATTCCCAAACTTGCGTGCAGTTCCGGCTCATGCTCTTTCAGGTACATCCTGAAACAGTCGGGGTGCAGGCCAAATTCCTCCGCCACCTTTGTCATGGTCATTCCACCCTCTTTCAGTCGGGCTATGGCGTCAGCGTATTTGGCGGCAGTGGCAGGGTTATATTTCCGAACGGACGACCAGTCCACGGGCTTGCCTTCCTCGTAAGGGATGCCTTTCCGCTTACAAATCAAGTCCTTGTGCCAAGTTTGCAGGTAGTCGTAGAAACCTCTTACCGATACGCCGGTCTGTTTGGCTATTTTTCGGGCTGACATGGGTGTGGTGCGGTATAAGTGCAATGCTTCCGCGTATTTCGTGATTGTTTCAGGGGTAGGGGTATGAAGTGTCCCTCGTCCCGTTATCTTGCCTTTGCGTTGCTGTCTTACAGCCCGTTCTCTTATCTTGATGCGATTTTCGACCAACTCTTTGTGGTAGAATATCAAGTGTTGTTCCAATCCCGAGTAGGAGACGTTGCAACGCTCGGCGGCCTCTTGAACCGTGATATAACGGTCAGCACGTAATAGTTTCACTGCCTCGGCATACTGTTCCTTACACACCTTCCGCGTACCGCGCGGCAGGTTGTCATTTAAGCCTAAACGCTTGCGCACCTTCTCGCGCCACTCGATGATTCCGGGATAATGCGTGCGTAACTGCCTGCCAAGGTCTGTACCATTCAGTCCGAACCGGCGGGCGATTTGCGAGACATTGTATTCGATATAGTCCAGACTTCCACATGCTTCGATGGCGTCTTTGTATTTGGCCCGGGTAGCGGGAAGCTGCCCACGAAGCTGGCTCAGCTTGATGCGAGAGGCTTCTTCTTTGTCGCAAGTAATGTCGTAACGTGCCAACAGCAGGTGGCGGTGATACAGAGAAAGGTAGCGTTGAAATCCCGAAACCGTCACTTTGCTGATACGGCAGATTTCCGCACAGGACAATCGTGTCGAACGATACAGTTCGATTGCCTGACGGTATTTCTCTTCCGTCTCCGGACGAATCCCTCGGGAACGGTTGCATGGACTATCTCTGTTATCGGGAATGTTCACAACTTTTTGGCTTTGTGTATTAGGCTACTAAACAAGCAAGCCAACTGTTCCTTTTACAGAAGATAGTTGGCTTGCTTAGTGGTTGTTGATATTATTTGGTTAAGGATGATTCTTAGGGCTTTTGACGGACGGCGCGAACATGAATTGCACTGTTACGGTTTTCTGACGAAGTGGAACCTCCAGCCGTATATTTATAAGCGGTAGTTCCCGGATCTGTAATGGCCGTAGATGTCCAATAATCACCTGACAGGTTATCGTTCATATTGGCAGCTTCGTTTTGCGCAGGAAGATACCATACCATGTTGGCTTGGTCAAGTACAGGACGATAAACTGTATTACCTTGCTGAGTTTGGGTTTCTACACGATACTTGTTCTTCATCGCACAAGCTCGGGCGGCAAATTCTGTCGGATTAATAGGCAAAGTATTATCAGGAACTCCACCCCATGATTCCAACTGTTTCATAATAGTTTCCGCTTCACTAACACCATCAAAATTGTATATATCCCAAGTATTTGTATTACCATCACTTGGACTGGTGGCTGTTGTTAATTTAGGAACTTTGCTGAAATCAACAGTAACCTTCCAACTACCATTAAAAGCAGATCCAGTACTCGTTATATAAGAATGGTCTCCAAATATTTCAAATAATATACGCACAATACTTCCCCATAAACCACTAACTGTCATAGAATACGTGATTTTCATAGTTGAATCCCAGTTGAACCCCCACGGATAATCCTTATCTTGTATTCGTTCCACACCCATGCCGTTGTTCCATGCCGGGCAGTATTGCGTGAATGAGAATGTCTTAGCCTCGTTGTCACCGGCTGCGGTAGGCTTCAATGAGAGCGTAATGTCGCGGTCGGACTCCGTAGCGTTCTCTTTCAAGAACACATAGACTTTCACTTCTCCCGTTGTAGTGCTTGTCAACGTACTGGTTCCGTTATGGCCGTCAAGCCAATAACCTGCATCCACAAGTGCTTGTACATCATTACCACCGTCGAATTCACCACTCTCTACAAATGTCACATTGTCCTGGTCATTGGAAGTAAGCGTCCAACCTCCTGCTGGTAACTTATCATCACTTTTAATCGTAATCGGATAAATCACATAGTGCGCATCCTGCACTTCCGGCTGGGAAACAAACTTCAACTCATATTCCGGGGTAATAGACAGCTTGTAAGTCACGGTTGTCCCCATTGTCCATTCCGTATTTCCGATGGAAGCAGTGAGGGTACGTTTTTCATTATTGGCATTGACAAATACGACTTCTACCGTTGCCCCTGCAGGCAATGTCTGCGGCAGCATCATGAAGGTGCCTTCCAAACTGGTAATTTCCGCACCGTCGGTTTCGTTTCCGTTAGTTATAAAGCCGTTTTCATCATCACCTAATTTCTGTGAAAAATCCACAACATCATTAGTCTCGTTAATAGCCCATGTACCGGTAGCCATATCGTAAGTACCGGCATTTTTGACACCTTTCAAAGCCACGCTCTTGATAGAGCCGGGCTGCATCTGGCTGCCCACGGCAAAACGGACGGCGGTGCAGATGTGTTTGAAGGTCAGTGGAACAGCCTTGTTGTTGTCGCCCGGTATTTCATTGGTGGTAGCCACCACAATGTCTTTCTGGTTGACAGCATCTGCCGTCGGAACGGTGTATTTAAGTTCTTTGCTTGACGGAGAGGAGGGAACGGTCAGATAATCGGTTGGTATATCCGTTGGTGCCCAGGCATAGAATTGGAACGAATGGTCTGCTCCCGGCCAATAGTATATTTGTTCCGTGCTCCATATAGCACCCGTGTTGGAAGCATTCGTGTTCATATAGAACTGGTCAACGGACGTACCATTCTTACTCCAGTATGCCAGCACATGGAACTTGTCATAGAAATTGTCTTTGCCAACAGGCGTTCCGCGTGTCAAGGCCTGTTCGCCCTCGAAGCCGGACATGTTGATACCGTCCGAAACAATGGCACGGACACAAAGCGTGTCTGCCGAGTCGTCCGACCGCAACACGAAACGGTCTGCGGTATATCCTTCGTCATCACTACCGGCATATCCCCTTGTCTGCACGTTCTTATCGGACGATATGCCAAAACAAATGTTGTCACAGGCTTTCTCCGGATTCCCGCTTTCGAGAAAGTCCTCGTTATTGCACGAGAAAAGTAGCGTACACAGCAACATCGTCGCCATGCCGCCCGCCATCCAACTCGGATTTTTCTTATGTACCTTCATTTCTTCTGTTTTATATTTGTTTGCCTGAAGCAATACGCCCCGGCTGTTAGTGAGTGTAAGGGGACATTCAACCCCTTACACCCTGTAAGATTGTGTCCTTATGGACAAAGTCGTTTTATTAAACCGGCTTTACGAGGAAGCGAAATGAATCTTACTCAACGGTAATGTCATGATTGGTAAAATCACCCCAATCTTCAACTTCTGCAGTAAATTCAATCGGGAAGAGTTCATCGGGAGTAACATTTGTTTCATCAAGTGCAGCGACGAAATTGTAGCTCTTGCCTTTCTCCATTCCTGTTGTAATAGTAGAGGTGTGCGGATATTCTGTTGTCGCTCCATTCTGATCCAATACTACTGTGAATTCGACTGTATATTCAGGTGCTGCGACAGGAATAAGGTACATGTGACTGGTCTCGGCAACACCTGTACCGGCAACGAGGTCTTTGACTGCATCGCTTGCAAAAACAACCGAGAGAGTTTTGTCAGCGTCTGCAACAGTCCATGCGGTATTAGCTGCAGCCGGAGTAATTGTTCCGTTCTTGTAAGCATTCGTAATCCTTACATCCTTTACGCTGATTTTTGCTGCGGCGTTTTCAGGGAATGTGTTCTTGAAGGTAAATTTCACACGTGAAAGCATATGTCCGAATGTGAAGTTTACTTCTCCCGGGTCAGTGGTAACTTCAGCACCTGTTGTTTTATCAGCACCTGTTGTTTTATCAGCAGCTTTTGAATAAAGCAGGTCGGTTTCAGAGTCGCTGACGAAAGTGATGGTACCACCATCTTTTGCAGCGGCAAATGTAACCCCATTTTCACCTGACTTGGGAGCGATTGCCTCGAAAGCATAGGTGTAGCCGGGTTCCCAGTACTGGAGCGGTGAATAGGTTCCATTACCAGTAGCATCAACAGTTACGGCTTGTGCGTTGAAAATCTGAGCATCATCTCTCCAGCCGTACACTTCAATGGCACCAAGGTTAGTGATGTCAGTGTCTGTAGCACGGGTGCTTTTGTCAATAAATGATGAGAAACCGATGGCTTTTGTGTTTTGGGCCATTTCCACAGTCTCGTCGTTGCTGCAGCTTGCCAACATGGCTGTTGCCGCCAATCCAATCAAAAAGATTTTTTTCATTTGATTAAAAATTAAATTGTGAATAAAAATGTTTTGATAACTCTCTATGCAAATCAAAGAGGAAGTTCTATGTCCTCGTAATCTCCCCAGTCGTCCACATCCACATCGAAGCCGGAGCCGCCTTCCGTACCCTCTTCATCGGATATCTCGATGTCCTTCACCACGATGACACCTCCTTGCGGTTGCGCCGCCACCTGGTCGGTCACGTCGAAATCGAACGACTTGATTTTTCCGTTCTTCAAGCGTACTTCCAGATTCAGCCCGTACTTACGTCCGGCCCTTGTTCCGTAGTGTTCGTTAGGGAAATCAGGTATTCCGAAAGAACGCACCAAAGCCTGTGTGCCGAAATCTTCCACCGTACAATCGTACAGTACGGTTGCGGCTTCATCTGACGTGCGCCCGCTGTTCAACCATACCGCCTGCGCCATGCCCGCTAACGCCCCGCGTGCCAATGACACATATTCCAGCCCGTGGCTGAACTCGTAACGTACCAGATAGGTGAACACCAGCGGGTGCATGGTGACAGGTATCACGTCGGTCTCGGTCGAACGTTCCGCCACGTATGACTCCATGTAACTGCCGTAAAGCATATCGGGCTGGTTCACCGTGTTCTCGTCATTCGTGTCCATATAAGAATTACCGAGATAGGAAGAACGGGTACGGGTACGGGTAGTCGCCTTTGCCGAAGCGAACGACTGCATCTCGTCGAACACGATGTATTCCGTGTCGTTGTTGTAGAACAGCAGGGAGTGTTCCCCCGGCCGCATATACACGACCTCCCCCTCGGGAGCGATGTTGACGATCTCGTCCGAGCCGTCCGCGTTGTACACCTGCATACGCAAGCCATCCGGTATTCCGGGACGCAACGCGTCGTATTCCATACCGAACGATTCCTGCCACGTGGGGTAGTTTTTCCAATCCGTACTGCCTTCATAGGTATATTGCCACTCCTTTTCGTATTCCGCTTCTATGCGCACCTCCGATTTCGGGGCATGCGGGTCATGGTCAAAGCACAAGTCCTTGTGCTCGCAAGATGAAAGCAGCATGAGCATTCCCGCGAACAAGGGGACATATTCTGTTATAATGTGTATCTTTCTCATTTCACGCCTCCTTTCTTATTGTTGCTGTTGCCTCTTCCGAGAAGCCATACCAGAGAGATTTCCGCCTTCGTGGGACCGAACCAGTGCCGGTTTTTAGTGGCCTGCCATACATAGTGGCCGTCCAAGGGGGTGTACGTGTAGTATTTTCCTCCCCAGTAGCCCACGCCAAGCGTGAAGTCGATGTTCAGGCGGTTTGCGACGGGCAGCGAGTAACCGTATTCCACGCCTGCCGCGTAATTCGTCTTGTCCCAAAGCGTTCCGCCGGGTTCACCGCCCATGTAACCTTTGCCTCCCCACTCGAAGTCGTAAGTGAACGCCTGCCCGTAAACACCCACGTGATGTCCCGTGAGCGGCTTTTCACTGGCTTTCTTCCCGAACCAGTAGCGCACGGCGATGTCACCGCCATAGATGCGCCAGTAACGGTGGCTGCTGTTCTTTTTCCACCAGCCGTACATCCAGTTGCCACTGATTGACCAGTTCTTGCCCAAGTAAAATTCCACCCCGATGTTGGGAACGGCCAGCACGTCGTAGAGCATGTTGGTCTTGAGGGCCATGTAGAAAGGTTTTGAGGTTTCAGGGGAAACCGCCACGACCGTGTCCGTTTTCTCCACAACGGATGTCGTGTCTGTAGGAACCGGCACGACCGGCTCTTCCTTGACAACCGTTTTTTCCTCGATTACCGGTTTTTGACGGACTGTCACGAGAATGACACTGGCATTGCGGATTTGATCAAAGAAATGTTTGTGCATGTAATGCCAGGTACGGCCATATTGCAACTCCATCAGGTGTTTCTTGCGGCTGTCAACCAGTACACCTTTATTATCATAGGTGAATTCAGGCACGTTGCGCAGCACGTCCACCGCCTCTTCCTTGTGGGGCATGTCGGACACCTCGACCAACTCCGCGAGGCGTTCCCACGCGATAAATCCCTCGGGACGTGAAATGATGCCGTCCGGAAGCGATACACGTTCACGTACATAACGCTCAAGGGAATTGCGGCGTTTTTCCGCCAATTCCCTGTTTATGGCAAAGCCGCCCTCGGGTGAGGCGGAACCGCAGAAAGACACCTCGACCAGTTCGAGCGTGCTGTCTTTTTTCACACTTTCCAGAAACGACACCACTTCGGACAGGCGCATGGCGTTGTCACCATAAGCCGTGTCCAGTGTCGAGTTGCCGACCGGAAATCCGATACAGACCTCCTTCCGGCTCTCTTGCCCGAACACCTGGATGCATCCGAGCAACATGAACGCTGATACTATTAAACCTCTCATGTGCATATTGTCTTTACTTTAAGTCCTTTTCTTTCTAAGAAACGGATGTAAAATATAATTGCTTAATAATCAGGTTTATAAGCAATCAGCTTACTCTTGGTTTGTTTTACGGAATATTATTTTTTATGTGTAATCACTTAAATATTTTCGTTCCAATAGTTTGCGATTCAGGATTTTTATGTACTTTTGTATTCGAAATCCGTTTCTTAGAAAGAGACGGATGTTTTTGTCTTACAGCTTATCCTGTTATAATTCACTCACTACCAGTTCATTGGCATTGTCTATGACAGACGAGTCTATCGACGCGAGATAGATTTGTGTGGTAGAGACCGAATCATGTCCGAGCGCATCAGAAATGACATTGACAGGGATGTTCTTCGACTTGGCGACGGTCGCCCAGGTGTGGCGCGTGACGTATGTCGTGAGTGTAACCGGCAGTTTTGCCATTTCTGCGATGATTTTAAGGGACTTGTTTACACGATGCAACGCGGATTCATACTGTTTGCGCTCGTCCTTGCCGGGAACGGTTATAATCGGGAGCAGGTACGGCTGCCCGTCGGTGGAATAGCGCGCGAGCAGTTCTTCGATTTGCCTTATAACTTTGACATGGAGCTGCTGGCCGGTCTTGTGACGCCGGTAGGTCAGTACCCCGTTCTGAACATCCGACTTTTTCAGGAAGGCGGCGTCTATGAATGACATCCCCCTGCAAAGGAAAAGGAAGAGGAACACGTCACGGGCAAATTCAAGCCCCGGCCTGTGCGAGAGGTCGAGGCCTTTGATCCGCCTGATGTCGCTGATGGAAACAGCCCGTTTGAGCGTCTTTTCCGTTCCGGTAAACACGGTCCGGAAAGGTTTGCGGTCGATGGTCAGTTCCTGTTCTACCGCCCGGTTATAGACCGCCCGGAGGATGCGCATGTAAAAGGATGTGGAATTGGGCGCGAGCCCTGCAGCGTTCAGGTACGCCTGATAATCCTCCATGACGGCAGGGTCTATTGCCCCGATTGGAATATCCTCCTGGGTACGGAACCGCTTGAAACTCCCCAATGCCGCGCGGTAATTGTTGGCGGTGCCGGTGTGCCCCAGTTGCCTTAACCTGACAATGACATTCTCCATAAAAATAAAGAAGGTATTCCCCTTGCCGGTACGTTGGAACTCCGCGACAATATCGTCTACCGAATAGGCGCGCTGCCGGCTGTCGAATCTTTCGATGATTCCCCGCAGTCTCTCCAAGTCCCAGGACAGCCTTTGTGCCATCGAATTGACGGCGGCCATGCGGTCACTTCTGGCAGTGGGGACAAGCCGGGACTGCTTTTCGTCCCATTCACAGGGAAACACTTTGTAACCGGTCGTGATTTGCCTCGCTACACGGTGACGGGTTACGTTGATGACGATGCTGCCCGGACGGTCTGCGACTGTTGACGGGCGGAATTTTACTTTTACTGTTGCCATATCTATTATTGTTTAATGTGAGTACTTGTAAAAGATAAGGGCGACAACAACGAGGGTGACGGTAATCAATACAGAGAATATGGCAATCATTCCGGTCAACGTCTCTGAATGAAGCATCTTCACATTTGCGAATATGACGAGAGCAAAGAATGTGGCAAGTATCAGCAACAATGCGGTCATGCACCAGAATGTCGCCTGTGTCATGGATATACGGTTCTCATTGCGGCGGATTTCCTTGTCCGCTTTTTCGCGTTCCCCGCGGATATGCGATATGGCATTGTCGGCAATGGCATTGATTTCTTCCAGCAATGCCTGTCTGTCATTTTCTGAAAACCGAATCGGGAATGAGGCTTTAAGCAGATCATGGAGATTTATCATGGTACCTGCGTATGCACCGATTCCTTCAATGAGCTTGTTCAACAGTCTGTATGCCTCCGCAATCTCCGGTTTGAGTCTGCGGAACTCGTTGGCAAGCGCGTCATTCCGTTGTTCAAGTCTTTGCCGCCGTGCTTCTTCCGCTTTGATGTGGCTGACAGAGCATTGGTTTACCTTTTCCAGTTCTTCCTTTACCGCATTGATTTCCTTGAGCAGATTGCGCAATTCGGTAATCTGGCAGTTCACTTTCAGTAGCAGTCCTTCAAGTTCCTGCTTGTCCTCGTTCAGTTCCTGTCCGGGTGTATAATTGGCAAGCCGCTCCCGTAGAGCGGACGTATCGGGTTGTCTCATTGTCACTGATGTTTATTGGTTTGTCATTTACGTTTCATTCCTGATTTCTTTTGCGGGCCGAGCCTGTGCGAAGCCTCCCGCGCACAACGACGCATGAACTCTATCTCGTCCTCTTCCGGGTCACGCCCCCATTTGAGGTCGGACTGCGAGCCGCCTCCACCACCGCCGGTGACCTCCCCGTAAGGAGAAGCGACAAGCGTAAAAAAGGCTATCGCCAGATTCTGCAAAGGCTGCCAGTTGGCCACTTCCCGGAAATCGAACTCGTCATTCAGGCAGTCAAGCACCTTTTCAGGGATATAGCGGTCGTAGTTCTTTCCGTCATGCTCGAACTCAGTGCGCAAACGGTCGGATTGCCATGCGGTGTAATCCTCATGAACCGAATTGTTCTGTCCGGTGTCAGTTTGTGGCTTTTGTCCGGCTTCGGTGTGAACAGACGGATTCGGAGCCGTTATAACAGGCTGTTTCGGTGTAAGACTTTCTTGTTTTGCCTGTTTGACTTCTTCAGTATGCAGTTTCTCCCAAGTCCGCTCGATACGGGAAGCGGTCAGGTTACGCCCCTTTCCAAGTTCCGAACCCTTGAACCTTGAACTGCCCTTTTGAAGCACATAGCCGCGTATTATACCTTCATTGTCCTTGCGTGGATAGAGTGTGTAGCCTCTGGCTGCAAGCCTTTCAATATAGCCTTCCCAAGACCATTCGGACAGTTCACGCAAAGCCTCCATGCAGTCCTCGCTGACTTGCGGAATACGGCTTTCATGTATGTGTTTGGCAGTTATCCATCCCCTTTGCAGGGCAATTTTCTCCGCCGCCCGTTGTGCCCTGATATGGATGGCATGGTCGTTGTTGATGTTCCCGTTCTCGTCTATCCTGCACACGACGGCATGGAGGTGAGGTATGCCGCTGTCGGATTCAAGATGCAGCCACACGCTGGACTTGCTGCCCGATATGTTGGTCGGCACGGAAATGACCTTGCCGTCCTTGTCAAGTATCGTCTGGTCGTCATAAGCCGCCGCGAAGTCGTTCCACAGTTGTTGCCAGTCTTCGACCGTAAAATCTCCGGTATGCTCCATTGCCGGGCTTATCTCCAAGCGTATGACATTGTTCTTGATGTCGGGGCGGTCCATGGTGGCGAACTTCATTTCCGTCCAAATACCCGAAGCGCCCATGCCCTGCGGCATGAAGTTGTCACAGATGCGCGTTATCTTTTCGGGGTGTTTCTTGTTCCTCGACTCTCCCGACACGTACAGCGTCGCCCGGATGCCGTGACTGATGGATTTTGCCTTGGCTATCATACGGCATCCTCCTCTGTCTCTTCGTCCGTTGTCCCTGCCGGGTAGCTGTTCGCCTTCTGCGCGGACTGCAGGAAGTCGGTAACGTGGTCTGTCACTTGCGCCACTTTCTCGTACCATTCGAGCATGGTGGGCTGATGGCGGAATAGTTTTATTTTCTCATCGTCTTTCAGCCCGTGCAGGGCGTTGGCGAAGTTCACCATGTCCGTCCTGCACGCCGCAAGCTGCCGCAGACCGTCCACCTCCGCATCTGAAAGCCGCTGTCTCGGCCGGTAGTTGAGTGCCCTTGCCCGTATGAAGTCGCTGCGTGTCATGCCGCACTGCCCGGCGGTGCTCTTAATCTGATAAAGCTCCTGCTCCGTGACCTTGGTGCCCACCACCTTGTCACGCCTTATAACGGGCTTTTCCTGCCCGGATTCCTGATTGGAAGTATCTTCGTGTTTCATATAACCGGTGTCCTTGAAATTGTAGTAAAACGGTATCTAAAAAAGGGGAAGGTGCGAGCCTGCGAGCGGCTGGGACAACGACCATTCGGGAAGTTGCGAGAGTCGTGGTAATACCGTCCGAAGGCGGTAATACCTCGGCATATCTCGTAACTCAACGCTATCGCTCCATGCCACTCCACCCATGCGTCTGCCACTTCCTGCACGGGACGGATGCCGCTTGTTGCCGGACTGAGGAACAACAGGAAAGGCGGTTTTAGCCCTGTCAGTATTGGCTCGGCTGTTTTCCCGGCTGTCATTCGGCTATTACTCTTCCCTCTGTTCATGGGTAAATGGATTGGTTATGCAACCTCCGTCAGATGTTCTCCATTCACGGACGCACGGGAAGGTCATCACGGATGCCACCCTTGAACGGTGGGTGTCGATAAGCCCCATGTCCGTGAGTGCGTCCAGCAGGTTGCGTATGCGCTTCCTGCCCATGTTCCATTGTGCGGAAAGCTGTTCCTCGGAATACTGCGCCTGTCCTGCGGAAAGCGTGAGCGGTCTGCGGAAGCCCTTGCCCTCTCCGGTTGTAAGTGCCATTCTTGCCAACAGGTCGCCAAACAATATGAAGTTTACTGTTTCCCTGCCGTCATCATCCCTCGTTGTCCCGTACAGCCATTGCAATGCCTTCTGAGAAAAAACTAATGACAGCGATGCGATACCTGCCGGGTACATGAATCTGTATGTTTCCTTGTCCATAAAACTTTGTCTTTATAAGTGTGATATTTCTGTCTTTTGAAAAGAATGAAACCGTGCAGGAACCGGTATGGAAATACCAATTTGTTTTCTTGTTGTTCCCGGCACGGCTTCATCTTCCCGTAATCGTGTGTCGGATGAAAAAGCAATAGCCATTGATACCAAACGCCAAATTGTCTTATCCCGAAAAAAGGGAAGAAAAAAAGAGGCTGTATGAACGCAGGTCAAATGCCTTTCCACCTTTTGCATGCGGTTACTTGCCAGCTCCGTTGTTTCCGGTGTTTGCCGGTGTCGGTTGTACGGATGCCGGACGTTTGTCAAGGCTTGACACGGCACGGTTGATGTCCTCCGCGTTTACCGCAATGGAGAGCAACACCTTGTTTACCGTCACCAACTGCTGCTTGTCGCAGAACTCCGCCACACGTTCCAGCAACCCGAATGCACGGTTCAGCCGATGTCCCTGCACGTTGTCCGCCGTCAGGCGGTCGCTGTCCGTACTGCTGTTAAGATAACGGTTAAGCGCAAGGCGGTCGTCCGCTGAAATGTTGTCTGCCGACACCTTGCCGTCGGCGATGGCGATGCTCACGCGCAAGGCGTCCGCCTCGTAGATGCCTACGTTCTCCAAGAATGCACGGATGATTTGTGCGTCCTTGCCGCTCACCTCGTGTTTACGGTTCTCGTTCTTCTTCTCTGCCGGAACGGCTGCGGCTGTGCCGCCCTGTTCCATGTTCCTGTTCTGTTCCATACTACATTTGTTTTTTGATGTGAATAAAAAGGCTGTTTACTTCCGTCCTGCGATGTAGCGGTTGGCTTCCTCCGCGATTTCTTCCTGTGAGGAGATACGGACACCCGTGAGGAAAGCGTCCAGATCCTCCTTCTTGAAGAAGCACAGTTTGCCCGTCGGCTTGTACATCGGGATAGCCCGGCGCATCATCAGCTTGCGGAAATAGGAGAGCTTGAAGCCGCAATACTCGGCCGCCTCCCTGGTGCTTAAAAGTTTTCTTTGCTCTGTCATGTGCGTATATTTTAGTGAATAATCTGCTTCGCCTTTGTCGTGGCGACAGTGCAAAGGTATGGCGGAATTTTCCCGAAACAATTACTATAAATGGCGCAAACAGAGAACTTTGCGAATTATAAATGCAACTATAAACGGGACAGAAACGAAGTGTAAGGGAACTATAAACCCTCCATAATCCCGGATAATCCGCACAAGACAACTCATAAGTGCGGAAAGAAACAGGCCTGTTCGGACGGGCATAAAAATCCCGCCATCGGGTTACGGTGACGGGAACAAGGAAAAATATTTTGTGAATAATGCCGCTTATACCTTCTTGAACTCTTCAAGGTCGTAGGTGTCGAGCTTCGGACGCAAACGTGTTGCCTTGCGCAACAGCTTGGCGATATGCCGCTGGTGTTCGGACGGGTTGTCCCTGTAGGCGGTCTTGAAGTTGCTTGCCAGCTGTGCGCCGTTGTTGAGCGGCCAGAACTTCTCGAAGATGACCCATTTGCCTTTCCTGATTTTGAGGGCGGCGCAAAGGGCACTGGCGATATAGGCGTAGAGTGTCTGATTGATTTCGTCATCCTCCTTTTTCATCAGCGGCAGAAAGTCCGTGTCAAGATAACCGTCCTCACGGAACAGCACCAGCAGGAACAGCGCGTCGTTGGTCTGCAATGATTCGGGCAGTATTCTTATCTGTTCAGGCTGCACCTTTGAGACAAGGCTGTCGTAGTGCTTGATTTCATCCTCCTGCTTCATCGTGGCAGGTGGCGTGGACGCTGAAAGCACGGCCTCGATTTGCTTTTCAATCGGTTCATCCGTGTGTTGTTTCTTTGGAACAAGGCTGTTCCACCGTTGCAGCATCCATGATTTTATCTGTTTGCCGTATGCCATCCCGATGATGCAGGGCAAAAGGAAAAGCACGGCGAAGAGCGAGACCATGACGATGCACGTGCTCCAGTCCATGCGCTTGTCCGGTGTAAAGATGAAAGCGAGCAACAGCGAAAGCACGAACCATGAGGCTGTCAGGACGGAGCGGTCTTTGGAGAGCCACTTGTCTATGATGATGTCGTACAAGAGGAAAAACTCGGCTACCAGTCCGGTCCATCCGATAATGGACAGGGTGGCAAACACAAATCCTGCCGTGGCCGCTCCCATGCGGAAAGCGACGGCGGCAACCAGACTGAATGCGGTTGCGGCTACCACAGTAAGCGGCAAAAGCATCGTAAGGAAATTATCGGAGATTCGTTTCATAAAAGGGTCTTATCGAATTAAAATATGCCATTCAGCTTGTTTACGGCGGCTATCTTGTCTTCCATCAGCACCTCCGCATAAATCTGTGTCGTTGCGACAGAGGTGTGCCCAAGCAGTCGGCTTACCGTAGCTATGTCATTCGTGGCGGCAAGGGTCAGCGTCGCGAAGCTGTGGCGGCCGGTATGGAACAGAATACAGGAAGCAAGTAGGTGAAGGGATGAGAAAGAAAAACGTAATCGGTTGAATATGAGCAGTAGTTCCGTTTTTTGCTGAGATAAGGGAAAGCAAAAAT
>ENA-ORQX01000998-ORQX01000998.1-human-gut-metagenome-genome-assembly--contig:-NODE-998-length-19349-cov-2.269047_pt1 | contig 19349 bp, 10 predicted proteins | sample MGYA00242170_ERZ509124 | MGnify/ENA primary metagenome ERZ509124 (study PRJEB26280, sample SAMEA2338647) | human gut metagenome | biome: human gut; feature: human-associated habitat; material: faeces... | reverse complement strand
AGAAAACAGGTGCTCCGAAGTACAACTTGTCTTTGATAATCCCTGTTGACTGGTCGATGGCGTATAAATATCCGTCGGAAGCTCCGATATAGACCATTCCTTGTGAAGATACAGGGCTTGTTTCTACTGCTGCCTGTGGCGTAGAAGAATAAGGAGCAGTGTATACAAGAGAAGGTAAAGTCTCGGCTCTCCATTTGATGAAAAGAGTCGGTTTGTCGAGAGCAAAGATTCCACGGTCTGCGCTGCCGAAGATAATCTCATGTTCGGTTACGAGTGGAGTAGATGTCACGTCCAAGTTGGCGGACAGTTCCTTTTGCTGGAGTACTTTACCGGTTTGAGGTTCTATCAGGAAAAAGCTTTTGGAGGAGATGATCCATAATTTTCCGTCTTTGTAGACCGGAGAGGCACCTCGGTTGCCGAGTCCGTTGTCCGAGAGTTTCCAGAGTTGTTTGCCAGTGCGGATGTCGTTGCCATACAGTCCTCCCCATTGGGTGCCACTGATTAGTACGTCTCCGGCGATGGTTAACGTGGTGGTCGAGCCTTCCCGTTGTTTCCAGTCCGTGTTGGTCCATATCACTTTTCCTGTTTTCAGGTCGTAGGCTGAAAGTCCGGCGCCGATTCCGGCATAAACGATTCCTTTGTCAACTGTCAGTCCTTCGCTCAGATAGGGATAGTTCTTTAAGTTGATGTATTGTTGCCACAGTGGTTTTCCGGATGCTACGTCGAGGGCGTACAGATTGCAGGAGGCATCCTGGGCTACAACGATTTCATTTTCGCAGGCAATCGTATTCTTTACCGAGTTTTCCGTGCGGAACTTCCATAGCTGTTTGCCGGAATGGAAGTCGAATGCACAAATATAGGTGTTGAGCGATGTGTTATCATCGGTAGTGGCAATGAATACTTTTTGTCCGACGATGAGGGGGGAGGCCATGAAGATGTTACTTCCTGTGTTCGCTGTCCATTGTAGTTGCAGGGGGAGTTTGATCTGGGAGTCATTTATTCCGCCGGAATGACTTGCGTTCTGAAGTAGGGTATTCCAGTCCTTCCCTGTGATAGCAGTCGATTTGAAATCTTTCTGATAAAGGAACTGGCTGGTGGCAGTCGCTTCCTTTCCGTCGTTGAAGGATGAAGTCACTGTCAGGTTTAGTTTCTTTCCGTTTTCGTTAGCGGGTATTTGAATATTTCCGCTCCAGTTCCAGTCGGTGAGGGGCGACAGGTTACCTTTGGCTATTTCCCGGTTGTCTTCCGGATTGCTCAGCAGATAAGAAACAGACGATGTTTTTGCCTGTGAGTTATAGGTGTTGACCGAGACCGGAAGCTGATAGCCGGTTTCCGGATGTATGGGGGCTGCTTGATTCTTCATCGGAGAAACAATAGCGATTTGCGGTTCGATGAAAGTATAACGCAGTTGCGTTGTGAGGTGATCGTTGGCATCTATCTTTATGTCTCTGAATGAAGAAGGGGAGTGATCGATGCCTCCTTTGTCTAGTGTGCCGGTGCAGATGGTATAAATGCCTTTCTGATTGCGGACGTAGTTGTAGTGCATATGTCCGTAGATTTGTGCTTTCGTGTTGAACGTACGGAGGTCGAGGATATCCTTTTCGTCTGCCTTGAATACGAAGTTATCGCCGGGAGTAAACAGGTCGTGGTTAAAAAGAACAAGCGCCTGATCTTTCTTCATCAGGGCGAGGTCATTCTTCAGCCAGTTGTATACATCCCTTTGCGTGTAATCGGTCGGGTTGTCTCCGCGGTCGATGGGAGTAACGACATAATGCACGTTGCCGACATCGAACGAATACCATGTCGGGCCATAAATCGATTCATAAAGTTCTTCGCCGTAGTTGCCTTTCACCAGGTCGTGGTTGCCTATGCAGTAATAGACAGGGCAGTCCATTGTTTGTGCATTCACAATTTGATTGTGCACTGTGAGTCCCGGTTCGTAGCAGATGTCTCCGGTATGAATCAGAAAAGCCGGTTGTTCGTTCTTTATGTATTGTTGTAAGTCGGTGACCCAACGCCCCACTCCTCCGGTCACTTCCGTGTCGGTGATATGGATAAAGGAGTGTTCTCTGGTCTTGGTCCGTTCGCTTTCGGTCACTATAAAATCATAGCTTTTTCTGTCCTCCTTGACAGGGAGGTAGAATTGTTGTGTCTCGAATCCGGCAGGTGTAGTAATGCTGATAAATCGGGTTTTCTTGAATCCCGATAGTGAGAACCGGCCTTTTTTATCTGTTTTTACTACGTTCATTCCGTCTGTTACCATCACTCCCGCCAGCGGTTTGTCTCCTTTGTCGAATGTGCCCGATTGATTGGTGTCGACATAGACGGTTCCTTTAAATTGTGCGCACAGCGGAAGATATAGTAAAAATGACAAGAGTATTACGGATAGTCTTTTCATGGTCGGTTCTCTGTTTTATTAGGCACGGATGACACGGATTTCACGGATTTAAAAGATCGGTCAATTAAAAACCGCGTTAATCCGTGTCATCCGTGCCTAAATTTATGATATAAATTAATTATGCTGATACTTATCGTATTTGTTTCATCTCTTCGTTGTATCTCGCTTCCTCCTTACACAAAGGCTTGTACCAGGTCTTTCTTAATATCAGCGTGGTAATCAGAAGCAAGGCGATAGAACTCCAGAGTCCTAATTGTTCGCGGACAACGAGGTACATCGGGATGATGGTAAGCGTACATTGCCAGATGATTCCTATCGCCACATTGAAGGCATCCCTTTTGAAGTTTTTATTCGCCTGAATATGCGGGTAGCGGGCGATTGCTTTCTCCTGAATCGGTTTCCACCATCCCCACGGGCGTACATTGACATAGAAGTTGATCAGAGTCTCTTCATCTGTAGCCGGAGCGCTGTAAGTCCCGATGATACATCCGATCAGAGAGACGCCGAACAGTACGGGGAAGAAATAAAGTACCCATGCATCCGGAACGGTAAATTTCATCACAATAGCTGCCACTACTCCGGCAGTCATTCCCCAGAAGTAACCTTCACCGTTGAAACGCCACCAATGCCATTTCAGTACGTTGGCTGCGATGTATCCTCCGAACAGTGCACCTACAATCCACTGGAAGATTTCATTGATATCTTTCAGGAAGAATCCGATGACAGTGCTCACCACCACTACTGCCACAGAGATGACATAGCTGCTGCGTATCTGAGTTTTCACGCTTGCTTTCGGATTGATGTATTTCAGATAAATATCATTTACGATATATGCAGGGGCTGCATTGACGGTAGAAGCAAAGGTCGACATGAAAGCTGCCAGTAGTCCTGCCAATAATAATCCTGCAAGTCCTGCCGGAACATATCGTGTGATCAGATGAGGAAGAATCGTCTCAAAGTCTGTGCGGGTCACTTCCATCTGTGTCAGTCCGCCGTCTTCCTTGAAGAAATAGATGGCAAGTAATGCAAATCCCATAATCATCAGATAGCGTGGAATCAACAGCACTACGGATACGGAACCGCTCATCATCGCTGCTTCTTTGGGAGACTTGCAGGACAGAATTTTCTGCATATCATAATTGGGCGCAGCCCCTGCCATACTCATGAAGATACCTTTGAGTAACGCCATCATTACAAAGATGCCTATCAGACTGTAAGGCTCGTTCGCCATTCGTTCGGTCAGCAAACTCATCCGGCTGCTCCAGTCAATATCGAGCGTCCATCCGAAGAAAGGGGAATCCCATCCGGCAGGTACAAAGGAGTGTATCATATCCGGCGCCACCATCTGCATACCGATCACTACGATAACGATGCCTGCCACCGTCATGATAAGGAACTGTACGACATCCGTCCATACGATGCTCAGCATTCCTCCCAACATGACGTAGAAGGTAGCGATAGCTGTGAAGAAGATACCGTATACATGCGGAACATACTCCGGTGAAACAGTGAAAGGAATGTAGGGTGAGATGACTTCCCAGGGAATAAAGATTTCCATGAATTTGCCTATTCCTATGAATCCGTAACTTAGAAATCCGAGTACGCTTAATAACGCAAATACGACAACGATGGTATGAGAGAGTGTCGCTCCCTTGCCTTTACCGAAGCGGGTTTTGATCCATTCGGCTCCGGTGAGCACATTGGAACGCCGCAACCACACCGACAGATAAACCATGAGGAATATCTGATTGAATACCGGCCACAGCCAGGGAATCCAGAGACTTTTGAATCCGTAGGCAAATGCCCAGTAAACCATTAGCATCGTACCAGTGATGTCGAACATCCCGGATGCATTGGACAGGCCAAGCATATAGAAGGGCAGTGATTTGCCTCCCAGGAAATAGGAGTCCATATTTTGTGCGGCCCGTTTTTTCAGTATGAGTCCGATGACAATCATGGCAATGAGGTAGGCGCAGATGATCAGAAGATCGGATGTGTGTAATTTCATGTTGCTATTTTGATTAGGTTTTGTACATTAATAATCTATCAGGTACAAAAGTAGGTCGAATGTGGGGAAGAAACAAATATTATTTTAACTCATACTGATACTATCTGATACTATTTATCTGACTTCTCAGGCTTTAATAGCTGACACGTCAGGTGTTAAGACTTGACGTGTCAGATGTTAATACCCTGCAACTCAGTTGTTAATATCCATCATGCAGAATGGAACATCTTGAAAGACAGATGATAATACTGCTTCCGGAACTATAATATAACGGCATTTTCCGACATCACGAGCTTATTGGCTTCTATGATATCGTATATGCTTTTCACGGAAGTCGTGGAACGGAGTCTGTCTTCCGGTGTATGCCGGCAGTAATCGATTAGCCGTTCGATCGTAGAAGTCGCTACGTGCATCCGTGTGTCGGAGGAAGCATAGTAGATGTATACCGTTCCGTCTTCATCCGCGATCCATCCGTTGGAGAATAACACGTTGGATACATCTCCGGTTCTTTCTTCTCCCACGGGTGCCATGAAGTAACCTCCCGGCTGGGCTATCACTTTACTGGGGTCATCTAAAGACGTCATATACAGATATAGGACATATCTGAGTCCGGCAGCACAGGCACGGACTCCGTGTGCCAGATGTAGCCATCCTTCGGGAGTCTTGATGGGATGAGGCCCTTCACCGTTTTTCACTTCTTTGATCGTGTGATAATGGCGCTGTTCTATAACGATTTCCTTCTTGACCACTGCATGAGTGATATCGTCTATCAATGCCCATGAAATACCGCCTCCGCTGCCTGCATCGATGAATCCGTCCTGCGGACGGGTGTACAATGCATATTTGCCGTCTACGAATTCGGGGTGCAGTACCACATTCCGTTGCTGGCTTTGGGAGACGAGGTTGGGCAGGCGTTCCCAGTTTTTAAGGTCCCTGCTGCGTATGATTCCTGCTGCTGCAATGGCCGATGTGAGGTCTCCTGCGGGTGCGTCCGGATCTTTGCTTTCCGAGCAGAAGATACCGTATATCCATCCGTCCTCGTGTTTTGTCAGACGCATATCGTAGACGTTCGTTTCTTCCGGATATAGGTCCGGCAGTTGTACCGGATATTCCCAGAAGCGGAAGTTGTCGATACCATTGGGACTTTCTGCGATGGCAAAGAATGATTTGCGGTCATGCCCTTCTACTCGTGCCATAATAAGATATTTCCCGTTGAATTTGATAGCGCCTGCATTGAATACGGCGTTAATGCCGAAACGTTCCATCAGATAGGGATTTGTTTCCGGATTGAAGTCGTATCTCCACTCCAGCGGGGGGTGGTCTGCTGTCAGAATGGGGTATTTGTATCGTTCAAAAACACCATTGCCGGGCAGTATCTTTTCATTTTCACGTGAGATGAGCTCATCATATTCTTTAGTGAGAATATGTAGTCTGTTATCATATCTATTCATATCAATTCATAAAATTAGAGTAAAGCATCGGCTTGCGATCCTTTTTGTATTACTTGACAGGACAAAAGAGACTGTTTACAAGCCAGACATACCTGAGATATACGGTGTTGTAGGGACAGTCTCTTTGTACTTTTGTCATTTTGAAAGTATGGGGGTACTTTCAAAAAATACATGTGTCAAGTCTATAAACTATTGTTTGGTAATCATATAAGAGCGGATGGTGCAATTGGGTTCTAAGAAGCTGACCCAGTACCAACCATCTTCCACTTTATCGATCCGGCAATCTTCTATCGGATATTTCACTTTTTTGTCCACTGCATTTCTTGTTACTTTATACAGTACCGCATCACCTTTGTTGCCTTTCGTCAAATCACCTGTAAACTGAACTGCAAAACCGCTGGCATAAGTTCCTGTTCCTTTTATAACAATTTCGGACATATTGAACTCTTCCGAATGAGTAATGGAACCCACTGCCGAGGTAGAGACAGACTGATAAGAAGATGAACCTGCTATTAAGTAACGATATGATGGATTCTCCAGATATAGGTCGTCGATATAGACTATATTGATGCTGATTGACTCTCCTTCCTGGTCTTTGATTGTTACCGTCTTGTTGAAACGATATCTTTTAAGACCTTCGATGATAACATCTGTTCCATTTTCCACTATCGTGCATTTCAGATAAGTGGCAGAACCATTATTTGTGCAGGTATAGCCTCCGTTACCGTCCAGAATCTTGATTGTCAAAGGTTCACCGACTGTCAAATAAGCAATTTCTTCACTATTGTCAACTACAAGTTTCTTTATTACTTTTACTGAAAATTCTGCACTCTTGTTCAGTCTGTCGGTCACTGTAACTGTTGCATTGCCTGGTGCCAGAGATTCTATCTGTATATGTCCTTCTTCATCTACTGTAGCTTTCACGACAGATTCTTTGTCAACTGTTACTTTGTAGCCTCTGTTTCCTGTATAAACATTGACTGTCTTGTTTTCACCCGGATACATTGTTGTAGCCGAATTGGACAAAACCAGTTCACTTAACTGATCGACGATGACTTTGACATTGGTACTCATTTTAGCCCAGTCGGTAATAGATAAGTCGGTACTACCGGCCTTCAGAGCTGTTACTTTAATTTTGTTCCCTTCGGCAAGGGCGGTTGCTACATCTTCATTGGAACTTGTAATTTTATAATTGCCGTTGCCTTGAACTATTTGAATGATTCCTTCCGGGGTCTCATCCAGATTAATGATCAACTCCTGCGTATTCGGCACTAAGTCGTGATAGGATGGATCATCGTCATTACAGCCGGAGAAAACAGTAGCGGCTGCAAGCAGGAATCCTGCCAAATATAATAGATTTCTTTTCATGATATTCATTGTTTATTTAGACTATTTATTCAGCGTCAATATCTTTCATTTTACCAGTGATGGTTACTACACTAAACTTAGGGACTGTAATGGAGCGCAATCCGCTGAGAGATGGATTTACTTTTTTGCGTTGCCACTTAACTCCTTCATCTGATGTATACGAGATCATGGTCTGAAACTCTTTTCCTTCAATTTCCAGTTTGGTTTCGAAGGCCTTGCTTGTAGAATTGTTTACCAGTACGATCGTATAATTGTCGTCCTTGATGTAAGCTGTCATCAACAGTTCTTTCGGGAATGCTTCTTCGTCACCTTCGGGAGCAACAGTCTTGATATCCACACGTCGGCTTCCTTCCGGGATAAACTTAGTAAATTGTCCGTAACTGTAGTAGCGGGACGCTCTTTCATAATTGGTTCCGGGAAGTGCTTCTTCCAGTCTGATCAACGCTTCATTATTCGTACAAGGACGTGCACCTGCCCACCAGATAAATGCGTTCAGGTTGGAAACTGCCAGATAATTATGGAAAGTAGTAGCCCATTGCATCGCGTTTTTCCAGGATGGATCGTATGTGTCTGTAGAACTGGTTTCCGTATTCCATAAATGAATATTATTTTCAGCGCAGAGTGGTGATTGTACAAACTCAGTGTTGCCAATTAATGTGTATCCGTGAGCTGCTGCAATAATGTTGGAGTTAACCAGATCGGGACAGGCTTTCAAGCCATTTTCAAGAAAAGTGACTCCTGCTTTCCACCACGAGTGCTCTCCAAAGATAATCTTCATGTCTTGATAGCCTGCTTTATCTAAAGCCGGGCGAAGATTCTTCTGGCAGAAGTTAGCCAGATTGGTATAACTCCAGCTACAACCGTTCCATCCCGTTCCACTGCTGTTAGGCTCATTAGATGGTGATATTGCATATATCTCAATGCCGAACTTTTCAGTGTATGCTTTGATGAAGTCAATCAGATAGTTAGCATATGCGTCTTCCGAACCGGATGCCAGACTACCGCCTGAGGGCTTTCCGTTAGATTTCATAGTTCCGGGAGGACTCCAGGTAGAGAATATAAATTTCACATCTTTATATTTTTTCTGCAGGATATCTACCAGCCACATTTGACCTAATTGTACTTGTTCGCCACATCCGGAACCGTTAAAGTCTCTCCAGTAATCATTGATCATAGAAGGATCGTTGGCTGCAAGATTGAAGGTACGGTTCATTCCGAAGTCAATGACGTTCGTGGTAGGGTTTTGATAGTGTGGAAATACCTCACCTCTGAAAATATTCAGCTTCAAGCCATTTTCTCCGAAAAGATCATTGACTACATCTTCGCGCATCATGTTGTTCCATATACGATGTGACCACTCTGCAAAGGCACATCCGAAGCCATCGATTATCTGATGTTCGTGCCCTTCTCCGAACTGTACTTTGATGACAGCTTCTGTGGTGGGTTCGGCTGAGAATCCGTCATCCTCGTCTGTTTCTTCTACCGGGTCCGGAATGTAGACGTCACTGTGACTCAGACTTCCATCGTCACAAGAGTATCCAATGAATAGAAAGAGGGATACGAATAATAATGAATATATCTTTTTCATGTTGTTTCTTTATTAAGTTAATCTTGCTAGGTTTTTTATTTCCATAAACTGGTTTGTTCCATGGCAGTATTATTGTTTAGTTCACTTGTCGGTATAGGATAATAAAGGTGTTTTTCCTGGAAGTTTTCCGCACCTTGTTTTCCATTCGCCTTGAAGATCAACTGAATTTCGCTGGGCGAATACCAACGTTTCAAATCGTCAAAACGATGTCCTTCCGCAAAGAACTCCAATAAGCATTGGTGTTCTATTTCATTCATTAATTCAGCTTGTGCAAAAGTCTTTTCCGTAAGTCCTGCTCTTTGGCGGATTTGCTTTAAAGCATAGTTGGCACCATCCGGATCATTGGTTTTGGCGCATGCTTCAGCATAAAGTAACAGTACCTCGGCAAAGCGCATTACGCGCAAATTGCTGGACCTTCCTTCTTTGTTGCCCATGTTGTCCGGTGCCTTGTCATCCACATAATATGCAGTATTTTTCTTTATCAGGAACTTACCTGCTGTCCCATTGACGTTGAAACTTGGTGCTCCGCCTGCCATTTTTCCTTCATTGCCTTCCCAAAGATCATCCATGGAGTAATTATTTCCATACCATTTCTCGTTAGGGACTTTATCTCCATAGTTGGCAGCATCAAAAAAGAGGCTGGCATACATACGTTTGTCAAACTTGGTATCTGCATCACTCGGACGTGTTTCTTTTGTAAACTCTCCTACGATCAGGGAGTTCGGCATTAATTTAGCCCATCCGCCGGATTTTACCGGACCGATAAACTGAGGAATATAGCAACCTAAACAGATACCGCTTTCATTGCTCCAGGAGTAGTCTCCGTCCGGACTGTATGCCAGTTCAAATACGGATTCTTTATTGAACTCTTCTTCATTTGTGAAATTCTTTTCGAAGTTGTCCATCAATTCGTAAGAATAAGGAGCTTTCAGTAATGTACCTAATAGCTGTTTGGCTTCCGGATATTTGTGTTGGGTGGCATATACTTTGCCCAGCATTGCAATAGCTGCACCTTTAGTTATGCGTTCTTTGGCAGTAGAGCGTTCTACTGGCAGGTTGCATTTGATGGCGTTATCCAGATCTTCTTCTACTTGTGCCCATAATGCAGCTTCTGTAGCAGCGGCTTTATTGGTTTCATCTTCGTTGGATGGAATCAGTCTCAAAGGCACTTCTTTGTAATTGTTGACTAACAGGAAGTATTGATAGCCACGCAGAAAGAGTGCTTCGCCTTTGATCATCGAGCGGTCTTCTTCAGTAATACCTGATGCAGGTATCTGATCAATATACCGCAGTACGATGTTGGCACGCTGGATGCCTGAATAAAGCGCTCCGTAAGGATCATTTCCGGTAGAGGGCGAGTTCAGGAAGTTTGCAATATTCCACATCGGAACTTCTTCTCCTTTGATTGTGTAGATATCGTCACCACGACCGTTTAAGTTTAACCAGCCGTCAAATGCGCCGAAGTATCCGTACATGGCTCCTTTTATCGGAGAATAGGCGGCTGCCAAAGCACTTTCTGCATCTGCTTTATCTTTCCAGAAGTTGCTTTCCGTGAAGTAATTGGGGTCCGACAGATTCAAAAAGCTGGATTCGTTGCACGATGTCAGCGCTCCGGAAAAAAGAGCTGCCATGCACATATATGATAACCAATTTCTTTTCATGTTCATAAACTGTTTAATGTTTAATATTAATTTAAGGTATTACAGGTTGACTTGTATTCCGAAAGAAATAGTACGGGGCAATGGATAGCGTCCCTGGTCGATACCTCTTGAGAATACATTGTAAGCAACACCTGCGACAGAACTTTCACCTAGGTCGGGGGTATAGCCGGAATATTTGGTCAATGTGAACAGGTTCTCCATTGAAGTGTATATTCTTACGTTTTCAAGTTTGATTTTCTTTGTCAGAACTTTGGGTAATGTATAGCCAATGTCCAATGTTTTCAAACGTATGTACGAGCCGTCTTCCAGCCATCTGTCGGTGTATGCCCATTTGTTGTCTGCACCGTCAGTCTTAGAGAAACGAGGAATATCAGTGTTCTGATTGTCCGGTCTCCATGAATTGGCCAATACGGTACTCATGTTTCCGTTGAAGTTTCCTGATTCCAGGCGATAACGGGGATAATTATATATCTTGTTGCCTACCATTCCGTCAAAGAAAAGGTTAAAGTCGAAGTTGTTCCATTCGCCGCCGAGTCTTATGCCAAAAGTGAAATCGGGGAACGGACTTCCTACGTCATGCTGGTCATCTGTGTTTATTTTGCCGTCACCGTTCCAGTCTTTGTAGCGGACATCACCAACTTGTGCAGCGGGCTGGATGAGTTCACCGTCTTTGTTTTTATAATTAGCGATCTCTTCTGCCGAGCGGAATAATCCGTCTGTTTCGATCAGGTTGAAATATGACATCGGATGCCCTTCTGCAAACATATTGATACCGCGACCACCGGCACCGTGTGCGCTGTATCCGGAGATCATCAGGTTTTGTCCGCCTAATGTTATTTTGGTCACTTCATTCTTGTCGGCTGCGATATTGGCACCGATGTAATAGTTGAACTTTTCCTTGATGGCACCGCGATAGTTGACCGCAAGTTCGAATCCTTTGTTCCGTACTTGTCCCGCATTCTGAATAGAGTTTCCGCTGATACCGGTAGATGCGGTAGAAGGAATAGGTAATAGCACATCATTTGTATTCTTAACGTAAGCATCAGCAGTAAGCGTCAATCGTCCGTTTAGCAGACTGACATCTAAACCGATGTTATAGGTCTCCGTATTTTCCCATGTTAAATTGGCGGGTGAGATTGCCTGCACATATGGCATAGAACCAAACCAAGGCGAATTATTCATCACATAGTTCATGCCGTCCGATACTACACTTTGTGTCGGATAGTAGCTGGTCATCTCCTGATTACCGAGTTTACCATAACTAAAACGCAGCTTCAACTGATCGAATACATTCTCTAAAGGTTTAAAGAATTTTTCGCGGTTGATGTTCCATCCAATAGAAGCAGAAGGGAATGCACCATATTGATGTCCACTTCTGAAACGTGAAGAACCGTCACGGCGAATAGATGCCGAGAATAAATAACGGTCGTCAAAGGAATACATGACACGTCCGAACAGAGATACCAATGCAAGTTCATTCAGCGAACTGGATGCTTTCAGGTTGGAAGGATCTACATTGCCCGGCATTGTTTCAATGAACTGGGGCATATCTCCATTTTTACCATAAAGGCTGTAACTTTTGTCTTTCTGGGCAGAGTATCCGGCAAGGAGTGACAAATTGTGTTTGCCGAATGTACGGTCATAATTCAGGGTGTTTTCTAATACCCATGATTCCCATGTTGACGATTTTTCTTCAAGGTCGGGCTTGTCGTTTTTACCGAATGTTCCTAAATCGTATACATCCTTGTAATAACGCCACTTAGTATGCTCTTTTCTGATACCTACATTGAGTTTGTACTTTAGTCCTTTGATGATTTCAGCCTGTAAATAGGCATTGAGGAAAATCTTGGTTGTTTCTGTCCGTTCGTCGTTGACTGTCATTTCAGCCAATGGATTCGGTAAATTGATGTCATTGGAAGTACCCCAGCTCCCTGCGTTTGTAGGATCGTATACCGGTACTACTGACGGGAACTGAAAGATATCGAACATGGTATCCTGATGAATGTATCCACTACCTTTTGTCAGATTTACAATCATAGATTCACCTATTGTCAAGCGATTGTCGAAGAAAGAATAATCGCTTTTCAAACGGATATTGTAAGATTCATGATCAGTGTTGCGCAGTATACCTTCTTTATTAAGGTAGCTGACAGATGAACTGTAAGAACCGCTTTTGGAACCGCCGCTGATGGTAGCATTGGCTTTATAAGTCATGGCTGTGCGCAACATCACGTCTTGCCAGTCTGTTCCTTCACCAATGAAAGGGGTAGCTCCGTTTTCTGCACCATAACCGTCGCCTGCTAATTTGTAGTAGCGTGCGAAGCGGCTGTATTCTTCTCCATTAAAAACTTTCAGTGTTTTGGGAGTCTGGCTGATTCCTGTGAAGAAATTGACATCTAATTTAGTCGGCATGTCTTTACGACCGCTTTTAGTGGTAATCAGTACAACACCACCTGCTGCACGTGAACCGTAGATTGCTGCCGCAGCAGCATCTTTTAAAACTTCGATAGAGGAAATATCGTTAGGATCGACCATACTGATATCTCCAAATGCTCCGTCTACTACATAAAGTGGATTGTTGTTGGATAAAGAACTGATACCACGTACATTGATCGTCATACTTCCATTGGGATCACCACTGGAACTGGCTACTGATACTCCGGGTATTTTCCCTTGTAGGGCTGTGGCTGCGTTAGAAGCAACCTGACCGTTAAGTTCTTTTGCACTAACCGAACCTACAGCCCCCGAAAGATGACTCTTCTTCACTGTACCATAACCAATCACTACTACTTGTTCCAGAGCGATATTATCTTCTTCCATAGATACATTGATTGGAGTTCCGGACGTGACAGCTCTTTCTATTTGTTTCATACCTATTGTTGAGAATATCAGTATATTCCCTTTATTCGCTTTGATGGAGTATTTACCATCCATGTCTGTTACTGTGCCGGTGTCTTTACCTTTCACTCTGACTGTGACTCCTGGTAAGGGTTCATTTGTTGTAGCTTCTGTTACCATTCCTTTTATTTCAATATCCTGGGCTGCCAGTGGAATGCTAGTCAGGCAAAGAAAAAAGAATAGTAGAAAATAAATTTTTCTTCTCATAATTTATTGTATTAGATTATAAACTCTATTCAATTGTTGATTGATCCATGGAAACTTCAACCAATAACTGATGATGCAAAAGTAGGTGATAATGCTCCGTCAGACAAGTAGTATTTTATCATTTACTAATACAATTCTATCGTATTGTATTTTAATTTGAATAAACAAAAGATAAGATGTCCTATCAGAGTGTTTGAATGCTGCTTTAATCAGTTGGATTGCTTATTAAGAATGTCAAAAGAGTACATTTTATGATTGAAGTTATATTATGTTGTGTTACCGGGGGACAAAGGTATAAGGATATGTATGTTGATGCAAGTATTATTCGGTAATTAACAGCTGTGGAGGTGTGATTTCTATTACTTATAAGAAATAGTATTTATAATCTCCTATCTTATGAGCGTGGATAGATGAATAAAAAAGGAGAAGCCAGTTATTTTAGCTTCTCCTTTTCCCTTCCTGTTAATCATTCTGAATGATTATTTGAAAACAATCTCCATGGGTCTACCTATCCAAACTTGTGGTTGTTCTAAATGAAAGATGCGGGCGATGGTGGACGCCACATCGTATTGCATCATGCTTACATCGTCAAACCGGAGTCCTTTCTTAATATTCTTGCCGGATATGATGAAAGCAGTTTCCATTTCTTGCATGGTTTTGCCGCCATGACCTTTATCGATACCTCCGTGATCGGAAGTTAATATGAAAATGGTATCATCCAGCATTCCTGCGTCTTTTACCGCCTGAACGATTTGGCCGACATACACATCCAGTTCTTTAAGTTTCTCGTAATATTCCGGTGTGTCGTGTCCGGCAGTGTGTCCGGTGTGGTCGGGGCCGTCATAGCAGATGGCAACAAGAGCGGGGTGTTTCTCCTTTATATAAGAAGAAGCCATATTGCCCAGTTCTTTCGGAGTCTTGTTGCAGTCGGCAACATGATAGTGATAACTTAAAGACAGCGTATCTACTAAATATTTAATTCCTTCCCATTCATACAGGCAGCCGATTTCCGCTTCCGGGCGGGCATCGCGCAGTAATTGGAAAACAGTAGGGAAGATACCATTCTTATTTAATACACGTGAGGGAAGTTCCGGTGTTTTAGATCCCCATTCGGTGTATCCGTGAAGTTCCGGGCCGGCTCCCATGAACATGGATGCCCAGTTGATGGCGCTGGAAGAGGGGAGGGCAGAACGCTTTTTCAGTGTGTAAGCTCCGTCCTCCATCAGTTTCTTTACGTTCGGCATATCTGCTTTGGGAAGGCTGTAGGCTCCCCAGCCGTCCAAACCGATGAAAACAACGTGTTTAGCTTTATCTTTTCCTTTGGCATGGCAGGAGAAAGTGAAACTGAAGAGGAGTGCGAATGTAGCAAGTAGTGTTAAAAAGGTTTGTTTATTCATGATATTGTTATTTATAGGGTTAATGTTTTATTCGTTATATAATCAAAGGCCATAAGTAATGATTAGCAAAGGTAGGACTATTTTAAGGGGAAGACAAATATAATATTAGCAGATACTAATACTTTTATGGTATTTCTTTTGAAACTCTGTCTTTTGCTTGGCATTGATTCTTTGGTTGTCAAATTCTATTCTTGACTATTTGTTGATAATATTGACCGTTTTAATGATTCTTCTGTTCAACTATGAATATCCTTTCAGCTTGGCTGCAATAATATCCTTACAGTTTTATAAAAAACCGTTTGAGCGTTTTTAATAAATAGTTGAGAGGTTTATTATAAACGGTATCCAAGTTTATTAAAAACTATTTTTGGGAAATTTCTGAGTAACCTTGGAATTATATAAACAAAAAGGGAGAAAATCAGTGCTGATTCTCTCCCTTTCCAATTCCTTTATAGATGGAAACAGATGCCTTATTGGATGCTGTTATGTCTTATATTCTGTACGTTTCATATTGCTTTTCTTCTTTTTACTACCTTCAAAGATACAAAATAAAAAAGGAAAAGTCAAGAGCTGGTTTATTAAACATGATAAAGATGGTTAGTCCAATATGTTTTTATAACTGCCATTTATGATAAGGTATTACTTTGATTTTGAGATTCTCAATTTGAAATACATCCTCTTGGTTTAGTGTTATGATGTATCCTTCAGTGAGTTTGTAGAATTTCAATGCATCAATGAGTCCGTCAAATTCGCGTGATTGGTTGTCTGCATTGAGCTCCATACAGACTTGGATTGCTTGGGTAATGGCGCCTTTCTCAAGAGTAATAAAGTCACATTCATTGTCTCTCCTGTGATAGTATATGTCTTTATATCTTAGCCGCAATGTATTGTAGACCATATTTTCAAGTTTGTGTCCTTCATCTCCTTTTATTCTGTTTACATTGGAGGTGACTAATCCCATGTCTATGGCATAAATCTTTTTAGGGTTGATGGTCTGTTTTTTTAATGAATAGTCGAACATAGGGACAAGGCTGACCAAATAACTTTGTTCCAGGTGTGAAAGGTATTCCAATATGGTAGTGGTAGAATTAATACCGGCAGGTTCTCTTAGTTTGTTTGCGGATGTGAGATTCCCAATATTGGAAAGTAGAAAAACGGTCAAACGTTTAAGTCCTCGAATATCTTTTATTCCATAGCGTACTGCGATATCCCGAATAAGGATATCATCCAGTAAATTAGCGAGTATTTCTTCAATAGGGTTTTTTAGGTATTCAGGGAAACCGCCTAGTTGCATGTATTCCTTCGTTGCATGCTCATTAGGTTCAATATCCTTGAATCTACAGAATTCTTTGAACGAGAAGGGGAATAGTTCACTTGTAATATGGCGTCCGGTAAGGCTGGTACCCAGTTCCTTGCTCAATAAGGACGCATTGGAGCCGGTTACGAAAACTTTGAAATTTTCATCTAGCTTCTGTCGTACATATCGTTCCCAACCTTTAATGATTTGTATTTCATCAAACATCAGGACTCTATTACCTGCTTCTGTAATCAATTGATCTAACTTCTGAAAGTCAGATATCTCAAAATCATATAGACGGGGATCATCGAAATTTATATAAAGTGATTCTGTGTGCTTCTTTTTCAATAATTGGTGAATGATCTTCATTGTAAATTACAGGAATAGGAACTCCCCAATTTCTTTGACGAGAAATACACCACCGGATACAATTAGTGCATAGTTATCAATATCAGGTAAAGTACAGAGGCTGTCTCTGATCATCCCTTCTTCTTTCGCATGCAAGTTTATTTCTTGTTGGCGTATAATTTCTTTTAGAAAGTCTTTTTGTATCATGGCGTTTCTTCTTTAATGCAACAAATATAACTTTTTATATCCATATTATCAAATAGTTTCCAGTCATAATGGAAACTATCTTCCAGTATGAATGGATAATAGTTTCCAGTCGTACTGGAAGCTATCGTAAGGCGCTGATTCTCACTTATTCTTTATGATAAGAATGATCTTTCGGGAACTCTTCTCCTTCCCATGCTTTTTTCGAAGTCCAGGATTGTGAAGCATCCGTCCAGAAGGGATCATCGGCAGACAAACCTAGCGGGAGGAAAGCAAGCGATGCCATATACAAGCTGCCGTTATTAGTGTAATAATCGGAAATACCGGGCTGGGAACCGTTGAATCCTAGTGTCAGAAACCCTGCCGCATTGAAGTTGCGACCGTCTCCGAACATACGTTGGATGACAGCCGTCATGGCTGCGCGTACCTGTCCGTTTGATAGTTCTTCGGGAAGCCAGTTGCGCCACGCAAGCAAGGCTAATGTCTGCAAGGAGCCGGTACGGTAAGTGATAGAACGTCCGAAAACAGGCAGCGTACCTTCCGGAGAGATGAGGCGTTCGAGGATTACTCCGAATCGTTGGGCACGTTTGATCGCTTCATGGAAGTTGCAGCCGGGCATATTTCCTATCTTCTCACGTTTGCCGGCTTCGGTGATTACCTCCAGTGCTTCTATATACATAGGGTGTATGACGAAGCTATTGTAATAGTCGAATGCGAAACGAGGTCCGTCCGAGTACCAGCCGTCACCTACGTACCATTCTTCTATCTTACGCAGAGAGGAACTGATGCGGTAAGTGTCACTGGGCGCACCTGCTTTCCGAAGGAAGGACTCTACGGTGGCGCTGAACAACAGCCAGTTGCTATAGGAAGGATCGACCCGTCTGAGATCCGTAAATTCGGCGATATACCGCTGCTTGGTGATACTGTCCAATGGCATCCATAAGGCATCATAATTTCTCAGGAAACTTTCTGCCAGGAAGGCGGCATCCACCAAGGTCTGATTCTCTTGACGCCATAACAGATAATCGGGGGAAGCGGGATCTACTGCGTTAGCATAGCTTTTCAATGCCCATTCCCGCAGTTGTTTGCGTTGGAGTCCTTCCGGAGTTTCATCGTCGGGCAATGACAGCCACGGTGCCAGTCCCGCCATCAGACGCCCGAAGCATTCCATATAAGTGACGTTCTGATTGCGCCCGTCCCATGTCGGGCTTAATTCTACGAGCATATTCTGTTTCAGCAGACCTTCGCTCATGTTGCTTAATACAGGAGCAGCCATCCGGTACATTACGTCGCACCAGATTTCTCTGTCACTTTTCTCTGTTTTCTTTTTGGCACTGATACTTTCTGTCGGGATCAGCAGAATCATTAATAGTAAGATCCAATGAAGTCTTTTCATGTATTGCCTTATTTTTAAGATTAAATCTACGGCTATGGAGGCATAGCTGAAGCGTATGGCAAAGGTAGGATTATTCCGATAGTGGGGCAAATACAATTTTAGCATTAACCAATACTTTTGCGTTATTTATCAGATACTGATACTTTCTTATGCAAAATGACTGTGGGATAATGGTTATCACCGGATTTGTTATACATTTGTCCGGTAAACAAAATTATTACTATGAGAAGGAATTGGATAGGTAGCAGCATGATAGTTGCACTCTTTACTTTATTGGCAAGCGGATGCGGTCATAGTCAACGGACGATGGAATTTCGTGGGATTTGTGTAGATGATCCGCAGGGAGAAAATGGATTATACAACCCGGGAAGGGGTTTTCGGTTGGAAACTGCGGTGGATGTGCTGCACGAAAAGGACACTCCTACCAAAGAACTGAATGAATTGTCTGCTAAATATGTAGCAGATAGTGTTTCACTCTCACAGAGCTACTTTTATCTGACTTATTTAATAGGTAAAGAGTTGTCTGAAGAAAACTTCCGGACCATGCAGGCATATTTTGATGAACTGCAAAAGCAAGGGAAAAAGGCCGTACTGCGCTTTGCCTATGAACGGGACTTTATGGGACGGTCGCCTGTCGGTCCTACCGGCGAACAGATACTGGCGCACTTGGATCAATTAAAACCTTTCCTGGAGAAAAATAAAGACTTGATTCTGGTCGTACAAGCCGGAATGATTGGCGAATGGCACAGTTCGGTTCAGGGACTGGAAAACTCGGAAGAGACAAAGGCTGCCGTATTGGAAAAACTGCTTTCTGTGGTTCCAGCGGAGAGAAATGTACAAGTCAGACTCCCGGAATTTAAGAATCTGCTGAAAGATAAACCGGAACTTTATAAAAGACTTTCTTTCCATGATGATTTCATTGTCATACGCCCCGACAGATGGGATGCCGATATGCATGAAGGGACACCGAAGTTCGATCAGATAGTGGAGGAGTCTCCTTACCTCGTGGTAGACGGTGAACTGCCCTGGGGATTCTGGAGTGTGGGTGCTGATCCGGACAGTCCTTCTGCCGGATGGATTATTGACGGTATGCAGGCGGCGAGACGTTTATTCCTCCAGCATTATACT
>ENA-ORQX01000980-ORQX01000980.1-human-gut-metagenome-genome-assembly--contig:-NODE-980-length-19610-cov-7.053950_pt1 | contig 19610 bp, 26 predicted proteins | sample MGYA00242170_ERZ509124 | MGnify/ENA primary metagenome ERZ509124 (study PRJEB26280, sample SAMEA2338647) | human gut metagenome | biome: human gut; feature: human-associated habitat; material: faeces... | reverse complement strand
CCACGCCAGCATATATCAAGCCCCTCGGTATCTAACAGAGGGGCACAAATCACAAGGAAACATACACAAAAGTTACCGATTCTTGGCTAAAATCAAGCGTTTGGTAGCTTTTTTTACTGCTGTGACATCGGATTAAAAATGTCACAGTTTTTTCGTAAAGGGGGTATCACACTGAATGATACAGAGTGGATACAGGATTTTGCAGACAGGCGTTTGCAGTACGGTGTATCCCAGACGAAACTTGCGGTCATGGCTGGAATCAGCCGTGAACATTTAAGCCGTATTGAATCCGGCAAGGTGGCGGTCACAGAAGAAATGAAAGTGAAACTACTGGAAGCTCTGGAAAAATTCAACCCAGAAGCACCGCTTACCATGCTGTTTGATTATGTGAGGATACGGTTTCCGACACTGGATATTGGACACATCATTAAGGACATCTTACAGCTCAATATCCAGTACATGATATATGAGGACTTCGGGCATTACAGCTACACGGAACACTACTACATCGGAGATATTTTCGTATACACTTCTCCCGATGAAGAAAAAGGTGTTCTGCTGGAACTGAAAGGAAAAGGCTGTCGCCAGTTTGAAAGTTATCTGCTGGCACAGGAACGGAGCTGGTACGACTTCCTTATGGACGCTCTGGTGGACGGCGGTGTGATGAAACGCCTTGACCTTGCCATCAATGACCATACAGGAATGTTGGATATTCCAGAACTGACCGAAAAATGCCGGAATGAGGAATGTGTATCGGTGTTCCGTTCCTTTAAGTCCTATGCTTCCGGCGAACTGGTCAAGCATGAGGAACAGGACAAGGCTGGTATGGGTTATACGCTTTATATCGGCTCATTGAAAAGTGAGGTGTACTTCTGTGTTTATGAAAAAAGCTATGAGCAGTACATCAAACTTGGGATTCCCATTGAGGAAGCACCGATAAAAAACAGATTTGAAATACGGTTGAAAAATGAACGTGCTTATTATGCTGTCCGTGACCTGCTGACCTACTATGACGCTGAACGGACGGCATTTTCTATTATCAACCGTTATGTACGCTTTGTGGATAAGGAAGCAGACAAGAAACGGAGCGACTGGAAATTATCTGTCCGCTGGGCGTGGTTCATCGGGGAAAACAGAGAGCCGTTAAAGCTCACGACCAAACCCGAACCCTACACACTGGACAGAACCCTACGCTGGATTCAACGGCAGGTTGACCCGACACTCAAAATGCTGGAAACAATCACAGCGAAAACAGGGATTGATTATCTGAAAGAAATCCGTAAATCCACGAAACTGACGGAAAAGCATTACAAGATAATTGAACAGCAGACCACATCTACCGAAGATGTGATTTTAGAAAAGGAGAATTGAAAAATGCAACGATTATTATTTGACTTCCTGTTCTTCTCTTTAGGGGGAACAGTTGGCGTGGTTGCCATGTGTATTTTACAGGCTGGCAGACAGTCTGACCGAAAAATGATGGAACTGAAAGGAGAAAAGAAAGCATGAATTTTGGACAGAACCTTTATAACTGGTTTTTAAGCAACGCACAGAGCCTTGTGCTGATGGCGATTGTTGTTATCGGTATCTACTTGGGATTCAAGCGTGAGTTTTCCAAACTTATCGGATTCTTGGTAGTTGCCTTAGTAGCCGTTGGTCTTGTATTCAATGCGTCCGGCGTAAAAGACGTATTGTTACAGTTATTCAATAAGATTATTGGAGCGTAAAGCCTATGGAAGAATGTAGCGTATTGATTGAAACGACCAAATCAGCAGAGGATAAAACCTCTCGCTGGTTTGATTTACCCATTGATTATGAGCTGTTCCGTGACCTGCTCGGGGTGGAAGCTGACAGTAAAGATTATCAAATCACAGATATGAAGCTCCCCTTTGCTGGCGATATTGTAAGGACAACTTCTGTAAGACGATTAAACAAGCTATACTTTGCTTACACGGATTTATCGCCAGAAGTTCAGCAGGCATACAAAGACTTGATTCCTTATTTTGGCGGTGTTGAGGATTTGTTGCAGGAATCCGAAGAATTTTTGTTTTATCCAGAGTGTCACAACATCATGGACGTTGCCCGTTACCGCTTGGAGCATAACATTGAATTTTCTGCTCTTTCCGAAAAAGGAAAGAAATATTTTAATCTGGAAGCCTACGCCCATGAACTGGAAGAAAAAGGACGTTATGCTCTCTGCAACAACGGTATGTTCAAGCTCTGATGGTGGTGTTTCTTATGGCAGATTTTATGAATACAATGAGTGAAAGGAAGTGACCGTTTATGATTGATGATATGCAAGTCTATATAGCCAATCTTGGCAAGTACAATGAGGGAGAACTGGTCGGGGACTGGTTCTCTTTTCCGTTGGACGAAGAAGTGATAGCAGAACGTATCGGCTTAAATGCAGAGTACGAAGAATACGCAATCCATGATACGGACAACTTCCCGATGGAGATTAGCGAATACATTTCCATCGAAGAACTGAACCGTATCTATGAGCAGTTGGAAGAATTACCGGATTACCTGCTGGACGACTTGGACAGTTTTATATCCTGCTATGGAAGTCTGGAAGAACTGGTGGAACATAAGGACGACATCATTCTGTATTCCGGCTGTGAAACGATGACCGATTTAGCCTACTATCTGATTGATGAAGAACAGATACTCGGAGAAATCCCGTCCTCTTTACAGAACTATATCGACTATGAAGCCTACGGGCGTGACCTCGATATAGAGGGGACATTTATTGCAACAAACGCTGGTATCTGTGAGGTACTGCGTTAAGGGCTGGCAGATCAGCACCGCCACTGGTGCTACTGTCAGCTTTTCTCTTGGGGGCAGTCTGGAAAATCCGGCTGTCCCTGTTGTTAGGAAAATGAAGAAAGGAGCATTTACAAGTGAAGAAAATCCGAAGTTATACAAGTATCTGGAACGTGGAAAAGGTACTGTATGCCATCAATGATGTAAACCTGCCATTCCCTGTGACCTTTACCCAGATTACATGGTTCGTGCTGACGGAATTTATCATCATTCTGTTTGCAGATGTACCGCCACTTTCCATGATTGAGGGTGCGTTTTTGAAATATTTCGGGATTCCCGTTGCCCTTACATGGTTTATGTCACAGAAAACCTTTGACGGGAAAAAGCCATACAGTTACATCAAGACGATGGTGCTGTATGCCCTGCGTCCCAAAGTGACTTATGCCGGAAAAGCCGTGAACCTGCATAAGCAGAAATTTGAGGAAACTATCACGGCAGTAAGGAGTGTGACCTATGTTCCCGATTAAATATATCGACAATAACCTTGTCTGGAATAAGGACAATGAGGTGTTCGCCTACTATGAGCTGATACCGTACAATTATTCATTCTTATCCCCAGAACAGAAATACCTTGTGCATGACAGCTTCCGTCAGCTTATCGCACAGTCCCGTGAGGGAAAGATTCATGCGTTGCAGATTGCAACTGAAAGTTCAATCCGAAGCATACAGGAACAGTCAAAGAAGCTGGTCACTGGAAAGCTCCGTGAGGTAGCAATCCAAAAGATAGACGACCAGACCGAAGCCCTTGTATCCATGATAGGCGACAATCAAGTTGATTACCGTTTCTTTCTGGGATTCAAGCTCATGGTCACAGAGGACGAAGTCAATCTGAAGAACATCAAAAAATCGGTATTTCTGACATTCCGTGAGTTTTTGAATGAGGTAAGACACACGCTGATGAATGACTTTGTTTCCATGAACAATGATGAAATCAACCGTTATGTGAAGATGGAAAAACTGCTGGAAAACAAAATCTCCCGTAGGTTCAAAATCCGCCGACTGGAAGCCAAAGACTTTGCGTATCTGATGGAACACCTCTACGGCAGGGACGGGATAGCCTATGAAGATTATGTGTATCCTCTGCCAAAAAGAAAATTAAAAAGAGAAACACTGATTAAGTATTATGACCTTATCCGTCCTACCCGTTGCGTGGTGGAAGAAAGCCAGCGATATTTGCGTCTGGAACATGAGGACAGCGAAAGTTATGTGTCCTACTTTACGGTCAATGCCATTGTCGGGGAGCTGGACTTCCCATCATCGGAAATCTTTTATTTCCAGCAACAGCAGTTCACATTCCCTGTGGATACTTCCATGAATGTTGAGATTGTGGGAAATAAGAAAGCCTTAACCACTGTCCGTAACAAGAAAAAGGAATTAAAGGACTTGGATAATCACGCCTATCAAGCTGGAAATGAAACAAGTTCAAATGTAGTGGAAGCCTTAGACAGTGTCGATGAACTGGAAACAGATTTAGACCAGAGCAAGGAAAGTATGTATAAGTTAAGTTACGTCATACGGGTGTCTGCACCCGATCTTGACGAACTGAAACGCCGTTGTGATGAAGTCAAGGACTTTTACGATGATTTGAATGTGAAGCTGGTTCGCCCTGCCGGAGATATGATGGGACTGCATGGAGAGTTTCTTCCAGCCAGCAAGCGTTATATCAATGATTATATCCAGTATGTAAAATCTGACTTTTTAGCCGGACTTGGTTTTGGTGCTACCCAGATGTTGGGAGAAAATACAGGAATCTATATCGGGTATTCCGTGGATACAGGAAGAAATGTCTACCTGCAACCGTCCCTTGCCAGTCAAGGGGTAAAAGGTACGGTCACAAATGCGTTGGCTTCTGCCTTTGTAGGTTCGCTTGGTGGTGGAAAGTCATTCTGTAATAACCTGCTGGTGTATTATTCCGTCCTGTTCGGTGGACAGGCAGTTATCCTAGACCCGAAAAGTGAGCGTGGAAACTGGAAAGAAACACTGCCGGAGATTGCAGAGGAAATCAATATTGTAAACATTACCAGTGATTCCAGCAATCAAGGGCTGTTAGACCCGTATGTGATTATGAAAGATGTCAAGGACGCTGAAAGTCTTGCCATTGACATTCTGACATTCCTTACAGGAATTTCTTCAAGGGACGGCGAAAAGTTTCCTGTCCTTAGAAAAGCTGTCCGCACGGTATCCCAGAATCAGAACCACGGGCTGTTGCAGGTCATTGAGGAACTGCGAAAAGAGGATACCGCCGTATCCCGTAACATTGCAGACCATATCGAAAGTTTTACGGACTATGATTTTGCACAGCTTCTGTTCTCGGACGGTTCGGTGGAAAATGCAATCAGTCTGGATAACCAGCTCAACATTATACAGGTTGCAGATTTGGTTCTGCCGGATAAGGATACCACCTTTGAGGAATACACGACCATTGAACTGTTGTCGGTATCCATCTTAATTGTTATCAGTACCTTTGCCCTTGACTTCATTCACAGTGACCGAAGCATTTTCAAAATCGTGGACTTGGACGAAGCATGGGCGTTCTTAAATGTGGCACAGGGAGAAACACTCTCAAACAAGCTGGTGCGTGCTGGTAGAGCCATGAACGCCGGAGTATATTTCGTGACACAAAGCTCTGGGGACGTATCGAAAGAAAGTCTGAAAAATAACATCGGCTTAAAGTTTGCGTTCCGCTCCACAGATACCAATGAAATCAAGCAGACCTTAGAGTTTTTCGGGCTGGACAGTGAGGACGAAAATAACCAGAAACGGTTGAGGGATTTGGAGAACGGGCAATGCTTAATGCAGGATTTATACGGGCGTGTCGGTGTGGTACAGATACACCCTGTCTTTGTAGAACTGCTCCATGCCTTTGATACCAGACCGCCGATAAAAAGTGAGGTGGATTTGGAATGATGAAATCTGTCACAAAAGAAAAGGTATTCCATGTACTGAAACAGGTTCTGCTTGCCGTGACCGTCACGCTGGTACTGCTGTCCCTGCTTGGGACGGTAGCTCATGCGTCTGGACTGGTCGATGATACGGTCAATGCAGGCAACCTGTATTCAAAGTATCCGCTTTCCAATTATCAGCTTGATTTTTACGTGGACAATAGCTGGTCATGGCTTCCGTGGAACTGGCTGGACGGCATTGGAAAATCGGTGCAGTACGGGCTTTACTGTATCACAAACTTTGTCTGGACAATCAGCCTGTATCTTAGCAATGCCACAGGATATGTGGTGCAACAGGCGTATAAGCTGGACTTCATCAATGACATGGCAGACAGTATCGGGAAAAGTATCCAGACACTTGCCGGAGTGACCGAAAACGGATTTTCCAGCAGTGGATTCTATGTGGGATTCCTGCTCATTATCATTCTGATTGTAGGTGTTTACACCGCCTATACAGGGCTTCTCAAACGGGAAACAAGCAAAGCACTTCACGCTGTTATCAACTTTGTGGTGGTGTTCATCGTGTCTGCGTCCTTTATTGCTTATGCTCCCAATTATATCCAGAAAATCAATGATTTCAGTTCGGACATCAGCACCGCTTCTCTGGACTTGGGGACAAAAATCATGCTCCCAGATTCACAAAGCAAAGGCAAGGACAGCGTAGACCTTATCCGTGACAGCCTTTTTGCGATACAGGTAGAAAAACCGTGGCTGTTGTTGCAGTTCGGGAACAGCGATACCGAAGAAATCGGGACTGACCGTGTGGAAGCTCTGGTATCTGCCAGTCCGTCAGACGAAGATGGGGAAACAAGGGAAAAGGTTGTCAAAACAGAGATTGAGGATAACGACAATGACAATCTTACCATTCCACAGGTCGTAAACCGTCTTGGCATGGTGTTCTTCCTGCTCATTTTCAATCTCGGTATCACAATCTTTATCTTCCTGCTTACTGGCATGATGTTGTTTTCCCAGATACTCTTTATCATATATGCCATATTTTTACCTGTCAGTTTTTTACTGTCCATGATACCGACCTATGAGAACATGGCGAAACAGGCAGTTGTCCGTGTGTTCAATGCCATTATGACAAGAGCCGGAATCACACTGATTGTGACCGTGGCATTTTCAATTTCCAGTATGTTTTACAACATTTCCACAGACTATCCGTTCTTCATGGTGGCATTTTTGCAGATAATCTGTTTTGCCGGAATCTACATGAAGCTCGGAGAACTAATGAGTATGTTCAGCCTGAATGCTAATGACAGTCAGCAGATAGGTCGCCGGATTTTCCGTAGACCGATGGTGTTCATGCGACACAGGGCAAGACGTATGGAACGCCGAATTGCAAGGGCTGTCGGTGCTGGAAGTGTTGCAGGTGCGGTGGCTGGTGCAAGTGTTGCCAGAGCCGGAAAGCCAGCAACGAACCAACCGCCAAAGAAACGGGAAAATACTTCTGCCAGCATGGGAAGCCGTGTCGGTTCTGCTGTCGGTGCTGTGATGGATACGAAAAATAAAGTCCGTGACAGTGCTTCTTCTCTGAAAGAAAATGTGAAAGACTTGCCGACACAGGCTGGTTATGCTGTCCACTCTGCCAAACAAAAAGCAAAGGATAACGTATCTGACTTTAAGCGTGGCGTTGTGGAAGAACGGGAAAACCGACAGGAACAGCGTACACAGAAACGTAACCTGCACAGGGAAAATATCTCACAGAAAAAGCAGGAATTACAGAAAGCACAGGAAGCAAGGCAGACAGTTCATGCGAATGGATCAGCGACAGCCGGAGCTACCAGAAGCCATAAACGCCCTGTTGCCACACCTGTTCCAAAAACAGCACAGACCGATACGGTCATAAAGCCGGATATGAAGCGTCCTGCTACTTCCCCTGTGATAAAAAATGCAGAAATCAAGGCTGGAAAAGAAACTGTCCGAACCAACATCAGACAGGAACAGCAGGTCAAATCGGTTGCCAAAACGAACCAGCCAAACGTAGCGGAAACTATCAGTAATCATAAGAAATCTACGGTACAGAAAACACAGGTCAATGGGAAATCTGCCCGTAAAACTGTTACGAAACATTCAGAGAAAGGACGGAAAAAATGAGATTAAAGCGTATCCTTATCATAGGTACGATATTTCCTGTCCTTTTCTCCATCGTTCTCTTTTTCGGGATATTGATTTCCGGCGAAGATGACGACAATTCAAACAGCTATTCGCCTGTTTATTCTGGCATGAACCTGTCAGCCGATGTCCTCAAACATCAGCCGATGGTAGAAAAATACGCCAGAGAAAACGGTATTTCGGAGTATGTAAACGTCCTGCTTGCCATCATACAGGTGGAAAGTGGCGGTACGGCTACCGATGTCATGCAGTCCAGTGAAAGTCTGGGGTTACCGCCGAACTCATTAAGTACAGAGGAATCTATCAAGCAGGGGTGTAAATATTTTGCGTCCCTGCTTTCTTCCTGTAAAGGGAAAGGTATGACAGACATTAACGTGGTCATTCAGTCTTATAACTATGGCGGTGGCTATGCTGACTATGTGGCGAAGAATGGGAAAAAGCACAGTTTCAATCTTGCAGAGAATTTCGCAAGAAACAAATCTGGCGGTACAAAAGTGACCTATACCAATCCGATAGCTGTCAGTAAAAATGGTGGCTGGCGTTATAACTACGGAAATATGTTTTATGTGGAGCTGGTCAACCAATATCTGACCGTGAAGCAGTTCAGCAACGAAACGGTACAGGCGGTTATGAATGAAGCATTGAAATATCAAGGCTGGAAATATGTCTATGGTGGCAGTAATCCGAACACCTCTTTTGACTGTTCTGGTCTTACCCAGTGGTGCTACGGAAAAGCCGGAATCAGCCTGCCACGAACTGCACAGGCACAGTATGACGCAACCCAGCATATCCCATTGTCACAGGCACAGGCTGGCGATTTGGTCTTTTTCCATTCCACTTATAATACCAGTGACTATGTTACCCATGTAGGAATCTATGTGGGAAACAATCAGATGTATCATGCCGGAAATCCAATCGGCTATACCGATTTGACCTCTGCCTACTGGCAACAGCACATCATTTGTGCCGGAAGAATCAAACAATAGAAAGGACTTGAAATATGTTTAAGAAAAAAGAAAAAACAGAGAAAGCACCTAAGAATAAGAAAGTGCGTACCATGAAAGTCGGGACACATAAGAAATCTGTCCTGCTGTTGTGGGCGGTGCTTCTGGCAAGCACCAGCTTTGGTGTGTATAAGAACTTTACCGCCATTGACACCCACACGGTACATGAAAAAGAAATCATTCAGCTAAGATTGAACGATACCAACGGTATTGAGAATTTCGTCAAGAACTTTGCGAAAGCCTACTACTCATGGGATACCAGCAAGGAAGCCATTGAAGCAAGGACAACAGAAATCAGTAAATACCTTACCAAAGAATTACAGGACTTGAACGCTGATACCATCAGAACGGACATACCAACCAGTGTTACGGTTACAAATGTGCTGGTCTGGAATGTGGAACAGTCTGGAATGAACGATTTTACCGTTGCCTACGAAGTAGATCAGCAGGTAAAAGAGGGAGAACAGACACAGGCAGTCACAGAAAACTACACCGTGACCGTTCATGTGGATAAGGACGGTGCAATGGTCATTACCCAGAATCCAACCCTTGCTCCGGCGGTACAGAAATCAAAGTATGAACCGAAAGTACAGGAAGCAGATGTCAGTGTCAGTTCCGACACAGTCAAGGACGCTACCGCTTTCTTGGAAACATTCTTTAAGCTGTATCCGACAGCTACGGAAAAAGAACTTGCCTATTACGTCAAAGACGGTGTGCTTGCTCCTGTTTCCGGCGACTATGTATTTTCGGAACTGGTAAACCCTGTCTTTACCAAAGACGGCGATAACCTCAAGGTCAGTGTGTCTGTGAAGTATCTGGATAACAAGTCGAAAATGACACAAATCTCACAGTATGAGCTTATGCTTCATAAGGACGATAACTGGAAGATTGTAGAATAAATAATCAAGGCTTGCGTCATAAACTGTATAGTATGCTCCGCAAGCCTTATTTCCATTCCGGATTAGTATTTACAAAATTTGCAAAATAAGATGCGAATAGGAGTTAAAAGATATGATAGGGCTAAAAAAGAGAAATATTAAAAAAATGTTGAAACTTGGTGCTAAGGCTGGTGGAGTATCGTTTGCTGATGTTCAGACTGATATAGAAGCTACTATTGATGAAGCAATGACCAGTACAGACCCACAAGTACAGGAAAATTTCAAAAAGTTGTTTGGAAGTAAGCGTCCCACGTCAGAAGAATATATCTATAAAATTGCAAAGAAAACAAAACTTTAATTGGCTAAAGTAAAATTTGGGTATTTTAAATGCTGTTAAGGGTATTTGAACTTAAAGTGCTTGCGATTGTTTTGGAGAAATATTAAACTTCTATTAAAGTACATGGAGGAAAGCATATTGAAACTGCAACTATTGGAAAAAAAAGATTTGGCTGAACCGGAAATAGATATACGATATTCAAGTATGACCCAACCTTTAAATCGGATTGTTCAATATATCCGTCAACAAGAATATCTTATACAAGGAATTTTTGAAAAAAAGCTGTATCAGATACCATTAAATGAAGTCTTGTATTTTGAAACTGTTGATAAAAAAACATTTATGTACACTCAACAAAAAATATTTGAATGTAAAAAGACACTTTCTGCTATTGAACAAGATTTAATAAGGTCAAATGTTGTAAGGATAAGCAAAACAGTCTTATTGAATATTTCTTGTCTGGTCTGTGTTAAACCTTACCCTAACCACAGATTATTGGCAGAACTTAACAATGAAGAAAATCTAATTGTTTCAAGAAAATATATTCCTATTCTAAGAGATAAGATAAGGAGTGGCTATTATGAATAAATTTTTAAGGACATATCTTCCTGCATTTTCTATGGCATTTACATTTATTATTTTGTATGCAACGATAAGCAATATTATAGCAGGATATTCTAAAGACAGATTTTGTTTCTTTATTTTGCAGGTGTTTGTTTATCTTATGGTGTCAGTGATTGTCGATTGGCTTCTATCATTTATAGATTTTAGCAAATATATATATCACTTTATTGCTGAAATGATTATATTATATCCAATAACCATTGGTGTGGCATTTATAGGTAAATGGTTTGCGTTTAGTGCAATTAACATTACATGGTATTCATGTGTCTATATTTTAATTATGATAGCTATTCATTGCTATTTTTATCATATTTCCAAAAGACAAGCTGATGAAATAAACAATTTTTTAAAATTAAGGAATAAGAGGTAATAGTAATGGGCGATATGACAAAATTTAATAGTGCTATTGAATATTATATATTTAATGTGTTGCTAATGTGTTTACTTATTTCCGAAATATTTATTTTCTTTTATACACGTTCAAAGCAAAATAGAACTGAAAAAATTGACACTAGAGATTTAGGAACGAAATGGTTGTTATATTTAAATTTTGTATTTTGTTTGATAATTAGTTTTCTATGTATCAGTCAAAAAGCTCCATTTTGCATAAGAGAATTGACGTTGCCTGCTTACTTTGCAAAAATTGGTATGTTAATTACAGCAGTCGGGATTTGTATTCGTATAAAAGCTGTTTTAACTTTAAAAAAGGCATTTACATTAAATGTTCAGATTAGTAAAGAACAACAGCTAATAACAAATGGTATGTATAAATTTGTCCGCCACCCTGCCTACACTGGAAGTATTCTGTCATTATTGGGCGTGAGTATTGCGTTAAAGAATATCCCTGCTATATTGATAGTTGCTATTTGTAGCTTTGTTTGCTATCAAATAAGAATAAATGTTGAAGAAGCAGTTTTACAAAAATATTTCAAAGAATATAACTTATATAAAGAAAAAACATATAAACTTTTTCCGTATATATATTAAAATTGCTGATGTCTTGGAGATAACTTTAGTAATGGTATTGACTAGTTATTTTTTATGAAAAAATAAAATTTGTAGAATAAATTTGTAAGATTAAGCGAATATGAGAGGAGCTTTTATGAGTAATCAATCATGGGTGTTTTGCCCTATTTGTAACAATAAGACACGAACCAAAATACGGAACGATACAGAACTGATAAATTTTCCGTTATTCTGTCCGAAGTGCAAACAAGAAACTATAATCAATATGAAACGTGGAAATATAATTATCAGAGAGCCAGACGCTAAGACGCAGAGCCGATAATTTGTAAGTTATTGTAACTTATAGATTGTCGGCTCATTTTTTGAAACAAAAAAGTGGAGATTTTATTTTTTCTCCACTTCCTTTGACTTAATAATTCCATCATCAACACTTTCAATAATAATTAAGTCTTCGGTATGATTTGCAAGCTGATTAATATAGTTGTTACATTTCGTTTAAGAGATTATAATAATTAAAATAGCTAAAATCTATCAATTTTTAACAGTAGTATGTGGACATAGTTGATAAAAAATTGCTTTTTCAATGATAAGATATATTTCTAAGGAGGAACGAGATATGGCACAGAGCATTTTGATTGTAGACGACGAAAGAGATATTGTATCAATGCTAAATCAATATTTTTGCAAAATTGGTTATGTAGTATACACAGCAATTAACGGAAAAGAAGCACTGAATGCAATCACAAAACATCCAGATATTATTTTATTAGATATAAATATGCCAGATATGAATGGTTTTACAATTTGTGAAAAAATCAGGAATTTTGTGTCCTGTCCTATTATTTTTTTAACAGCTCGGATTGAGGACTGTGATAAAATCAAAGGATTTGCTGTCGGTGGTGACGACTATGTTGTAAAGCCTTTCTCCGTTGATGAATTAGAAGCCAGAGTTGCTGCACATTTGCGGAGAGAAAAAAGACATGGTTCGTCCGCAATAGTTCAGTTCGATAATAATATAGTAATTGATTATTCATCACGAGTTGTTTTTTATAGAAATGCTGAAATAAATTTTACGAAGAAAGAGTTTGATATTATTGAATTTCTTTCACAAAACAAGGGGATTATTTTTGATCGTGAGACAATTTATGAAAAAGTATGGGGCTTAGATGGTACTGGCGACAATTCTGTTATTACAGAACATATACGCCGGATAAGAACAAAATTCCTTTCTATAGGCGACAATCCTTATATAGAAACTGTCTGGGGGTGCGGATATAAATGGAAAAAGTAAGGCGAAAAAATTCAAGGCATTATATTGACAACATGAGTATTAAAAATTCGTTTGTTTTTTATGCTCTTATTTCCTTAGTGATTGGTATTGTAATAGGTGTTATATCTATTACTCTTGTAGATGATTACAGAATAAACCTTAACTATAAATATGAGGACATGACAACAAGGTATGATATACCTGAAAATGGTTCATTTACAGCGAAATATAACAAAGACCAAACAGAATACACAATATATAATGCAAGTGAAAAGGAAGTATGTAATTTTGTTGTAGACTATCAAAAGGAACGTCCAGTACAAGAATATATTTATCCTAATCATGTTTCTTACATTGAAGTTTCACCAAAGTTTACTAAACATGATAGAATTGTGGATTCTGCTCTAGGTGTGGTTAATATTGTCACCATTCCTATTGTTCTTTCAATTAGCATGATTCTTTGTGTGACTATCTTTGTAAACCGAAAATTAGTAAGACCCATAAAGTTACTGACGAATGCATACAGAAAAGTCGAAAACAACGAACTGGATTTTACGTTGCCTTACCCTTATAAAGACGAGATGGGGAGGCTGTGTCTTGCATTTGAGAAGATGAAAAATTGTTTATATCAAAACAACCAAAAAATGATACGGCAATTTACTGAACAAAGGAGATTAAATGCTGCTTTTTCACATGATTTACGCACGCCTTTAACAATACTAAAAGGACATACCACAATGTTGTTATCATTTATTCCCAAAGGATTAGTTTCTCAACAGGAGGTACTCGACGAATTATCAACAGTACGCAACAATGTGGAACGGCTTGAAAAATACGTTAGTGCTATGACAAACTTATACCGTTTAGAAGATATAGAAATCGAAAAAGAAAACATAAACTTTGACTTCTTATTAAAAACCTTATCAAATACAACGGAAATGCTCTGTTCTGATATAGAATATACGATTAAAACAAATTGTAATAAACAGCAAACTCTATTTATCAATCTTGAAATTATCATACAAATTTATGAAAACCTGTTGTCTAATAGCATTAGATATGCTAAGTCGATGATAGCTATTGATGTAAATAAACAGGAGGAATTTTTATTGATTACGGTCTCTGACGATGGCTGTGGTTTCAAAAGTACGGATATAGAACGTGTAACATTACCATTTTATAAACCATCGCAAGATACTACGTCTGAACATCTAGGTCTGGGATTAAACATTTGTAAAATATTATGTGAAAGGCATGGAGGTACAATAAAAATTTCAAATAATCATAAGGGGGGAGCCTGTGTTACAGCTTGTATAAAAATTGCATATGTTGATGAAAAATAGACATTTTCCCCATATAATTGCATTAAGCACTTATAAAGGAGGTTTCGATTATGAAAAAAATTATCTGTATTATTTTAATAACTGTCACAAGCATTTTGTCCGGGTGCAATTCAACATCAGATGAAGAAATAATATCATCACAGGATTTCAAAGAGAATTATGAGGTTTCGTCCTATGGAACTGAGGAAAAAATTAATACTTTATCAGATGTTGAGCTTACATCAAGTGAAAAAGAGTATTCTGACTTAGAAAACGCAAAATTTTTTTTAGAAAATAACTCAAACAAAGAGTATCATTATTCTAAAGCCTATTTTGAAATTGAAGCGGAGCAATCAGAAACATGGTATCAATTAACTCAACTTTATGACCCATCAAAAGATAACGAAGATGATGCAGTTATAAATCCCACCGAAAGATTAAGTTTACCATTTGATATTTCCTCGGTTTATGGCGAACTCCCATCAGGGCACTATAGAATAATAGTAAGTATTTCTTATTTCGAATCCCCTAAAGATTGGGATTATGACACTTATTATTTGGCATGTGAATTTACATTAAAATAGTATATCAGAAAGGAAACAAATGGGAACAGCAAAATGGATATACTGTCCTATATGCAAGAATAAAACAAGAACAAAAATCAGAACGGATACTAAGTTGATAAATTTTCCACTGTATTGTCCAAAATGCAAACAGGAAAACCTAATTAATGCCAGCAAATTAAAAATAACAGTAATCAAAGAGCCAGACACTTAGATGCAGAGCCGATAATTCAGAGGATTTCATATCTCATAGATTATCGGCTCATTTTTATTACCTATCACCATATCCCGTATGATTGGCAGGCAAATAAAAATGGAGGAACTAATCTTCCCCCACTTCCTTTGATTTGATGATACCAGCAGCGACGCTCTCCATGACAACCATATCTTTGTCGTCGAAAGTATCAAGCTGTTGTTCCAACTGTCTGCGGCGAGTGCTTTTTACTTTGTCACTGGTCGGCAGGAAAATTTCATCAACAGACACATTAAGTAGAGTTACAAGGTCATAAAACACCTGTAAACTTGGGTGCTGCCCTTTATTCTCAATATTCGTCAGATAGCGTGGGTCAATTTCAATTTTTGCTCCCACCTGTTCACGGGTCAGACCTTGTTTCATCCTTGCCGCTTTGATGGCAAGACCAAAGGCTCTGAAATCGTATTTATCTTCTGTTTTACGCATAATTAATCACCTCACTACATTTTACTGTTCCTAAAGAATTTGTAACAGGTACAGTAAAACGTATTGCAAGGTTTATCAGTTCCTATGAACAGGTAAATAACAATATATGCTGCTTGGCGGTAAAAAAAAAACCGTTGTCAGCAGTAATGCTTTTATACGTCCTTTTAGATAGAACGACGGTTCATACAGCCGCCGTTTTATTTTTGTCCAACGGTGGACAAACTACTGGTTGGTTTTGTTTTAGCGGCTTCAGGAGGTAGCCGCATGGAATGCCTATACATTCAACAACATTCGACCATTGGTAGCTTGTTAAAAAAATCCGTTTAACTTTTGCGGATTATATCGCTCTTGTATATGGTTTTTCACATCACATAGCAGGAACAATTTATAAGGCACAAGAACAGCACGTCAGTATTGCTCTTGTGCTTTTTTGCTACTTTAAAAAATTTTTTGATTTTTTTCTGATTCGGGTTACAAATCACCCCTCCGTGTTGAGTGTTAGTGCGGAAAGAGGTAAAAAGCCTTTTCGCTTTAGCAACTTCAACTTGAAAGGAGGTGAGATTATGAAACCTTCTTCATTTGAGAACGCTATAAGACTTCAATTTGACTGTCTGGCTCGTAAGGTGATTGGCAGAACTGTAAAGAACTACAACAAAGAACTTGCCAGACGTGCAAAGCATGAAATATCTTTCTGTGAAATACCAGAGCTGGAATTAAACCAGTTGGGTGTATCGGACGAATACTCGCTTGAATTTACTTCCTTTGATGTGTTCGGTACAGAAGTTCGTGTCTATGATGAGAAATTATGTGAAGCAATCAAAAAATTAAGTGAAAGACGACGCAATGTTGTGTTGATGTTCTACTTTCTGGAATTACCAGACGCAGAAATCGCAGAGATTTTGGATATTTCCAGAAACTCTGTTTATAGAAACAGAATGTGTTCACTAAAGCTCATTAGAGATATGTACGAGGAGGAATTATAACATGATGAAGTCTACAAAAAAGTGTCCTCTATTCTCCACAATCAGTTTAGCTGCTGATGGCGACGAAGTGGCAATAGAGAAAATTTTAAATCACTATGACGCTTACATATCAAAAGCAAGTTTACGCCCGTTCTATGATGAACACGGAAATATGTATATTGTGGTCGATATGGAACTGAAAGGCAGAATTAGAGCTGCCCTTATTAAAGCAATTCTAGGTTTTGAAGTCAGAGTGAAATAAGCGAATATATACGGAGTGTGATACCACCTCATTCCAGCTCCGTTTTACAAGTGTTCTTTGAAAATTGAATAAAGTAATCAGATACGTTTGATATGCGGTGAGCCGACGGACTGGAACGCCATGACCCATGAAAAGGAGGGATAAAGAAGCGAGCGACCACGCCAGTGATCCGTAAGCGACTGTTGGAAAAGTTGCTGCCATGACCCGTATATCAGAATAATGATACACTCGCATGGTGCGGTTCACCCATCAGAATGGGAATGGTGAAATTCCAGTGGAGCTTTCCAAAGCCATCTGATTACTTCTTACTTTATAGACAAATTCTTTCATAATGTACAAGCATTTTTGCATACTTTGTAAATATATTGTAGTGAGGTGGTTCAATGGCAAATGACGCAAAGGTAGTTTGCAAGAATGTTTTTAAAAATTGTGATAAAGCGGCGTTTACAAAAGCATTTACTCTAAAATGGATAGAGTTGATAAATCAATATGAAAAAAATAAAGGAAGGGCAACTCCTGCCAGATGATAGACAAACTATCCTACAAGATGTTATAATAACATTATGTAGAGATAGTTTGTTTCGTCTTCTCAAAAAGGAGAACGAAGCATGATAGAATCAAAATCAAGAGTTGCTATTTATTGCCGCTTATCAGAGGAAGATAGAAACAAACAATCAGAAACAGACGACAGTAACAGTATTCAGAATCAAAAGTCAATGTTACTTCAATACTCATTAGAGCATGGTTGGGAAGTCTACAACATATACAGTGATGATGATTACACTGGTTCTGACAGACGACGACCAGAATTTAACAGGTTGTTGGAGGACGCAAAGAATCGTAAATTTGATATTGTCCTTTGTAAGACACAATCCAGATTTACCAGAGAACTAGAATTAGTGGAAAAATATATCCACGGTCTTTTTCCTATTTGGGGTATTCGCTTCATCAGCATTGTTGATAATGCAGATACCGCTAATAAAGGAAATAAGAAATCAAGACAGATTAACGGTCTGGTGAATGAGTGGTACTTGGAGGATATGTCAGAGAACATTAAAAGCGTTCTCACTGACAGAAGAAAGAACGGACACCATATCGGTGCTTTTGCTCTGTATGGTTACAAAAAAGACCCTGACGTAAAAGGACATTTGATTATTGATGAAGAAGCTGCGGAAGTTGTCAGAGAAGTTTTTACACTGTTTTCACAGGGATATGGAAAGACCGCCATTGCCCGTATGCTGAATGACAGAGGAATACCAAACCCTACGGAATACAAACGACTTCATGGTTTGCGTTACAAGCAGCCTAAAACGAAAAACAGTACCCTATGGAAATATTTTGCCATATCAGATATGTTGGTGAATGAAATCTATATCGGGAATATGGTTCAAGGGAAATATGGCAGCGTTTCTTATAAGACAAAGCAAAACAAACCCAGACCCAAAGACGAGTGGTACAGAGTTGAGGGTACACATGAGCCGATTATTGACCGTGAGTTATGGGATAGGGTTCAAGCATTGGTAGCTCAAAAGGCAAAACCTTTCACAGTTGGCACAATCGGTTTATTTGCCAGAAAAGCTCGCTGTATGAATTGTGGTTATACAATGCGTTCGTCAAAGAATCATGGTAAGCATTATTTACAATGCTCTAACCGCCATGTAGCAAAGGACGCTTGTATAGGTTCTTTCATTTCAGTAGACAAATTAGAAAAAGCTGTGATTGATGAACTTAATAAGTTATCCGCAGAATATCTTGACAAAGATGAGCTTGAACAAAATGTGCAATTCAACAATGACTTGCGAGGTCAAAAAGAAGCTCTGGAAACGGAGATTGCTGCTTATCAAAAAAAGATTGCGGAATATACAAAAGGAATCCGAGAATTATATTTAGATAAGGTAAAGGGTATTCTTTCCGAACTTGATTACTTGGATTTATCCAAAGACTTCTCAACACAAAAAGAAAGGCTCGAAAAACTGATGATTGATACGCAGAAACAGCTTGATGTTATTGAAAGAAAAATGCTGATTGGCGACAACAGACGACAGTTAATCGAGCAATATACAAATCTTGAACACTTAGACAGGGAAACGGTTGAAAAGCTGATTGATTATGTATTGGTTGGCAAAAAAGACCCTGTAACTAAGGAAGTACCTATTGAAATACATTGGAATTTCTAGGGTTCTCATATCTGGCAGCTAGTATGCCAGATTATCGGGAACTTTCTTTTAAAACCTCAATGTTGTCTTTATACAATCGCACCCTCCGCTGCCATGTCTTCTGTTAAATCTGTAATTGCATCACCTTTTGACTGGAATTCGCACGCATTGAAAGGAATTCCACCTGCAGCCTGCGGCCAGATTCCCGCCGTATGGTCAACATAGTATGCTTCAAACGGCGTTCCTTTAAGCTGTTCAACCGTCATGTTGCGTGTGAGCTGATGCACCATTGTGCTAATCATCTCAAAGTGAGCGAGTTCATATGCCCACTCATGATGTATATATTTTATTAACAAGCAATAAAATCAAGCTATCTATACTACTTTTGAATTAACAAAGCTCTCAAACAGATACAACCACAAGATTTTCAGGAATCATGTTTGATACTCTTCTGAATTAACAAAGCTCTCAAACTGGTAGTAGTCAGGAGCTGTAGCATAGGCAGTTTGATACTCTTCTGAATTAACAAAGCTCTCAAACAATGCGGACGGAGTTGTTACATCGTCCCATGTTTGATACTCTTCTGAATTAACAAAGCTCTCAAACTTTTTCTGAATCAGACAAGCCCTGATTCGCGTTTGATACTCTTCTGAATTAACAAAGCTCTCAAACATATAGGCAATGAAATTATTTCAATTTCTAGT